>Ga0160505_101610_pt1 | contig 10536 bp, 9 predicted proteins | sample DIDeMG_FD_108225 | JGI IMG/M metagenome (GOLD analysis project Ga0160505, IMG submission 108225) | Enriched chicken feces microbial communities from UW Madison campus, WI, USA - DID2874_E49_Stillage MG | ecosystem: Host-associated > Birds > Digestive system > Large intestine > Fecal ...
GTTTTTTTTTTTTTTTTTTTTTTTTTTTTTTTTTTTTTTATATTAAAAAAAAAGGGGTGAGACAGAAAATGAACAAAAATTATCGAATTGGCCATCTGAGCGATGCTTTCGCTCAGCTGCGTCAGGAAAATTCTAGGATGCGATCTCTCAGCCTCTTAGACCACCAAGTTCTATGCTGGTAAACATTATGCTGGCAACCAATAGTAGTATCTGTTTATTTAGGTGTGTGCAATTATATACTGCGAAGATCCCAGAGTTATCTGGGGCTATTTGCAGCGCGCCTGTACTCGTCGGCACGGAAATCAGGGAAGCTGGCATTCTACCGTGAGACATAATGCCCCCTCGTGGAGGGAGCCCGATAAGATGGCCGTGAGCTGCTGGAAAACAATACTAAATTTTTTTTAGAACAACAAGGAGATACCAAGACTACAGGATTACTCCTTTCATTATTATCATTGAGATCCAAAAATAAATAAAAAATAAAGAGTAAGATGAAAAAAAAATTTTTATGATCGATCTGTTTTCAAATGAGCCTGTGCTATCAGAATTAGATACTAGGCACAGTATTTCCAATATTCGAAATTACATTGTGCATACTAAAGTCACACTATCGCTTTAAGCTTTTGGTTCCTGTTTAAAGAGTAAAGAATGACCAAATTTATCACTATCATTATGTGCACTTGTAAAGAAAAAAAAAATAATTGTTTGCATTCTTAGCTTTACTGACATCATAATGGTGGATAAAGAGTTTTGACTAGAGGAAAAAAGTGACAACAATAAATTTTGTTAGCAACAGAGACTGGCTTAAAATGAATGAATAAGTAAAATGAAATCCCAGACTTTGTCAAAAAATGATTATTTATCTAGACTTTGTCAGTAATTCGATAATTCTGGACAGCTACCTGGTCGAATATGTTAACCAGAGCTTCATACCATACTTATTGCAAGCGACCCTTAGGTGGAATATCTTCATTGCAAGGTACATATAAGATAAGTGTACAAGCAAACACACTAAAAACCCCTAAGTATGCTATTCCATATACTTGTCATTATTACCGCAGAATTGAGCCTTTACTATAGATATTTGTTTTTGGTTATACTTGATAAGAATCGGACTCTGCTTAACAAAACTTGTAGACAAAAGTTACAGCTTACAACTTAGAACAATTACCCTTCTCGTATTTTACGGAGAAAGAAAAAAAAAAAAATTCCCATTTGCCCCTTAAAATTATAAGCACAAAATAAAACAAGCGCCGATGACTACAGTATTAGACTGAACCCATAATCTCTAGAAAACCAATCCATCATATGGAAAAAAATACTGAGTTTAGCACTAAGCTTTCTTCAGATGCTACATGTGGATACAGACCAGGATTCTCAGTGGCCTTGCGTCACATTAGGTCTTGTTCAGGTACCATTAAACTATGGAGATGCATTTTCTTGGTTGTATATAGTCCAAACTTGGCTCTATTGGAATTTGTTCAGATTTCAGGGTCAATTTGAACACCAAAAAAAAAAAAAAAAAAAAAAACACTCCATGGCACTCGCCTGCACTTGGTGGAGTTTTATTTTTTATTTGGTTGGATTGGTGAAGCCAAAGCAGACACTAACCACCTTCCTTTTTTATTTTACATCTACACTTGGTGTTTAATTAAATTATTTGGTTGAAGTTGACACATTTAATATCTAACAAGTTCTAACCAGGCCGTGACCAGCCCCCAAGTGGCAGTTGTTCTGAATCTGACAGCTGACACTTGGCTCACCTGTGGAACACACTGACAGTTGTACCTCTTGACATAACAGTGCATACGAGCAATTCACGCGCCACGGCTCAAAGCTGGGTTGCGAATATTATTGGAAACACACAGCCAAGGGTGCCGTTATAACTACGAGGCAGATACGAGGTACATTTAAAAAAAAATAAATATTAAAAAAGGCCCTTATAGAAGCTAAACTTTAGGGAGTTGGAACTTGTGAGATAAAACTTAAATGTGACTTGGCATGAAGATAGTCAAATATAGAAACTATGAATAGAACTGGGAACGTGGTTTGGTTTGTACTGAAAAAGACTAAAGCATTTTAATTTCGAGTCAGTTAATTGTCATCTACTCAAGCTTGGAATCACAAATTATAATTAGACTAGTGACCAGGCTATTTTTATCCATCTATAATTAATTACTTGCTCAACAATGCTTGTTGCATCAAACATAACCTAGCATGCTACAGTACAACTTTTTTTTTTTTAGGGTTTTAACGATTGGAGTTGCTTTCTTGAAGTAGGTCAAAAAGAATACTGGGCTTATAACATGCAAAGGCTTAGCAAAATATCTTGGGTTTAGAACATTTTCACTTTCGAGGATCTTAATGTTCTCGTACAACCCCGTTTCAAGAGTATATTTAACTTGAGGATAGGGTTTTACTACTATGGTAGAAATATATACGCTGTTAATCTTTATCATTTGGCCAGCTGAAATGATGACAAGATCATCATACTTAGGAGATTCAAAAACGTTTACTTTTACAGTGGAATCCTAAGCATCAAAGATTGTTCAAGAGGAAAACCCAGAACAGAAACGTTATAGCTCTGGATTCATTCGTCTAGGCCTCTTGGAAGAATCCGTCGACTCCATAGGAGCTCTTCGAAGTAGGCCTGAATTGAACCAAGACAACTGGTTAAATGTGAGTAATGCTGTCAAATGTATGACCAGGACTGAGTGCCATTATAAAATCATGAAGGTCAATTGTGAGCCTCTATATAGTTGGAACAAGTACAAACATCAGAAGATCGAGTATCCTAACATAACCCAAGATTTAAAACACCAGGTTCTTAAGTGGCTGAGACAAACGTATTTCTTTTGCTCTTAACCATGTGGCAAGTATTTTACCAGTGGTCAGTGATTTCACCTTGGGATATTCCTTTACAATGCCGTCAAACTGAGTAATTGAGAAAAATTGCAATTCTCTTAATCCATTTACAAGTTCATATTTCTAAAAAATGGGGGTTGAAATGGGTTAATAGGATAACGATCAAAAATACGCAATCTGGGTAGGCTTACGAGCAGCTGTCGCAAGCTCAAGTGTTGACTTTAGTCTATCTGACAGTAGCGTGTACGTAACCGGCTATTAATAAACTCTACATGGTAGTACGCAATGGTACTCATAAACACCAAGTCTTGATACAAATTTAAACTTATAGCTGACCGTAATATTCTTGTTCGTTATAAGCCTGCCATAGTTATAACAAGGCTGGATGTGGAGATATTCACCAGGTACTTATATGTCAGGTTTTTGAAAACAAACAAATCAAACATTGTTTGAAATCGTTTGTAAATGAGGCGAAGTGACAATTCAAAAGCCAGATTCACCTGTTTCCGTTTTGAAACTTTCCGATCAATATAATCAAGCCAGGTAGTGACTGGAATAAGAAAATGAGGGTACTTGAATTGAAAAGGTCAATCGACAAATAGTCTGCTACTTGAAATAACTAGCTTGGTTGACATTGGCCATTGAAATGATTTATTCATAATGATGGACAGTGATGTTGTATAATTAAAATATACTAAGGTTTGAATTTAAATAATGCACTGATTAAAACCAAAAGTCTTCCTGGTAAAAGTTACTGGGTCTCAGACCTACCAACTACAATTTTAATTGATCAAATTATGCACTAAATGTGCCTTTATCGAAGAATAATCAGATAGCTGAAACTCTTGTTTAGTGTACTAACATTCAAGGCTTTGCAAAACCTATTAGAATAAAAGTGCATTTGGAAACCAATCGGATGAAAGTTTTATACTCCAATGCCCATAAAGTTGAAAAATGATTAAAATGAGAAAATGATATTAAATAGCGGAAAGAAGATAAAGTAACAAGCAAACATGACCTTTCACTTTAATACACTTATATGTCAATATCTTGTATTTTTCGGTTGTAAACATTTGCTCAATATTGGTCTCAGCATGGCAGTTACATTTGAACTATCTATATGTAAAGTCTGTTATGCTTTATTTAGCCATTGAGCAGTGGGGATTTTCTGTATTTCCTCTATTTTAATGTTTTTTTTCCTGTTCTAACTGATTACTGACCATTGATATAGCAAATTACGAGTTGAGGAATAATATCAGGATGCTTCGCAAGCAAGTTTGCTGTCACCAAAAGAAAAAAAGAAGACATTAATAAATATATAGTTGAAAATGTTCGAGGTATCAAGAATTATCTGCATCCTATAGTGCAACACTATTTCGTGATTCTACAATTAACCTCACTTTATTGAAATTAATCGAAAAGCATACAGGGTGCACATCCTGCATAGATCTGATAGACCCTGTGTATCGCAGTTGGTTACGCTTAGTGGCCACAACATTCTCATACATGACCATTTCAAAAAATGATTTCATTTCGTCAAGCGAAAAGTTTTTTTGCCATTTACTCTCAGCCATGCTTTCTTCTATCTTTTCATACACGTGGTTTAAAGACTTTTGAAGAAGTATGGGATCATCATTAGCAAAATGTTCAAAGAGTCCAGTTACAGACTCAAGTGCTGGAAAGAGCTTTAAAAACGCCAAATCCCCCAAAAAGAGGTCGAGTATCAATGGGAAGTAAGTTGAGAAAAGAGAAAACGTAACGTATTGAAGATTTTTCATTGGACGTTCAAAGAGTCGCTCAATCTGAAATGAAATGAGTGAAGAGCTATCCAAATCCACGATATTGAGCTCTTCAACGCTATCAAGATATTGCATCAACTCTGGACTGAATTCGGATTTGTACATTTGAAGTGTGAAGAGCTTTACATTGTTGATCTTCACAAGCTTGCCAATTGAACTAATGACAATGTCCTCGTACTCGGGGGTCTGAAAAATGTTGGTTTTACAGTAGAACTCTAAACACTCTAAAGATTGAAAGCGAAAAACATCGGGTAAGGCTGCAATGGCTTTCAGCTCATTCATCGAGGCGTCATGAGCTGCATTGAAAAATATATCATAGACATTTTGGAAAGAATAGTTGAATTGAATCTGGACAATTATCTGTAGATGTGTCAAACTATCAAACTTTTGACCAGACTTGAGGGCCATCATAAAATCATAAAAGTCAATTGTGAGTCTTTGTAAAGTGGGCACAAGAGCGAATCTTGAGGGGTTCGGCATTCTAACATAGACTGATATCGGAAGTACCAACTCTTCAAGTGACTCGAGTAACAGGATATTCTCCATCCCCGAAAGACTGGCAAATATTCCACCAACAATTAATGTTTTCACTTTAGGACATTCCTTTGCAATGAAATTCATGTCTAGTTCATAATTCCTTCCCTTGCAAAAATCAAGTGTAAGAGAGTTGATGAAACCTTTCAGATTAAGACGCTCTAGCACTTGACAGTACGCTTGTGTTCGTAAGATGAGATGAAATTGCATGTTGGTTTTTTCCACTTGTCTGTAGAAATTCTCGGTTAGAGTCAAACCCACTCCGATTTCATCTAGAAACTCTATTGTGATTTCATTTAAAGAGGGATAGAGCCCCGCTTCAATCTGACTAAGTAAGAAAGCAACATCTAATATTTGCTTATGACAGGCTGATACTCCTAAATACAAATGCCTAACATTGATTTGAAGGTTTTGATTTGAGAATAGAGGGCAGTCAACTGGAAGGCTTACAAACTGTTGTTGCGAAATTGTGCCTTTTTTCCTGTTCATCTGAAAATATCGGTCTCGAAACCTATTGTTGACAATAGATGTGCGATAGTAAGAGACGGTACTTCTAGAAATCAGATTGTTGTAAAAGTTGAAATCATATCCTTTTCTCTTAGATATTCCCATTGGATTTTGGGTATCGTCTGAGTTGCTATCCTCAGTATAAGAGGAGAAGCTACACGCCAAATTATCGAAGGCTAGCAAGTCAACAGCGGTTTGAAGTTTTTTACAAATGAGACGAAGTGATATTACTAAAGCCAGGTCGGTTTGCTTCCATCTTAGACATTTTGTGCTATCAATATAGTCGGACCGAATATTGACAGGAACTGGCAAATCCATGTACTTGGACTGAACAGGATCATCAAGAACTAGCTTGATGATTAGAGCAATCAGCTCAATTGGAAGCTGACTGATGTTGGCCATTAGAGTAGTAGTAAGGATGGTGTTGAACAGAGCGATGGAGGACAAAAAGTGTTTTTAAATCTGGGGTTAATGCAATTTAAAAGTAATTCTGGCCGACTGAAATGACATTTATAGTTCAAACTGTGGGTTTAAGTATTAAGTAAAAGGTTTTTGAAAAGTCAGGCAAAGTTTTGCAAACAAATGGTTCATACTATCTCACAATAAAAAACATTACAGCAATATTTGAGTTTTTTTTTGAGTAATAAATAGACCAGTCTCTTTTATAAATATTAGGCAACCTTGAGCTCATCTTATTACTCTCAATGAGGAGCGCTGAGTGCCCTGTTGTTCCGTCTAGCCATCCACTTACATAATATGCGCGGCTGAAATCTCCCATACAAAATTTGCCCTCGTCGCCAAAATTTTTTTTCAACCTCCCGCCGGAGCCTACACAAAAATACACACACCCTCTCACACAAGCAAACCATTCACCACGGCACAGGTCTTTTTTACCGACATAGCCATATCTACGCATAAAAAGCAATAAAATAACTTGTCATGTTCAACTTAACGAAAATTTCCGATTTAATAAGGCTGCCGCCCGATGAATTTTCTCTTCCTCTGTCGGAGGCCCTAGAAGACCTGATTAACGCGAAGTACAGCAACAAGGTTATTCACAATGTCGGACTCTGCATAACTCTGTATGACATCCTGGAGTTTGAGGATGGTCTTACAAGAAATGGCGATGGAAGTGTATATATTAAGAGTAAGTGAGCCTAGTATTCAAGGGTTTGAAGTACGTCTACGCTGAGTATTTGCTAACTGACTTCTTCTTTACAGCAACGTTTCGGCTCGTTGTGTTTAGACCATTTGTGGGTGAGATCTTAATCGGTTGGGTGTCTTCGTGTACCGAGGAGGGTCTGAATGTCAAAATGGAGTTTTTTGATGACATCTTTATCCCGAAGCATCTGCTGTTTGAGTCCTGTGTATTGTAAGTATTGTCCATCCGCCTTTCATGAACTACTCGCTCAGTGCGTGTATACCATTTATTTATTCTTTACCTTCTAACATTACAATTTTAGCATTCCGAGAGAACAAGCCTGGGTGTGGAAAAATGGCGACGATGACTTTTATATTGACACAAATGAGAAGATTCGGTTCCGGGTTGAACAGGAAGTCTTCACACAACACCAGCCCAAGAACCCAGGCACTCCTGAAGACGAACAACAACAGCATAACTCTCCGCCTTCGTACATGATCCAGGGATCATGTCAATCCGATGGTCTGGGTTTGGTTACTTGGTGGGATTAAGCAACCGTCTATCTCTCTCGTTTCCTCTAATCCAGAAAATCCCAGTAAACATATAGAAAAGATAAAAAATAATTTATTGTATACATCCACTACTAGCCTATCGTTCCTTCTCCTCTAGTTGTACTGCATGTATTGAGAAGTACTGCTAAACTTCAAGTTACCCTTGATAACCTTCTCAACCGCAGCCAAAAAGTCCTTTTCAGATGCAACCTTTCTTCTAGCTCTGATCGCAAACATACCAGCCTCAGTGCAAACGGAGCGGAGCTCGGCACCAGTACTGTTAGGACAGAGACGAGAAATCAACTCCCAACGAATGTCGCGGTCGACAGACATGCTCTTGGAGTGAATGCGGAAAATGTTTGCTCTGCCCTCCACGTCGGGTAAGCTAAACTCAACCTTTCTGTCAATACGACCAGGTCTTAACAGAGCTGGATCAAGAGTGTTGGGTCTATTCGTAGCAAACATGACTTTGATGTTACCACGAGGATCGAAACCATCAAGCTGTGTGATCAACTCCAACATGGTTCTTTGAACTTCGTTATCGCCGCCAGCACCATCATCGAAACGAGCACCACCAATGGCATCAACTTCATCAAAGAAAATGATGCAAGCTTTCTTTGTGCGAGCCATCTCGAACAGCTCGCGGACCATTCTAGCACCCTCACCTACATACTTCTGAACAAGCTCCGAACCGATAACACGGATAAAGGTAGCATCCGTTCTGTTCGCCACAGCTCTAGCACATAAAGTCTTACCGGTACCGGGAGGGCCATATAGAAGGATACCCTTAGGAGGGTCAATACCTAAGTTAACGAATCTTTCTGGTGATAGGAGAGGTAATTCGACAACTTCTCTGAGCTTCTCAATCTGCTCCTTGGAGCCACCGACATCGCCATAAGTGACATCAGGCTTCTCCTCGACAGTCATCATGGTAACAGAGGGGTCAATTCGAGGAGGTAGCGGAAGCATGATCTGGTATTTGTTGCGTTCAACACCAACTCTCATGCCCTCCTCGATATCTGTAGGACTGACTCTCTCACCCAGACTCACAACAAACTTGGCGATTTGCTTAACATTAATGACATATTTGGTCTTCTTAAAATCGTCGTCAGCCTGAATAATCTTGGTGCATCTGGCAACCTGAAGAGGCTGTTCTTCACTCATAGTTTGCTTGTCAGCAGCCAAATCCCACAGATGAGGTGGCGCCAGACCAGTGTCGGATTCCTTGATACCAATCTTTTCGTTTATCCGTGCTTGGATTTTCTTGATATCTTTCTCAATTTCTTTCAAAGGAATACCGTAAGGAGCAGCACCCTATAAATAAAAATTAGAATTGGGTGGAGAGTTAATTGACCAGGCTGTTGCTACTTACATATGATTTTAACACTTGGATATCGCCCTCTGACAAGGGAATAATTTCTTTCTGGTTGGTGGCATCCTCGTCTTCAACAGGAGCCTTGTACTTTTCCCAGTCAGCTTTAGGAGGCATTGTTGTTTTATTGATAAAGATAAATAGGGAATTGGGTGTGGGGGGATAATGATAGTTCTTAAAGGGCTGAATAGAAAGAGAAGAAAGAAAGGTTATTGACGATGGCGGAAGTGAAGTTGTTTTTTGGTGGTGGTAATTTCACACTCCATTTTGTGTGGCAAAAACAAAACTAAAGCATAAGTCTTAAAATACAGCGTGATATAGCATGATTATGTCATGCAACAACTCACGTTATCAAGACCCGACTCTTTCTCTCTCTGTACCTGCCAAGTTCTTGCCGTTAACATTGAACTTCTAATGTTGCAAAGACAGCGGTGATGGTTGGAAGAGACTATGCAAGGATTTAACAAATACTACCCTCCTGATTATGATGGCAAGACATCAGTTAACAAGCTTGCCGGCAAAAACCACGCGCTGGGATCTCGCGCAAGCAAAATCAAAGATGGTATTCTGACTGTCCGATTTGAAGGTCCGTTTGATATATCATGTTTGAAGTGCGAGAAGACAATAGCTCAGGGTGTACGTTTCAACGCTTCTAAGAAGAAAGTCGGCAATTACTATACTACGCCGATCTGGTCTTTCCGGATGAAATGCGCCAACTGTGCTAACTGGCTCGAGATCAGGTCCAATCCCAAAGATACGACTTACGACGTGGTGGAGGGTGCAAAAAAGTTATTTGAAACCATAAATGATGGGCCCCAGGCCAATTCAGTAGTCAAAATAGGAGACGACGCGTTTAGTCAGATTGAAAAGAACCGATCTGTCATGTTAGAGAAGGAGAGAAACGATCAGATTATACGGGAACTTTATCAGGCCAACAAACGCCAATGGAACAATGCTTTTGAATCTTCCCAGAAACTCCGAAAGGCATTCAGAATCGAAAAGAAAGCAATACAAGCGAATGAGAATGCAACACAAGCGGTTTCTGACAAAAACTCGCTACACATACCTTTACTTGATGTAGCTGCAAGCGACAAAAATACGGCTAATGCCATTAAATACGGCAGTAACCTGGAAGAAGATGCGCAGCGCAGTTTGGACAAACGACTCCACAGCAGTGCGTTTACTGCGAACGGCAATTCTGGTTTAGATTTGGATTACACAAGTCGAGCTCTAGATACCATTGCCTCTTTGGCCGACAAAAAGTCTGGCTCTTTTGACATTTCTAATTCAAAAGCTCGAAAAAAGCGAGCGGTTTCTGTTAAACCCAAACCTGTTCAGCCCGAGACTAAAGACGTCAAGAGCACATTGGTCGAATACTCTGACTCGTCTGACGAGAGCTAATACCTGGTACTTTTGGTATATACTAGAGTCATTATTTCAAATGCTTTAAAACTTTAACGGGATTTATCTTGCACTCTCTGCCTTTTCGTGCGGCTCCGCTCGTTAATGATGTTGTCCTAACCGTTGGGGGATATGTGCCGAATATTCCTGTATCAGGAACAGTTTCTGCTATTGACTTCCAAATACTACCATAGAGGGGTACCTGCGGAAGTTAATGAAATAAGTAATAGTATCCTGAATAGGTAAATATTATTATTATTATTATTATTATTATTATTATTATTATTATTATTATTATTATTATTATTATTATTATTATTATTATTATTATTATTATTATTATTATTATTATTATTATTATTATTA
>Ga0160505_101611_pt1 | contig 10530 bp, 15 predicted proteins | sample DIDeMG_FD_108225 | JGI IMG/M metagenome (GOLD analysis project Ga0160505, IMG submission 108225) | Enriched chicken feces microbial communities from UW Madison campus, WI, USA - DID2874_E49_Stillage MG | ecosystem: Host-associated > Birds > Digestive system > Large intestine > Fecal ...
AATGTTGAAGGTGAGGTTGGGGGTGAACTGCTGCGCGGCGACGCCGCGCAGGTGTAGCGCCACCAGGGCTAGAATGGACGCCGAGAACTTCATCGTGAGGCCCGAATTGTGCCCACCAGCCGTGACAAGTGTGTGTCGTCCTCCTGTTCCCGAATCTGGGGATCTGTGTTCCGTGCTTCTGGGCCGTATCCGTGTCCGTGTTCGCGACGCGCGGTGTCACAGAGGGGCCGTGAACGCGGTTGTGGGCCGAGTTCAAACGAACGTGCCAATCTATTGCCCGATCCCGTCTCCGAAAGAGAGAAACCGCGGCCGAATGTCTGACTTGTCGAGATTGATTGGGATCGAGTTCGAGACCGAATTGCTGACAACTGATAAATGGATGGCGAGAAGAAGAGAGGGAAAGCGACAAAGAACGATGAAAGGTTTCCCACATCCACAAGATAAATGCGGGTCAGTGCGCTGCAGAACAATGGACCGCCTGCCTGCTCGTTACGGTGTGGGAGGCGGTCACTGCGACACCACCTCAGGTCACCCTCATGGCATCGGTACCGACCTTGTACCGCTGTGTGCTGTGTAGATTTATTTTAGATTTCGGCATCAAAGCATCGTGCAGCGCTCGGTCCTCTCGTCCTCGCCTCCGACTCCCTTATCCCGCTCAGCTCTCTCTCTTCCTCTCTGTGGAAATGAGTCAGAATAGACAGTGGGCCCGTGCAACATCCAGCGGACGCACCGCTTCGTGGCTGAGGCATACCACGTTCCAGTCCCTAATGTGGATGCTTCTTTGCGCCGAGGGTGCTGCAAGGTACCCGCCCTCGCGGCTAGGCAATAGAATTACGCACAGAGTTATAGGCATAATGGCAACAGGCAGCAGCCCAAGGAACAGCAGCAGAAATCGGCAACACCAGAGGGCTGTGGGTGTGGAGCGTCGGAGATGTCTCATGGCGGTGTTGGCTTAATTCATGCCAGGACTGCACCAGAACCTCGCGAAAACTGCACGACAACTGCACCAGCTCACCGGAAGACCTGAGGAGTACGCCATCCTGGCCATCCAAGGATTCTGCCCACTGTTTGAAGTCGAGTGCGATCCTGGTGTGGCGTTCCGTCTCTCCTGTCCTCTTCTGCAAGCTGACTTCGGGTTACACTGCGATGCAAGTTGTTCTAGTCGGCCCGGAATAGCTCTTCTCGGCTGATACCTTGACGCTCGAGCCTTGCCTTCGCTTGGCTTCGCTTCGTATCATTCCTGCTTCCCTGTCCAACTCCTCATCCTGTTGCGGTATCATTCCTCACACCCTGAGGATCTGGGCCGTGGCTTGCTGCTGCGTAGACGCCGGGCATTCGTCAGCAGGCAAGTGGTCAACTTGTGTCGGAAATTCAGCGGCATGAAGAAGAAGGACAATGCAATGGAGTAAGACACACGTCGTACCGCAGTCCAGACGGAGACTGTTCTCAAAGCGGGGTACATACAATGATCTCATCCCGAGCCAAGAAACACTAAATGTCGGAACGCAGCCTAATAAGCTTCTGGATGCTCCACTTCCGCCCTGTTCTCTGGACCGGTTCGTGGCGGGGGCGGTGTCGATATTGACTTACGGCAACCTCATTACGGGCGCTAGTGCTCTCATGCATGAACGCATCACAATTTTCAGATTCAAGAGAACGACAGAAGATTGATTAATTACTTGATGATGATGCGATGAGAAGGCGATGCAGATAACATGGGCGGTGAGACCGGTAATGATCTGCACACTGCTTGAGTGGTGGTTTGAGACAGAGAACATTGCTGTCATTTCGCAATGTTCTTGGAGCACAGCCGTCGTGGGCTTGACTGTCGAGGACGAGTTTTGATGCTATAATAGATACAGTGGCTGAGTCGGATGCTCGGTTGTTTTTGTTCGAGCATATTAATAGCTTCTTGAGCCGAAGGAATGGGTGTCTTAGACATCCACCACTCTCTCGCTCGAGTTTCTCACGAGTACGTACTCCATCGTGTCTGTTGGGCCTACTTTAGCACTGGTCGTTGCAGCTGCTCTTTCAATCTCAGTGTCCGATACATTGCATGCTATGATTATACTTGTACTCCAAATCTACACTGTATTATACTAGAGCCAGAGGAAGCGCTTGACGGCATAGTCCATGCGGGCCAGGAGGCTCGTCGCGCTCTCCGCGTCGCGGAGGGACACAACGTCCTTTTCGACGACAAGATCCTGCGGCAGCGCGCCGTCGCCTCCACCGGCACGCACGCACTGCTCCGAGATGCGCCGCGCGATACGGTCGACCGTGGCGCGGCACGTCTCGTTCGACTCGAGGGCAAAGTCGTCTTCGTCCTCCTCGTCCGAGTCCGAGTGGTTCGAGCTCGCGTCGCTCCGTGTCCGGCTCACAAACTCCCTCGGGAGAGCTTTGAACGCGAAGAACTCGACCGTGTCGCCTACCTCCGAGTGCTCGACGATCGGGATGGGGGTGTGCGGCGTCGTCGGGGTGGATGGGGACGAACGCAGTGGAGAGAGGATTGATTTGGGGGTTAGGGAGAGGGACTTCTTGGAGGCAGCCGAGGCGGCGCGCGAGCGGCTGCTCGGCAGCTTGATGCTCGAGACGGCCGGGCTCGTCGGCTCTCGGTGCCGGATCGAGTACGTGCTGTACCGCCTGTCCTCGTCCACGGGCGAGAAATTGATGACGAACCCGGCATTCTCTGTCGCGTCCCGCCCTGCCTCCTGCAGAGCCGAGAGAATGTATGCGCCCTTCTCGATGCTCGTGATGGACTTTAACGGGATGCGCGTGAACTCGTTCACCTTTTCGAGCGAATAGTTGAACGACACGACGTACAGCGCCACCTTGGTCAACAGCAGCACCTTCTCCTCGAGCTTCGGGCTCAGCTTCACGTTGCGGCCCTCGGGCGATAGCAGCGTCCAGCCCGCGATGCGCAGCTCTCCATCAGAAAGCACTCGCGCGGAGCTCGTCTCGACTGCGACATGTCAGCAACTTTAAGACATAGTGTCACTCACTGGCCGCTGCGCGCACGCGGCTCTGCTTGATGAGATGGCTCGCGTCTGTGCTCTGCAGATTCTCGAGGAACTCGTTGAACACGCCGAGGTTGCGGTGTCCGAGCATGAACGAGATAACTGCCTGGGCAAAGAAGTCCGAGACGGCACCGTAGAACATGCGGCTGACGGACGACACGCCGTCGTGCAGCATGCCCGACAGATCACGCTTGCCCGTGCGCACAAAGTCGCCCTTGAGCGCCGACGTGTGCGCATAGCAGAGCGAAATCATGTCGCCGTTGTTTGCCCAGATGTCGTTGAACACAGACTCGACATTGCATGTGCCCGGGTCTAGGACGATGCCGACCTGCGTGAGCATCTGGCCGAGCACGTGGCGCGCCAGTGCCGACTGCACCACATTCGTGCGGTCCAGGCAGTCGATGCAGCTAAGCTGTTAGAGTGCATCCCAGTTGTTGAGTGTTGACTCACTTTGTTCGGAAGACGCCGTTCTGCTTGCGCACCAGGTCGCCCTGCAGCGACCACGAGTATCCCATGGTCCCAAAGTCGAGCTCGCTCACTAGTTCGCTGATATTTTCCCACTTCATTCCGTGGCACTTTGCGTGGAAGTCGAACGGCACGTATGTGAGGTCCTTGCGGTCGAGGCTGCCGACCAGCTCGCCGTAACCATTAGTCACGATGCTCTCCTTGCCCGTTTGCTCCGAGAGGTTGACGATAGTCTACACTGTCAGCACAGCTCGAACAGCTACCGCATCGTACTCACAACTGGGCCATACCGCGAACGCAGCTCGTCAAAGTGGAGGTTTGCAACAGAGTACGTCTGCTCCACGGGTTGGTTGAGTTCTGGTGGCGGCTTCATCGACCACGGGCTCTGGGACCATTTGAGGGGGATAGACCCGCGGATCTGGACAAACGAGAAGAGCGAGACCTTGCCAAAGGCCTTGGCGCGCACCATCATTTCCGTCTCGACAAAGTTGGCGACATGCCCCTCGTCGTCGATACCGCGGCGCTGGTACCGGAGACCAGCGCGGTCGCGGCTGCGGCGAGACACGAGCACAATGTCGACCGGGATCGGCGCCGGCGGCTCGTCGTCCGTGACGGCGGGCGTGATGGGGATGTTGAACGTCGACGCCTGCACGTACCCCTGCGCAATGGGGAGTACATACGCGTGCAGGCCCTGCTCGATAAAGTCGCGCTGGAGCCACTCGTTCCAGAAGAACCGCCGGTCAAAGCGGCGCCACAGGGGAACGTGCACGTCCGGCTCGACGATATCCGGGTCACAGCGCACGGACACAGACGGTGACGTAGGCGAAGCTCCTGCGGCGGATGACGGCGACAGCGGGAAGAAGGACTTTGTCTGCGACGGCGATGCCTCCTTGAGCAAATGCTCGAGGAGCGGGCTCGATGCGCTCTTGGAAGCTAGACGGTTCCGCTTGTGCTGCAAAGTGTGCGAGAGGTCAAAGTCAAACGAGTAGTAGAACTCGCCGGATCCCAGCTCGCGCGTGATCTGCTTCAGGATCTTGGTCTCGAGCTCACGCCGGTGCGGGGCGTCGACGGGCGGCGGGGCGGGGGTGCCCGACGCTTCCGATCGCGCGGGCGAGTCTGGGCGCGGCGACACGGTCCGCGAGGGCGGTTGCGCTTCACGTTCAGGCACGTCGTCGTCTGGAAACAGGGGTTTGCGCGGATCCGTGTCCTCGACAACGACCGCTGGTGCTGCTGCCTGCTCATCCGTTGCAGGTTCCGTTTTCGTTGTTGCTGCTGCTTCTCCATCGCCCTGCTTCCCCTTGATGGCCACGGCAGCACGCACGGCGATGAGCCCCGGGCGGACTTTGGGTGCAAACTTGGACCACCCAAACGAGATGCGCTTCTTGACGCGAGTTTCGGGCGTATCGCTCGGTTTCGGGGGCAGATCGCAGGGCGTCTCGTCGGCCTCGGGCGCGAGCGACGATGCGCGGCTTGCGCGGCGCGACCGGGTATATGAGCTTTCTGCGGATGAGCCATCAGAGTCAGAGCCAGAGTCAGAGTCGGACTCGCCCTCGTCCTCATTGTCATTGACGCTGCTGCCAGTCTCTTCCTCTGCCTTCTCGTCGACGCGCTCCGCACTGCTGCTCCACGGCATGCTCCACGACAGGCTCAGGCCCGCCTTGGACCCCGTGCGCGCGTGGCTCTTCGCTTTCGGTTTCGGTTTGGGCTTGGGCGCGCGCTTGGCCTAGCAATTGTCAGCTCAACTTGGATTCTGCACGCACCATGATCGCGCCAAGGTGCTTGAGCTCGGCGGCCGCGCGCTCAGGCGTGAGCGGGACGGCATGCACGTCCGAGAGCGTGAACACCTCGTGCGGTGCAAACTCGGGCTCGGGCCCGAACGGGTCGTCATTGGGGAACAGGCGCGTGGGCGTCTTGGTCGGCGGGAGGAAGACGAGGAGGTATGCCGCTAAGTGTTAGTTACAGTAGCTTGCCCCACAATTCTGTCTTGGAGCTAGCGCCGATAAGCATAACCCCACGCCCGACTCACCATCCCACAGCCTCACGATACCGAGCACGCCGCCAATCTCGACCCCCGCAGCGGCGTCAGTCGCGGCGTCCTTATCCTCCGCGTCGAGCGTCTCGACCTTGCCCCGCGGGCCCCAGCGCACGAGCACGCCCTCCTCGGCGGCAGTCGGCCCCAGCGGGCGCAGGACGACACCATCGGTCGTGACTGTGGCGTTGAGCCGGCGGTGGATGCGTGGCGGGAGGGGCGGGACGGTCAGCCGCGGGGGCAGGTTGCGCGGGGGCGATATTGTCGGTGTCTGGGGCGGTGTCTTGCCCATTGTTGGTGGTTGAGCACGATGAGTGTAAAGAGTGGAGATGAGTGAGATTATGAAACGATGCCAAGTTGTGGTGTTTCGACCATTGTGGACCTCTTTTTTTTGGCACGAGCATACCATTGTACCATTGACGTCGTTCCACAGCCAAAGTAATGTTTAGGCCGTTTAGGGTTTGAGACTTACGTAACGATTTTCTGCAATGGTACGATCTGCGGATGGGTCGAGTAATGTCCCTGTTGTCCTGTTGTATCTTGCCCACATGCAAGAACAATGAAATGCTGCATGAGCTCACGATGACGGTGAGTAACCCTTATGGATCGATGTGACGATGGGCAAACAGTTACATTGTGGCGCTCCTCGTTTGCATCATCAACATCAACAACAGGGGACCAGGCAGCCACCAAAATGTCTCTCCATCGCTGAAAGGGGCGCCACCAGGAATGCAGGAAGCCCAGGAAGATTTGGAAACTGCAGAGGGCAGGAAAACCTGACAGACTGTCGTTCGCGAGCCCTATACCTTTGCTCCACTCCACTCCACTTGCGAAGAGCAACTGTTTCCTGCGTTACAAATGCCTCCGGACAACGCCGTCCGTGGTGCCCACTCCGACTAGACCAGCGAAGGAGCATACGTGAATGACAGACCAGCAGCAAATGGAGTATGAAGAACCTTGGTCAAGAAGTGCTCAGACTCACTGTCCTCACAAACTCGTCCCATTGCAAGCATTCATTGTTATCCCGATGTTTCTGTCTCATGTCTCAGGCTTGTGGGATAAACGAGTGACATGGTGACGAGTAACAAGCGGGGAAATCGAGACCATGCAAGCGAGCAGATGCTTAGCAGATCTGCTTCGACCCCAGCCAGCCTTGGAGTCGTCCGTAACGTCTTGCCGATGCATTAGGTCCGCCCATAGTCTCGTGCGGAGTGGCGACCGTGACAAACACGAGCGGAGAGCAGAGCCCCAGGGCACAGCGGCGAATTTCCATACTTCTACAAACCCCCCCAGGCCCCTCGCATCGCTTATCTCCGTGCAAATCCGGCGTCTTGGACTGGTTCGAGCCGAACCTTCAGGAAAAAGTCAAAAGCGCATTTCGTGACTTGCTCATCATCTCCAACACTATCTTCAACAACAGAATCAACGATGAGCGTCGCGCGTAGGCGGGTCCTGTGCATGCTGCGCGCGCAGATGGCCCCGAGCCTCTGTATGGCGCGGTACTCTACAGCCGCTGCTGTCGCCACTCCCGAATCCCCCGTTCCGGCTGGTCGTCGCCCCGTCGCGCTCCCAATCAACCCCACCCCACCAGCACCTACGGCACCCGAGTTCGAGCCCCTCGAGCGCAGCGTCAAAGGTGATCGGCGCGCGCTGCTCCTCTTCTCGATACCTATCCCGCCGTCCGCGTGGCCATCGCATCTCGAGATCATGTCCCCTCTGATCGGGGACGCGGCCTTCGCGCTCAAGAAGCAGAAGATTGGCGTGAACGCGTACTATGACGGTACGGGAGACAAGAGCGTCCCCGGGAGAGGCGAGGCGGAAGTGTACCCCGCCACACTGGTGTATCCGGACGGCAAGCGCTTCCATTTCCCTGCTTTTTCGGCAGACACGCTCAAGTCTGACGAGTGGGACCAAGCCGCCACCTATAGGTCCATGATGGACATTTCGCTCGCGCCGCCCAACTTCCTCCCGCAGGCGCGCGGGATGCGCGAGTACCCCGAGATCCTGGTGTGTACGCACGGCTCCCGCGACTGCCGGTGCTCAGACAAGGGCGGCAAGCTCGTCGACAAGCTCAGGGAGGTGGTTGCGGAGCATAAGTTGAACATCCCCATTCGCGAAGTTGGGCATGTTGGCGGGCACAAGTGAGTCTCAGCTGCTCCGAGCTGCGAGCCCCAGTCGCATTCAGCTCGCCTCCTCGAGTCCTCACTAATTCTCCTTCAGGTGGGCAGCCAACGCGCTCCTCGTCCCGAGCCTCGACATGCTCTCGAACCTGACTGCGGACGACGCGGCCGACCTCATTGAGCACGTCGCGAACCGCCGCCCGACATACTCGCCCATGTGGCGGCACTGGCGCGGCCGTATTGGCATGGACGACGAGGCGCAGGCGCGTATCTGGGCGAATATCCAGCGACACCTGCCCCCATCGACAAAGTTCGAGGGCGCGACGGCGGGCGTGGAGCCGCCGCCTGAGAAGGAGGCCGTCCGCGTCCCGCTCACGTTCCGTACCTTCCAGGGCGAGAAAAAGGTCGTCCAGGCGCGTATTGGGGATACCCTCCTGCAAGTCGGTAAGGAGTTTGACCTGCCGAGTCTCGAGGGCACGTGTGGTGGTAACTGCGGTGAGTACAACCCCACTTCTCCTGGAGCTGCTCCCCCTAACTCTTTACAGAATGCGCAACGTGCCACTTGTACATTGACCCCGGGGCGCCGATCGGCCCTCCGGACGACGACGAGCTCGACATGCTCGGCACGGCGCTCGACTACCGCGACGGCCCGAGCCGCCTCGGGTGCCAGATCAAGGTCACGCCCGAGCTGAGCCTGTGGGCCGAGAACGGCGGCGTGATTGATCTCCCGCGGTTCTAGAGCACCGAATGTAGACTTTTCTAGATTAAAACACATTGTACATAATCAAATCCACATGCTATGCCTCTATCACTCTCTTTTCGTATGCTCAGACGCCGCCGGCGCCGTACCGCGCAATACCGCGCGCGTCGTCCAGGAGCCCCTGCAGAATCTCCTCGTTCTCGTCGCCCTGCGCGTACCGCTCCAGGCTGCCGTCAGTTTTGTAACGTGTTCGCAAACTCACCTAGGAATGAGCGCGACGGCGACCTCGACCTTCTCAGGGCGCAGGTGCATGATCTGCGCGACCTCAAACATGTTCAGGAACCCCGGGCGCACCGTGAGTGCACTACTGTCAGTTTGTCGAGTATTCGTTGGATCTCACCTCCGCATGTTCTCGGCCGTCGTCTGGTCCATGTTCGAAAACTCGGTAACATACTCGACAGTCTGCTTGTACACCCTTGCGTTTGTCAGCCAAGTCAGTGAGAGCACGACGTACTTGTTGTCCGGCGCGGGCGGCACGTTTGGCTGCGAGCGCGCGAACTGCAGAATGGTCTGGACTTCAGAGACCGTGAGTGCTTCGCCGTCTGTGAACTCTGGAGCATGTTAGTTCATGTCTGGGAAGTAGCTGCGTGGAGGATGTGCATGAGTAGTGCTGCGAGTCACACGTATCCAGCACACAACAGCACACATGAGCGCGAGACCCACCTCCAAACTGCAACTTTGTCGCGTCCTCCTCGAGAGCCTATTCGTCAGCCTTTATCGCACTCCTCAACCTAAACGTACAGCAGCGCGGTGCGAGCGATGGCTCCGTGGTGCGGGCGCCGAGCGCGGGGCGGCGGAGGCGGAGAGTTGTGCCTGTGTCGGCTTTGCCTCGTCGACCATTGTTGGTGGATGTGGATGGAATGGGTAGGTACTGTATCAACAAAGGCTCCTCGATCCACAAACAAGGATGCCTGCAATGTGGTCATGTCCGTTTGATGCGAATGGTCCAACTTTAAGTGGGAGGTGTTAATAAAATATAATAAAATAGAGATTTTGTAGATTAACAGGATTAAACGAGCAGCTCGGAGCAGACTCCGGAAAGGGAAACTTTGGGAGACCACGTGATGGAAGCCAAATTACGTAAAAGTCTGCAAACGGTGAGTCGTTCTCTCGACCTCGGCACGCGGCATAATGTTTGCGGCAACATCCAGCACTGTGTAGACGACAGCCGCGGCATTCGTCGTAATGGTCGTAATGGAGGATGCATACCTGACCTTGCCTTCCCGCCTCGCTTCATCGTGGATTCTCCAAGGGCAGCGATACCCTTGCCACTGATAGCGAGCACTCAATTGTTATTTATGCACGCCACACTCTACAAAAGGTGTGGTACGATTTAGAAATGGCTCAAAAGCGAAAATCCAATTGGGAAACTTGGGATGCTTGGGACGGACGGACGGACGGAGGGAAAGACGGACAAGCAGCAGGGGGCAACGAGGTGTGCCTTGGTGTCAGTGTCCCTCGGTGTTGATTGCAGACGTTCTTGAGGCTGCCTGGTCCATGAATGGCCATCGTATTAATACTTGTTAGAGCGATAAGGTCTGCCACTCTGGAGACTGGAGTGCATGCATAAAGGAAAACGCTGCGGTCCAGTAATGACCGAACGGATCAGCAAAGCGAAGAAGAGTGTAAGTGCAAGTGTAACGGTATAAGAGTAGAGTTGACGCGGGTGTGGTGCAGCAAACTGCGTCTAAACCAGATGCTGTTCTTTTCGTTCTTTGTGTGTGTTACGGGGTGTGCAAGTGTGCATGTGTGATGATGGGTGATGTTGTTTGGTTGTCTCAGTTTGTGGATGTGTCCTCCCTAGCAGTCTTCTGTTGCGTTGTTGTGACCCAATTCAGTCTACGGGGAGACAAAGAGACCAGGAGATCAAGAGACCAGCAGCAAAAGGTCTCCAAGCCGGAGAGTGTGAGAAGAGAAAGGGATGAGGCCTGGAACGTTTGTTACCCTTGTACCTGCCACAGTGCGACAACAGCCCAGAATGCCCAGAAATCGATCCAAACACGAGACATGCATGCAATAGACCAGTTACAAACAACCGAACCGAGAGAGATCTCTGCCTCTGCCGCTCCCCTCCTCGACCTCCTCCCTTGCTCTGAGCAGCCAAACAAAGTTGTCTTGCTAAGAATCGCGCTAAACTGTATC
>Ga0160505_101612_pt1 | contig 10530 bp, 7 predicted proteins | sample DIDeMG_FD_108225 | JGI IMG/M metagenome (GOLD analysis project Ga0160505, IMG submission 108225) | Enriched chicken feces microbial communities from UW Madison campus, WI, USA - DID2874_E49_Stillage MG | ecosystem: Host-associated > Birds > Digestive system > Large intestine > Fecal ...
TACTTGACCTAAGCAATACCTTCAATAGCAGTCTTGTGGTATCTTTGAAGATGACAGCATATAGGTATCATTCAAACAAGTATAGCCGAGAAGTTACATCAAGAGCAGTAATTGGCAATAATTGGCAAAAATATTGAAAGTAACAAAACAAATTCTCAATCTTTGAAAGTCACTCGTTGAAGTACCAGTATCACAACAGCAATAGCCATTATCTCCAAAGAATTATACTCGACTCCCGTAACAGTTCTAGGTCAATTTAGTAATGCCCTTCAATCACAGTGACAGCGGATCCACTAACGAAAATTTCATCTCCGCCTTCTATGGTGATCTTTCCAGCTCTGTTCAATGCAGCACCCTGACTCAACTCAGTAGTACCAGTTATCTTCTGCGAATCCCGAAGAAATGCCGCAGTTGCTCCAGACCCCGAACCACAAACTGGGTCTTCCTTAACACCAACCAATGGTGCAAAGGTTCTTGTTTCATACTTATGATCGCTGTACCGACCGATTACTTGGATTCCTGAGACTTGCAAGTCCTTGGAAACTTCGATCAAGCGAACCTCTTGTGGGTCTAATTGAAGTACAGTCTCTGCACTATCTAAAAGAATCGTCAACCAAACTGGACCAACATCATATACCGCGGCATCAATAGCATCGGAGACGCCAAGGACTTCAGTTACCTTCGCGATTTCTTGTCTCGTGAGGTCCCTCCGTTTGGCATAGGGCAATTTGAAACGAAAGATTGGAGGCGTCGTATCAGTTACTTCCAAAGAGACAAGCCCAGCCCCACATTCTTGCACCACCTTACCATTCTTCGGCTTTATAATTCCTGCTTCCAATAGAGCATGACAAGTACCGATTGTCGGGTGCCCGGCAAATGGCAATTCGTGCTCCATACTAAAGATTCTGACTTTGTAGTCAGCCTCTGGCTTAGTAGCGGGCTCAATAAATGTGGCTTCCGACAAGTTAGTCCAAGCTGAAATCTGGCCCTTTTCCTTATCAGTTAAATGTTCGCTGTCAAAGAAGACGGCTACGGGGTTGCCCTTGAATTTTTCGGTAGTAAATACATCCACTTGTTTGAATTGAGGCATGGTGTAGAGATAGGGTGACTATTAGTCAGATTGAAAGCCTGAAGGCGTACTATATGTACTACTTTAGAGCGTTTCTTAATCGGTTGTGCAGTTCGCATGAAGTTTCGGTGGTGATTCCCCAGATGGATTAACACAGTGCGATATCAGACCAAATACCTCGGGGGATGCAATAGATGGGCTCGTTTACAGATATTCACATTTTTAATCTTTTTGGTTTCCATTCTCTGAGCATGTCCGTGTTGGAAGGTTAAGGTCCAGACGAAAAGATAAAGCGAAGAAGTTAAATCCATTACCAGATAAAGCTAGTATACTAGAACCAAGTTTGTTTAGTCTCTTAGCGACTTTGAATATTCATCGTAAGGTAAAGAGTAACGTATCGCTCATCATAACGCACTACCTACAAAAGTTCTTTTTACATTTGATGGGCGTATTGGGAGCCTCCTGCATTAATACAAGCATCTAATAAATAAGTCCAATTCCATGCGTGCCATAGCATTTCGACCAATTTGGAGGACTAAATATTGAATAGTAGTGAGCACGATTAGTCTTGCATAGGCGAGATAAATAAAGCTGCGAAAATTCGCTCAAACACTTTAATTCAACATGGTGCCTACCAGAGCCTTTGTGGAGTATATCGCCTGGAAAATTCCTATTACTTTATTGATTGTTGACACGATTCAAACTGCTCGTGGAGGTGATAGTGTTGCCATGCTTCTCAGGAACAAAACTAAACTCCGCCATGAAAGAATGGCGAAGGAGTTAAATTGAAATTGTTTTTAATTGTTTTTCTCGCATTCATTGGAGCAAAAGTACATATGGTTAATTTATGTTTGAATAGATCAATCGTCACCGGAGTTTGCCCACTAAATTAATGCCTTTGAGTTCAAAGTGACTCAAATTTCATTCTTTCTTGTAACTAGGAAAGTTTACTGATTTCACAACCTATCGCTCGTATGCAAATCTTATCTTCCCCAGTTTTTCGAACGTACTTAATGATGAAATCATAGCTTACCAATGAACAATTGAATATCTTTGGAGCACTTGCTTTGCTAAAATACAGCCAACTATCATTTTAGAGCGTTTGTCACTTGATAGTTCGTTTGCCTCCTTTTGCTTTTTGGGAGTGCGGCTCAAAATATTCGATGATGTATAGGTAATACCAAATCCCCTGCATGGCGGCTTCTAAACCATATGGCAACAATTCCATAAATTCGTCAAGAAAAGGGCCTAAAGTTGAGCTTCCATCGTATTTTTATCACAATGGACGTTCGTAAGTGGAGCAATTGACTTAAATCCGCCATTGAGATCTTGACATGTATTCCTGATTCGCACTTTACATGATACGATCTATACATGCAGTGTTGAGCGGGCATGTCTTATAAGTAGTTAATGAAAATCGATTTTGCCGCTCACTTTTTGAAAATGAAACCATACGACCGTTTGGTTGAAAATCTTTTCTACCGCGTCTTTACTATTCCATTTCAATTGTTATTAATTGACTCATTATGGACAATGGGCGGAGGATATAGTGTGTCTATCGCCATAAGGGAGAAGCTAACAAAGACAGGTGATGACGATCGATAGGATGTCTTGAGTGCTGGCTGTCTTCATAAATAAGGGATTTCAGTGATAAGAACCATTTTGAATACGTTCTTATTACTCTATAGATGCACATCGCTTGATATCCTTTATGCATTTCTGGAAATGAGAATAAAATAGCTAGTGATTACAAAATCGGTGTCTATCTACTTTATTTAATTTTACTCAATCAATGAAAATATTCGAAATGGTAGCTTTCACTTTGTTACAATCAAAAATCGATTTTTGCGTGTACTTTACGGCTTTCTAGTTTGTGAATGAAAGCGCGTTATTTTGAAAATATTGGAAAACTTAACAAGATCTTTGGAAATCCACACAAATAATATAATTTATGAATGCTAAATCCAAACTCAGCTATCATCCAAAAAAGCTAGAAATTCTTGCAGTTCAGTTTTTCTTAGAGGTTCTAAACACAAACTGGAAGAAATGAAACTAAGTGTTCGTTCTTTGTCTCAACTTCACAACCTTCAAAAATGTAGTCAACCCATTGAATTTTAAAGAATGAAGTACAAGATGTAAGCTTTTGGCAATCCAAATCAATTGATGCCCTGGAACATTCTGAGAAAGACCTAGTAAGAAGCAGTTCAGCACACTAATAATAGGAGGGGATTATGCCTTCGCAGGATATTTACTGACATACGACATAGGATACAAAATTCATAATGATATATGAGTACATTCGCTCATTTAAATACTTCCAATCTATCTGATATTTAATTAGTTAAAGATGATAATTTGGAAGTTGGCAAATAGTTCAATACCTCGCATAAATAGCAATTCAATTTTGGGACAAGAGGCTTGCCGGAACGCATGGGGTTACTCAGTATTAATAATCGAGTCGATTGTGCTCCAAGTAGATGAAAATCATGTGACAACTCCTTTTAACTTTTCTCTAGTGCTCTGGTAGTCCATATCAAAATCATTGTCTTTGCATGCAACTCCTCAAGTGTCGTCAATGCTAATTTAGAAACATAATAGATCATATGATAAACAGTTCTAATAAACAGTTCTAATAAAACAGGGATTAGTGAACTTAATCAGATAATTCTGTTCGCATTGCAACTTGAACTAGAAGAAAGTACTCGTTTCTTTTGCTTTAAAAACACCATTAGATAATGATAAATTCGAAATTGACTAAGGTACAAAATGATAACAACTTTAACTGAGACTCACATTAAACTACCAAAAGTGAAGTGAAGGGAGCTTCTCATGTCAAAGATGTGGTTGGCAATGTGTTGCCAATAGTTCTTTTTGTATGTTTCACCTCTTTAAAGCTTCAATGTGTTGAAATCACAATTTTGCCAATTGTGCATCTCCCTCGAGTAATCAACAAGAAATTAGCAGACAATAGAGGGCTTTGTATCTCTAAGTGCAATCATAATTCAGTGTTCACGAACACATTCAGCATCCATGCCTCCTGCTAGCGAACACACAACAGCTTGAATCTAGTCTCCCAGAGTCACCCACATTTCTTCAAAGACTTAACAATGCAAAGAGACCAATGAATCACGTCTATTCAACATTACAATTGGAAATAACCAACAATCCTGGATAATGCCTGGTATGATAACCTCACAACCAAACTTAAATAATATATAGAAATCGAGTTTTCCCACCATTGTTTCCTCCTTCATTCTTCAAGTAATCCCCCACTTCCCTTTCTTCAGTATTTCTCTTTGTAAAACTCATTTTGTTCTCGACCATCTCTATATTCCTTCCTTCAGCCGCACCGCGGTGATTCGATCCACGATCCTAACCATATCGCAAACTCCTCCTACATCTACTACCACCTTTAACTGCCAACTAAAACATCCTAGAAACTAGATCCACTACATCCGTCCCCTATATCTGCACGATGAGCGACGATCTAGATCGAAATTCTCAGGCTTCTCTTCTGGATCCGCCCTTACGGTCCAAGAGCTTCTTTTCCAAATCAATCAAGAAAATCACCAGGACAGCCTCCAGATTGAATCTAGCCGCTGACCACCAGCTACCGTCTGGAATCGTGCTGCCGTACTCGCGTACATCCACCTCGGACACAGATTCCGATTTCCATGCCATCAGATACGAGTCTGTGAATGATTCCGTTGGGCCCACTCATGTCCGTCACCTACCTCGGGTATCTACCAATAACAGCCGACACTTTGGATCGCTGGCAGCGCTGGGACCCCCGCTGCCCCAGCGTCTCCTGATGAGCTCGGATGGCGAGTTTTCGCCCGTCAATAGGGTTTCTGCCGAGAAAGTTTATCTGTCTTCCCCCAAGAACTCGACTCTCCATACTCAACTCAATGGGGCCATCTATGGAGGGTCAGATAACCATAGTGCATCAAGTCTCAGCTCATTGGACCCCAAATCGAGAACTCAAAGTGGTACTGAAGCAAGTAGGGCTCCCATGTCTGTCTCTCAAGGTGCTCGATCTGCCTCCGGGGGTTCAGCGGGCTCACAGGTAGAATTGGAGCCTCCTATGCCGTTTTTTGCAGGTCTACCGAAGCCAAAAGCTTTAGAAGACAGAGATCTAATGCCACCACCTCGGAGACAGTCGAGCATTCTTTCTCAAGGCAAGCAGCTTACAACTAGTGCAACTATCCAGTCTTTCAATATGGTTGCGTCCAATATCAACTCTATGCCGCGTGTAGAAGTGGTGGATGCATTGTTTGAGATCCTCCTTTCGTCTCGTGTATTCCCCGAGCAGTCTTTCCAGAACATATCCACCAAAAGGAAGTGGGAACTTCTTCTCAGTGAAAACGAGACTAACACCAAGTTTGACTTAAAGTCACTCACTAGGTCAGTATCTCTGAATTTTGTCAAGAAGACTCAGGAAGCTTCTAATACTGTCCCCAGCTTGTCCAGATCGTCCTCCAATACTCAGAAACCACGAAAGCTCTCCGAGAACTCAAGAAGAGGCAGTAATTCCTTTGCAGCTAACGTCAGCAACATGATGCCCAAAAAGTTCTCCTTGAAAGAAGGCTCGCCTTCGTGGATTGTGCAGAAGATCATGAACAATAGTCTTGCCACGAAAGGGTATAGGAAGGTTCTCAAAAAACTAGAAAGCAAGTCTAGTCGAGGATGGATCCAAGAGTTCAAGGAGGCACAAGGAGAGAGTGCTCTTTCTGCTGTCCTTCAGAATATCAATCGTCAAAGTATCAAATCAAATGATGCCATTGATAGAGAACAGCTCATTTGTCAATGCTTAAGAATATTGTTGACTACCAATTACAAGGAAGAAGGAGATGACTACTTTGATGCTGATAATACTTCTATGATTTCCTCAACAACGAAATCCATTGCAAGAATCCATGGCATCAAGTCCATCATGCTTTCATTGATTTCACCAAGCTTAAACACCCGATTGATTGTCACAGAAATTTTGATTTATTTGACTCACTACGACAGATACGACTATTTTCCGCACATACTAGAAGGATTTGTCACCGTTCAAGATACTGTTGGTGATTTCGTTAAATTTCAGCCTTGGTTGACTAATTTTGAGACCGCAATAGACCAGCATCTTACCTATGGAACCAAGTTTGACAGCAGCTTCAAGAATTATGTTGTTACTACTCTTATTTTTATCAATATGATGATGAGGAAGTGCGAGAGGACCAGGGATAGAGCAAACATGCGAAGAGAACTTGCTGACTCAAGACTCAATACTATATTTGAGAAGCTATTTCAGATGAAGGATGAGAGTATCCAGCAGCAGATTGATGAGTTCAAGCTATTGGCTGATGATAATGTATCCAAACTTTGGGCAAACAATAATTTACACATGTGGGATGACAGACCTGAGTTCACAACTCTTGATGATGTGCTTGAAAAAGTCAAAGAGGAGTTTAACCAGGGTGAGGATGAGTCGATAGACGACGAACTGCTGAGAGTGGATAGACTCAAGTCTATCCTTCTCAAGCTCATAATGATCAATTCCGGACGTGATTCGAACCAGGCTCTTCGGCTTCTCTCATTATTTGATGCGGTATTGGTACATATAATTGCCGAGTCAACTATTGTGGGGTCCGATGCCGAATCAGTACTAAATATAACCATTCAGCGTTTGATGGATCAGTTGGAGACTTCAGACACAGCTCAAAGAGCCATGTTGGAGACTATGGAATTAAGAGATACCATTCAAGCTATCACCGCAGAGAAAGAAATTTTGGAACAAGAACTTGGCATGGGAGCCAATGTAACTATCGAGAAGTTTAAACAAGAATGTGTGAGCAACCAGGAGATTATGAAAATGCAAAAGAGTCAAATCATACATTTGCAGAATCAAAAGAAGAGACTTGAGGAAGAACTTTCGAGACTGAAGAAAATCGATGCTCCAAGCACTCACTCAGTTTACCAGTCCATGAATAATTCCGGATCCTCTTTGACTGCCTTCGGTTCACCAGGACATATACCTCAAAAGATCTCAAGTGGCGACAGGGCTATATATGTTGATGAGCTCGAGGCCAGCTTACAAGCAAAGGTTCCAAAGCAAATTGCTCTCAAGAAATCCAAACCCATTGGAAGCCTCAACATATCAAAATGGATTCCTAACCAAGAGGTGGAATTGTGCAGCGATTCAGAAACTGCTACATCATCGAAGAGTATTGCTAGATCCCATACTCCTCCAATTGGACAATGGTTTGGAAAGAATTCGAAAGATACCAAATCTACTTTTCAAGGAGCGGAAGAAGTTGCTTCCCTTTCAGAGAGCCTGTCCCATGCACCTCCTCCACCACCTCCGATTCCCAATAATCTCAAAAGTAGTGGTGTGCCAACGCCTCTACCGCCATTAGCACCGTCATTGCCAGATCTGTTGCGAAATGGACCACCACCCCCTCCCCCACCGCCATTGCCAGGCTTTTCGAAATCTGCAAACAATGGGCAATCACCACCAGCACCACCACCGCCACCACCATTGCCGGGATTCTCGTCAGCAGAATCTGGCGCTCTGCCACCTCCACCACCCCCTCTTCCAAGCCTGTTACTAGGAGGAAAGATGGCCATTCCACCACCACCACCACCCCCTCTTCCAAGCCTGTTACTAGGAGCAAAGATGGCCATTCCACCACCACCACCACCGCCGCCACCGCCATTCCCAATGGCTGGCAAGAATCCGATGCCACCACCACCACCACCTCCATTATCAGCAATTTTGAGTGAAAAATCCTCAAGCGCATCACCCGCCATTACGAGAGATAATTCGACAGACTTAGCGCTTCTTTCGGACTTACAGAACGATAAGGAGAACATGAATACCGAGAACGAAGTGCCACCTGAGCTGATTATTAGACCAAGAGCCAAGTTGAAGCAAATGCATTGGAACAAAATAGACGATATTGACAAAACTTTCTGGAGTACAATTTCCAATAATGAAGTTTTTGACCGTCTTCATCAAAAGGGTATTCTTACCGAAGTCGAGAAGGCTTTTGCGGCTAAGGAAGTCAATATCAAGAAGAAGAATGATGCAAATATGGCTATCAGGGCCAAGGTGAGTAAGGTCTCGCTTTTGCCAAGAGACCTTGCTCAGCAATTCGGAATCAATTTACACATGTTCAGCAATTTGAGTGTCGGGGAATTAATAAAGAAAATCCTATCGTGTGACGAGAAAATCCTCGAGAACACAAGCGTTTTGGAATTTTTCAACAGTGACGGTTTGAACGAGATGCCTGACTCTGTGGTGAGGAATTTTCAACCGTACTCAATTGATTACGCCCGACCAGAGGTGAAGCCACAGAAGCCTTCCGATGACTTGGAGAGACCTGACAGAATATTTCTCGAGATTTTCAATATGCGTGATTACTGGAAGTCTAGATCACGAGCACTTTTGATAATGCAAACGTATAAGAAGGATTATCGTGACTTGGTTGAGAAACTTGATTTGCTTGACAAAGCCACCGAAAGCATCAAATCCAGTGAAAGTTTAAAGCAGGTTCTTGGAATTATTCGATCAGTTGGAAATTTCATGAATGACACATCAAAACAAGCGATGGGTTTCAAGCTTGACACCTTGCAGCGTTTGAAATTCATGAAGGATGATACGAACAAGATAACCTTCTTACATTACGTGGAAAAGATTGTGAGAAATAATTTTGCTGAATATGGAAGTTTTGTTGACGAGTTGTCGGTTTTAAACCTTTTGCATAATATTTCCGTCGAGCAAATCGAGTCTGATTGTGAGGAGTTTCAAAGAAATATCAGCAATGTTCTGAATTCCATAGTGAAAGGTAACCTCAGCAACAGAGATAAGTTTCATCCGGATGACAAGATTCTTGAAATAATTAGGGAGCCTTTGGAGGCGGCTGAGCTGCGAAGTTCGTTGATCAAGGCTCATTTGAAGAGAACTATCGACAGCCACAATGCATTAATGGAAAACTTCGGAGAGAGCACCTCGGACTCGAACAGCAGAAACACTTTTTTCGACAAGTTTGCCATCTTTTTGAATGAGTTCAAGAAAGTGCATGCCGAAAATGTGCAAAAGGAAGAAGAGGAACGCACTTATCAGTTGAAGAAACAGGCAATCGAAAAGAAGGAGAAGGCGAGAAGGGAAAGAATTGCTGGAAGTCCCGGAAAACGAAAGTCCAAGTTGATTGTGGCTATCAAATCTAATGACCTGGGAACAGCAGAGGAGCCGAATCGTACTCCAGAAGATGAAAATAACGATGCAAATGACGAAGAGGATGAGGAAGATGACGATGATGAAGAAGAAGAAGATGACGACGATGAAGATGACGACGAAGATGAAGATGAAATCAAGAGTGACAAGGGAGATCTGGAATCTATTCCAATTGACGAGCTTTTGAGACAACTTAAAATGGTTTCGAGCATTAATACTCGTAGCAGGCGAGTTGAAGATAAGTCAATCATTCAGCGTGAGTCAACTGATGATTTGCTAGATTCAAGCAGCGAACCACTGAGTGGAAACGACATACCTTACAAAGAATACCTGAATGTGAATCTGTTAAGACGCAGAATGACTACGAGGAAGAAGAACCTCGAATTGACGAATAAAAGTGACAAGGTCGATCTGATTATGTTGCGAGCACAGAGCATGCTCCAAGATTTGCGAAACAACGCCGACAAAGAAAGCGAAACTGGGAATATATAGATTAATATCGATGCGTAAGGGGCCGCCATGGAAGGTCTTCTTATGATGTCAAAATACAAGGGGCAAGAGGAGAAATGTCTGTATGGCTTCCTATCTGGGGCATGTTCTTATCGGTGGAGTCAACCATTGCGACTCTGATGGTGCCTAGGTCAGAGTCACCAGAGTCAACGTGGAGTGCAGCATTCAGAGTCATCCATCGCTATCGTAATCTGGAACCACAAGCAATTTGACATTTGCAACCATAAAGCAGCAATAACTTCCATTTTTCTCCCTCTTGTACCTCAACATTACCATAGCAAACCCTTGGTGCCATTATTGACTAGGGCGTGTGCCCTAGCCAGAAATCGCTATGAGTCACCGCTTTCCTGGATTTTTTCCTCCATTTTTTTCAACCTTCGACTCATCTCGGTCCTGCAGAAACCCCACTAATAACCATATTGGCTTAATACTTTTGCCAGGAGTTTTTACCCGAATTTTCTCGTCGCCTTGCTTATAATCAGCCATTGAGAACATTGTGACTGCGTTAGCTTGTACCTTTTTGTATTTCTCGCTTTTTCGTTGTTTGACATAGGTACTATTACTCAACCATGTTGGCAAGATCTGCAAGATTCTCCAACACAAGACTAGCCAGGCTCTTGCCCAGTGCTAGATTCTCCACATCCATAAGAACACTCGATGCCGTGGTTGTTTCTGGTTCTAAATTGGCCAAGTCAATTAAGGAGCAAATTGCCCAAAAGGTAATTGAATA
>Ga0160505_101613_pt1 | contig 10528 bp, 10 predicted proteins | sample DIDeMG_FD_108225 | JGI IMG/M metagenome (GOLD analysis project Ga0160505, IMG submission 108225) | Enriched chicken feces microbial communities from UW Madison campus, WI, USA - DID2874_E49_Stillage MG | ecosystem: Host-associated > Birds > Digestive system > Large intestine > Fecal ...
CCATACAACCCTGTTCTAGTCGAGGCTCCCGCGCCCTCGCAGGCGCCGTCGACAGCCTCGCGCCTCAGCGACGCCCTGATCACCAGCACCATCTCGCACCCTGTCCCCATCACCGCGAGCGCATTCGCCCCCTTTGGCGAGATCATCGCCGCGTCCGACGACGCCATGAAGGTCCAGAACGCCGTGTCCGTCTCGAACAGCTACCCCAAGGACGCGAACGCCGTGTCCTCTATCGGCGTCTACCGCGCCGTCAAGAAGGCGGGTCTCGAGCGCGGCAAGGTCTTTGATATCCAGTACATGGAGCGCCACCCGTACACGTCCCAGGCGTTCATCCCCATGGGCAAGGCGTCATGGGAGGGCAAGGGCGAGAGCGCGCTCGGCCGCGGCGGCTCGTTCCTCGTCGTTGTGGCTGAGAACGGGCCCGACGACCGCCCGGACCCCGCCACCCTCAAGACGTTCACGATGGAGTCGGGTACCGGCCTCAACTACAAGCCTGGCACGTGGCACCACCCCGTGCTCGTCCTCGACGACACGCTCGACCTCGCGTGCATCGAGACGCAGGTCTCGACCGGCGCCGGTAACGACGAGCCCGACGCGCGCGACTGCGAGCTCATCACGTACTCTGCCGTTCCGTTTGGGCGTATCGCCGTCCCTGAGGTGTAGGAGTGTTGGTTATAGCATAACGGTAAACAGTAAACGGAGTCATGTATGTCGTCTAAGAAGTGTTTGCAAGTGGCACAGCGTCAATGAGCCCCATCAGACTGGACGTTGCAGTCAGTTCTCGATTCCATGGGCGGGTTGTTCGTACTACTTTCATGCCTCTCGCACATGGGACAGAATGTCACTTAATGCAGAATCGTTATCATTGTATGTTGGCCATGCTGGTTTCTATCATTCTACAATGCCGCAGCTTACTTCTTGACCATCCCCCTCTTCGCCTTCTCGCGCTGCACGACCCTCTCAAACTCGTCCTGGTCCCAGCCACGGGGGACCACATCAATCTCCGAGGCGGGGAGGCGCCACTCAACAAACAAGAGCCACCAATGCTGCATCGCCATGATGCAGCACATGATGAGGCCCATGACGGGGCCGAGGGCACGGAGGCGCACGAGGCGCTCCCAGTCGCCCCACGGCGGTGTCGCGAGGATACGATAATACACTGCCTCGGTGCGCTCCGCGACGCTCGCCCACGAGTACATGTCCTTGACGCGCTCGTGGGCGTTGAGCGGGTCGTGCGCGTTGTTCCGGATCGTGTGGATGGCGGTACTCAGTGCGCGGATCACGTCTAAGCGTCAGCAAGTGGAGTTTGGTTGCTTCTTACCGTCCTCGTCGGCGCGGGCAAACTCGATCATGTCGGCGGGCAGGATCTCGGGCACGCCGCCGACGCGCGTCGAGACGACAAAGAGGCCCGCAGAGGCTGCCTCGATAATACTGATCCCGAACGCTTCTGTGAGGCTCGTGTTGAGGTAGATGTGTCCCCTGGTCAAGAGACCGCGGACATCGGCGGGACGTACGGACCCAACGAGCTCGATCCGGTCCTGCAGCTCGTACTTTTCGCGCATCTGGAGCAAATCCACCATCTTGGGGCCGTCACCGCCCACAATGAACCGCACGTCCGGGAACATGTCGCAGATCTGCGGCGCGGACGCGACGAGCAGGTCGATGCCCTTGCGGTACACCAGGCGCGCGATGACGACGATCGTGACTAACGTTAGTTGTGGACTTGGGTTCAACTCACTGTACTCGCTCGACGCGCGCGCGGGGTCGGGGCGGAACTGGCTGGGCACCAGCGCGTTCGGGATGACGTTTACGCGCTCCGGCTCGATCTCCGCGCGGAGCGCAGTGTTCTCGCGCCCCGTGTTGGAGACGCAGATCGCAGCGTCGACATTGCGCAGTGCCGACGCGAGCAGCTTGTTCGTGAGCACGCCGACGGCGTCGGCGAAGCCGAAGAGCGAGTGGTCGGTGAAACACGTGCGGACGCCGAAGAGCGGCGCGTGGTGGATCGCCTCGTGTGCGAGTGAGGAGAGTGTTGCGTGCCCGTGCACCACGTCCACGCCCTCCCGGAGCAAGATCGTGCGGATGTGCGGCAGAAACAGCAAGTAGTTTGGCAGCGAGGCCGAGGACGTGAGCGTCACATGTGGGATGTGGTACACCTTGAGCCCCGGGGCCAGGTACCTTATCCCGACGCGGTTCTTGTGGTGGTGCGTGACGACAATGACCTGGGCATGAGTGTCAAGCAACACTCTCTCGACTCACTTTGTGCCCCCTCCGCATCAGTTCGACGCTGAGGCTGTAAATGTGCCCCTCGACGCCGCCCACATCCGGATGAAAGAAATCGGACACCATCCTGCCGCATCTAATGAGCCATGCATGCCTAATGACGTGACGGAAAAGCTACATAAAGAGCAAGAGTGTGTGTATGGGTGCGTGTGGGTGTGATGAAGAATGAGGAATGTCTGCTTACGCTATTGTCAACTTGTCGCTCTTGGGAGAAGTCTTGAGGATGGATCCGACCTCGGTGGCCGCATCAGCCTCGGTAGCGACCTCGGTCGCGTCGTCATCGACCGCGGCGGCGGCGTCGGTCGTGCCGTTCGCTTGGCTGGTGGTGCCAGCAACAGCCTCGGCCGCAGCCTCGCCGCCGTCCTTCTTGTCCTTCTTGTCAACCGCGTCGTACGAGATGGGCTTGTTGCCCGAGAGGAGAGGCGACTTGGTAATGTCACCCTTTGCCGGCTTGGACATGTCCTTGAGCGTGTCGAGCATAACGCTGCGCGTCTTCTCGATGAGGACCGGAATGTCTGCCGAGGTCATGCCAGTCGTGGGAATCGGGGGCAGAACTGTTGGGGAGAATGTATCAGTGCCTGTCGGGGGAATCCGAATGCAAAATCCCAAGATCCAAAACATGGATCCAAAACTCACCCTTCATCTTCAGAGTACCGCGCTTAAAGTACTTGCCCTTCTTGAGCAGCTTGGAGTAGTTTTCGCACACAACGGGGATAATGGGGCAGCCAGACTGCACAGCGAGGTGGAACGCGCCCTTCTTGAACGGGAGCAGGTTGGGCTCGTCACTCATGTGGCGCGTGCCCTCAGGGAAGATGAAGAGCGAGAGCTGGGCATGTCAGCCAGTGAGGACGCGGGGCGGGGCGGGCAGCATGGTAGGCTGGGTCTGATACCACCAGCGGACCCGCGTCAATCCATTCCCACATTCGACAGTAACGCACCTTGTTGCGCTTCATCTCCTCACCGGCCGCCTGCATGGCGCTGACGGCCGACTTGTTGTTGGCACGGTTGATGAACACGGATCCCGAGAGCATCACTGTTGATTAGCTTCAGAGCGAGTAGTCGTGCGGGGATACGCACTGAACCATCCGAGACCAGGAATCCACTTGAGCTCCTTCTTGGCCATAATCGACGCGCGCTTGGGGAAGATGCGGCCGAGGTAGAGAATGTCGACGACACTGAGCAGTTAGCAAGTAGCTTCGAGGTAGCAGCATACTTCTGGTGGTTGCCGAGGATGACAGCGGGCTGCTCGCCAGACTCGACCGACTTGAAGTGCTCCTCGCCAGACACGTCAAAGTCCCACCCGAGGATGGGCCCCGCGGTCCAGTAGAACGTGCGCGCGACGTAATAGTTTGTGTTGAAGCGCTGGCCGCAGAGGTTGGCCACCACGCCGATCAGTGTCGCGAAGAACGACACGGTCAGGAGGAGCACATAGTACAGCAAGCTGTTGAGCTTGTATTGGATAGCGCCCATGGTGGAGCTGGTGGTGGTGGTGGTATTGTTGTTGTTGAGGTGTCAGGTGGTCCTGGTCGGGCGAATGATCGGTGGTGGGTGCTGCTGGCCTAAAGGGGATTCAAAAACTCGTGGGGCAAGGTGGAGGTGGAGGCAAACGTCGAAAGTGCTGGCGAGACGAGGAACAGGAGGGAGATGGGTTAGAAGGGCATTATATTTTCGAGCGAGTGGGTGGTGGTGGGATGCCTGGGAGCGGTGCCAGGCGTGTCCGAGTCGTTGAATGAGAGAGTGAGTGGAAGAGAAAGTGTGACGAGGACGAGTGTTGTGTTGGCTGGCCGGGTGGAGTTATTGTAGTGGTGGTGTCGTCGGGTGGATTGATTGATTTCCCCAACTTTTGGTGCCAAGGGTGGATGCTGGGTGGCCGAACGAACGGTGCTAAGGTGGATCTATGGGCGGCTGCGGTGGGTGTGGTGGGTGGTGGGTGCTGGGTGGGGTACTGGATGGTGGGTTAGTCGGCTGACTGCGTGGATTCCTAGTGGAGGGGCAACAGCCAGACAACCAGACAGCCAGCGTGCAGCCAGCAGTGTACAGCCAGGTGCAGCCAGGTGGATCCAAAAAAAATCCGTTGAATTCAGAAAAGTCACTCCGGTGCCTGAGAAGACCGCGCTGGCTACAGGCACTCTACGGTAACAAGATGCCACTTGATTGCCTCTGCCGCTCAGCCAACCAGCTAGTCCAATTCACGCACGGTCATGTGTCCGTGTCCCACCTGCATGCTTGCACAAGTGCAGCCATGCAGCCATGCAGCTCCGTGCATCCGTGGCTGCTGCGGCACCGACAATATCCTCAGGGCAGATCGGTCTTGATGCAGCGGTGACCCACACAGCTCAACGGCATCAAAAGTTCGTCGCCACATGGATTCCATGCGCCTGCCACATGAAGACTTTGACAATTTTGATTCCGCGAATACTCCCGCTACAGCGTCACCGCTCCCTTGACCTGCCACCAGAGCCCCTGAGTCTGACGTTGAGCATCTCTTGATGTGGGTGACATGGACCTGCTCGTCTTCGTCTCGATCAAACTCCATCTCATCACCACCCAAACGCACCCACCGGTCACCAACAACCATGGCGGCCACGCAGGGGTCCTACCCCTCCCTCTTCCGTGAGCTCACGCCCTCTGGAGCACAATAACTGACCCTTGCAGGCTCGGAGGAGATGTCGCTCGTGCAGCTGTACATTCCCTCCGAAGTGGCCCACGACACAGTCTACGAGCTTGCCGAGATGGGCAACTTCCAGGTCAAGGATGTACGTCAACAGCTACAAGTGAGTGCTGACTAGTTAGCTCAATCCCGAGATCTCGGCGTTCCAGCGCCCCTTCACTCCTCGCCTGCGCCGTCTGGCCGAGATGGCGCGCCGTATCCGCCTGTTCAAGCATTCTATTGGCACCCTCGACCCCCCGATCGGCATTTCTCCCCTGTCGGCCATCCCGCCCTTCCCTGCCGTTGGACCCCGCGCGCAGAATGCGTTTGACGAGCTTGACGAGCAGCTCAAGGAGTACGAGCGCCGCCTCGCCGAGATGAACCGCGGCTGGGAGGACCTCGGCAAGCGCAAGGGCGAGCTCGAGGAGAAGAAGTGGGTTCTCCGCGAGACGGCCGGCTTTTTCAACGAGGCCGAGCACCGACACACCGAGATCCGCACTTCGTTCGACGACGGGGACGGAACGACCCCGCTCCTCGAGGCGGCGGCCGAGTACGGCCAGCTGCCCGGCGAGACGCTTGCCGGCTTCGACCTCGAGTTTGTCGCTGGTACCATTGAGCGCACCCGCATGCCCACCTTTGAGCGTATCCTCTGGCGCGTTCTTCGTGGTAACCTCTACATGAACTACTCGGAGATTGAGGAGCCGTTCGTCGACCCCGTCTCGGGCAAGAAGACGTTCAAGGACGTGTTCATCATCTTTGCCCACGGTGACGAGCTCCTCGCCAAGATCCGCAAGGTTGCCGAGTCGATGGGCGGCACGCTCTACTCCATCGACGCCGCTCCCGACAGGCGCGCCGAAGCCCTCCGCGAGACGCAGAGCCGCCTCGAGGAGGTTGACGCCGTTCTCTACAATGTCGGCCAGAACCGCCGCGTCGAGCTTAGCAAGATTGCCGAGTCGATCGAGGCGTGGCAGGACGCCGTCCGCCGCGAGGAGGAGATTTACAAGACTCTCAACCTCCTTTCGTACGACCAGGGCCGCAAGACTCTTGTGGCTGAGGGCTGGTGCCCTACGCGCGAGATCACCGCCATCCAGCTTGGTCTTCGCCGCGCGACCGAGACGGCCGGCACTTCCGTCCCGCCCATTCTCTCCGAGCTCCGCACCCAGCAGACGCCGCCCACCTTCCACCGCACCAACAAGTTCACGGAAGGATTCCAGTCTCTTGTCGACGCGTACGGCATGGCGACGTACCAGGAGGTCAACCCCGGTCTGTTCACTGTCATCTTCTTCCCCTTCCTCTTCGCTGTCATGTTCGGTGACATTGGCCACGGTATCATCATCTTCCTCGCCGCTTGCGCCATGATCTTCTGGGAGCAGAAGCTCCTCCGCTCGAGCCAGGGCGAGATGTTCGACATGGTCTTCTCCGGTCGCTACCTTATTCTCCTCATGGGCGCCTTCTCCATCTTCACCGGCTTCATGTACAACGACATCTTCTCCAAGTCGCTGTTCATCTGGAAGTCTGGATGGGATTGGAAGAACAACAATGGTCTCCTGGAGGGTGTGTCCAACGGCCACGTCTACCCCTTCGGTCTCGACCCCCGCTGGAACGGCGCCGAAAACTACCTCATCTTTGTCAACTCGTACAAGATGAAGATGTCGATCGTCATGGGTGTCATCCAGATGTCCTTTGCCATCTGTCTCCAGGTCCCCAACCACATTCACTTTAAGAACACGCTCTCGATCTGGGCCGAGTTCATCCCCCAGATCCTCTTCATGTGGTCCATCTTTGGCTACCTCATCATTTGTATTATTTACAAGTGGACCGTCGACTGGAGCCAGTCGGACCTCCCCGCCCCCGGTCTCCTCAACATGCTCATCTACATGTTCCTCCAGCCCGGCACCATTGTCGAGGGCACCAAGCTGTACAGCGGCCAGAGCTTTGTGCAGAGCACGCTCGTGCTCATTGCGCTCGTCTGCGTCCCCTGGATGCTCTGCGTCAAGCCGTACGTGCTCTGGAAGGAGCACCAGAAGATTGCCGGCCAGGGATACCAGGGCCTCGCGCCCGCGGACAACGGGCGCGCCTCGATGTCGACTGACATTGAGGACGAGGAGGAGACTGCCGGCCAGGCCGTCTCGCACGGCGACGACGACGGCGACGGACACGGCCACGGATTCGAGATGGGCGAGATCCTCGTGCACCAGGTCATCCACACCATCGAGTTCTGTCTCGGCTGTATCTCCAACACTGCGTCGTACCTCCGTCTCTGGGCGCTCTCGCTCGCGCACGCGCAGCTCTCCGAGGTGCTCTACGACATGACCATCAAGTCGGCCTTCAACGACTCGTACGGTCTCATCAGCGGCACCATCATCATGGTCGTCGTCTTTGCCATGTGGTTCGGCCTCTCGGTCGCGATTCTCTGTCTCATGGAGGGACTCTCTGCCTTCCTCCACGCTCTCCGTAAGTTGACCAAATGATTCAGCGCTGACGGGTAGGTCTCATCTGGGTCGAGTTCGACTCCAAGTTCTACATGGCGACCGGATACGCGTTTGAGCCTCTTACTTTCAACAAGGTCGACGACGACCAGGCCTAAGATCATGTGCAACCGACAACAAACTACCCTCGTGGCGAATGAATCAGTTTTGTTGCTTGCAGTGCATTGTTGCGGCGAGTGGAGATGACGACAAGTTGCATTGTCAGTTGCTGCTTTGAATGTGGCTATGTCATGCGCTCCCAGATGACGAACTCGCAATTGAGCTCGCTGACAGGCATACTTGCTCACTGTCTAGACATTCTGGGTCATGAAAGGACGTCACATTTCGTTTCTGGCTGCTAACATGATATCAAACGGGGTAACCCGAGCCACGGGATACCCGATGGCCGTTCTCGCTGTTCACAAGTCGTCGTCATCGATGGTTCCGTCTCCTGTTCCTCCTATTCTACACTCTTTCATCGGTACACTCAGAAGCTCTCGGGCTCAGACGAGAACGCCAGCTTCTCCTCCAACCCGCGCAGCAGGCCCCTAACCTCCTCCAGATCACGCTGCATCGCCGCCGACTCATTGACGAGCGTGCTAAAGAGTCAGCCACGTCCATGTTTAACTTTAACTCACTTGGGGAGCATATTCTCGAGCGTGGCGAAATCGACGCGCGAAATCGCGCCAGCGGGGTCATACACGTCGGGATTGAGCACGCTCGGGTCGTCCTCGTCCTCTGGAGGTGCCTGCGCGAAGAAATCCCGCAGGCGTCCCTGCCCATGCACGATCAGACTCTCGTACAGCGCGATAATTGTCAGGGGCACGCAGAACACGACGCCCATTACGACCTTGTTGATGCTGACGTACAGGTCCGAGTCGACGAATGGCTCGAGGGGCGCGACGAAGAGGGTTTCGACGAGGTTGAATGGGGCCGGGTACACGAAGTTGTCTGGTGCGCGGACTGGAGTCAGCCACTGGTGTACTTTATACGTACTCATTCCGATGGTCTTGGCGGCCAGGAAGGCAAGGTACACGTCCTGCTTGTTTGCGTATACGTCCGAGTACGCCGTGCCGAACAGCGCAATGAGGACGTTGACGAGGATAATGATCGTGATAAAGTTCCAGCCGTAAAAGATGATGAGTCCAAAGGGGTACCCGAAGCGCGCCGTCGCGAGGTCAAAGTTTGGCGAGCCGAGCAGACTCTGAATCAGCTGGTTGGCAATCAGCGTCGCGCCCGACGTGTCATCGTTGTGCGTCGTGCCGTCCGCTGCGTCCAAAGCGTACAGTGCCTGCCCGAACCCGATGGCCATGATCGTGAGCAGGATGAAAAAGTTGACCGACTCGCGGCTAAAAGAGTGTCAGCGTTATCTTGGCTGCAATCTTACAGCATGCGGAAGACGACGACCTGCAGCACCCCCACAGTCTGGTACCCCTCAAACGTGGTCAGGAGCCTAATCCAGATAAACGGCGCCGCGCACGAGAGCACCTGGAACGAGCGCAGGAGGTACTCTGCGCGCGTGCCGCTGCCGACGCGGTGCTGCATGCCCATGAGCCGCAGGGCAAACGACGCAAGGAGGATGAGCTGCGTGATGAAGCTGACTGCGATCCAGAAGTTCTACAATCAGCAGATGTGGCAGTTGTGTGCTTACGAAAGCGACGGACGCAGTGCGCGCGAGCCGGATCGTCTTGATAATCTTGTGCGTCTCTGCCACGTCAGCTAGCCCTTTGCTGCTGCTCACCGTCGATGAAGAAGGCAAAGGTCATGGTGTACAGCGTCACCTCCCACACGTCAAACTTGTGCCCCGGCTGGATATTCTCGAGCGGTCTGGCGTCAGAGCACTAACTTTTGTTTACTTACCTGCGGACGACCTGCGAGTAGACGAAAATGTAGAAGAGCCACACGGCAATCTTGATGAGCGTCTGGTACCGCGGGACCGCGAGGCGTCCGGGGTCGAAATGGTACGTGAACGAGCCCGCGTCCTCGCCCGCGTGGTACGGGACATAGTCAATGTCCTCGCCCTCGTACCGCTGCACGAGGCTGCCCTGCCACAGTGCCGCCACGATCTCCTGGCATTCCAGGGAGGAGAGGAAGATCTGTGTGTTAGTGGGTATATTCGACCGGCTGCCACTCGAGCAATACTGCCACAGAGGGGAAGATCAGCGTGCTCGGCTGGCTGCAAGGCGGACAGTGACCAGCCAACACCGCAGACCAGTTATCCTCGACTACTCACCGTACACTCCTCATCAATCGCAAGCTCAAGCGCACACATCGGCGCGCTCTCCGTCCCCTCGCTCTGCACCCATCGGTAGCGCGTAGACAGCACGTCCTTGAGCCTGTCATGAGGCAGTTTCCTTAGAATCCGGCGCGCAAGCACCTCGCACGCGATCGCGCGGCAGTGGCTCTCGTCGTGGTCGGCGAGGTTGACGTGCGCGTCCCGGACAAAGAGCGCGTGTGCGCGGAGCAGGCTGCGCAGAGGTGGCGGCAAGAAGAATTAGTATGTCGTATCGTGGTCGCCATGCAACGCGGTCAGTGTACGTGTAGAGTCGAGGATCAGCCTCAGCACCCTACATATGGTCTAAGGCAGGACTCACGCGAACGGGACGACCTCGGCAAAGTCCCCGCCGGCCTGGATGAACGCACGGACAGCCTGTGGCGTGATGATGCGCGACGTCGGGTCCGTGATGGCGCTCACGGCCACGGTGGCGGGCAGCAGCCGGAGTGTGAGTGCGCGCACGCGCTTGATGAGGTCTGGAGTTAGTGGCGGGCAGATGGGATAGAACTGCTAGCTTGGCCGGGAAGTTGTGGCAGCGGTGGCCGGTAATATGACTCGGAGCGTCTTCCTGCCTTTACGTCCTCGCCGTCTACCTCCACCTACCAATCATCCCCCTTCCCAGCCCTCCACGCTCAGCCTCCGGCCTACCGCCGTCGCCGGACTCACCACTAACGCTCCTCGCACTCGGCCGATCCGCCGCGGTCGGCATATCAATCTGGACCGTGAACCTCCGCCGGCGCAGGCGGGCCTTGATGACCTGCGCATGGGCGGGGTTCTGCTCGTACGGCGAGAGGGACGAGCCCGAGGTCGCGCGCGAGGTGGTGGGCGAGGACGCGGCGGAGAGGAGCGGGGGCC
>Ga0160505_101615_pt1 | contig 10514 bp, 5 predicted proteins | sample DIDeMG_FD_108225 | JGI IMG/M metagenome (GOLD analysis project Ga0160505, IMG submission 108225) | Enriched chicken feces microbial communities from UW Madison campus, WI, USA - DID2874_E49_Stillage MG | ecosystem: Host-associated > Birds > Digestive system > Large intestine > Fecal ...
AAAAAAAAAAAAAAAATTTATTTTTTTTTTTTTTTTTTTTTTTCATGTTTAACTTGGCGAACAAGCTACAGAAGTAAAAAGAAAAAAAACAAGATATCTTCCTCGATTTTCCTTTATAAAATGATGTTGCTAAGATAATTAATTAAGTGCTTTTTTTTGCTAACAAGAGCTATACTAGGCCTTGGAATGCGGTGGTAAGATAGGACAATTTGACACACATGGCTTTTCGTTTAGACTCAAAAATGTTGTACATACAATCTGCTCAAGTCTCATCTTGAATATCGAGTCCTAAATCCCAAAGCAGAAAAATATTTGTTAGGTACAATACTTGAGAATTCGGCTCATAATTGTCGGTGCCATCATAGAATTGTAACAACACTGGTCAGCTTAACTATTATTTTTGGTATCATATCTCACACCTTGCAGATTTATTTATTGTCACGGTCGAGATGGTTGACACGAGGGTACTAAGCTCATATCCAGGGATGAAATGACTATCTAGAAAACTAAGTTTATTTTACTATATTCATGAGTTAGTCTACTAAAACTTAAAGTCAAAGTCAAGAGTCACAATTCACAGAAAAGAGTAACTGTAAAATGGAGGATGATCCAGTAATATAACTTAAAGCGCCGAAACGAATAAAGAAAATAAGACCCTTGTGTACAAGACTTAAGTGAAATATAAATAATTGGAATAGGAGAGTCAGGACATATAAAGAATAGTCTTCATTATACATGCCGTCTTCTCCTTTCTCTACATTGATGGAAATCCGAGGGATTAAGTATTCCTCGTTTGGGAACTTTCGTTTCACAAGAAGGGCAAAGCTTTACAACATTCTCTGTAACTCAGTTTCTTCAACTAACTTTAGTCTCTCTTTAATGTTGCCTCGCTTTTGGAGATCTTAGGTGGATACTAATAATTATTACACTTCATCCTTCATTATTGTTCGTGATGAATTAGCACTTTTGCAAAGCCAGCTTCACAGGCTGAAGTGACTCCTCATGTTACACATTATCACTGTTTGTGATGAATTGCCACTGTAGCCCTACATACATTTTACATGTAGCGTGAGACAAGCGATCAGTTGTGATATACTGAAGCGGATCGGCAGCTAGAACAAACGAGTAGTTGTGTTGTTTACGATGTGTTGTTGATAAGATGAGGCTGGGCTACTGGCTAAATGGCTTGTTGTAAGCGAAGAGACTAGTGACAAAGAATAGAATTTAGCTCTTGCTCTTCTCAGTGGAAACGAAAAAGCTTCTCGGCACTGACGAGATAAGGAAAATATCAACCTCCTAGTCATTCCAGCTCCAAAAGTCAAAAAAATAAATAGCAATTAGAAAAACCAACCATAGAAGATCAACGACTCAAGGTGTACGCTTAGTGTAACGCAACTTGATTTAAAATACCTCTAACTCAGCAAACTACTAGAACAAGATATTATTGACACGGAAAGTCTACCAGATATTTCAAGCAGGACTGACCTGCAACTCAACCGAGGGAATTTAAGAAGATAGACAGAACTTATGTGAAGTCAAACTAAAGCGTATTTATCAATAATAAATATGTAACAACTTACTTCTATTAGTTCAAATGCAACCAACTGATTACTATTACAACGTTGAAGTATTGGGTCCCTCTATAACAAAAGAACAAAAAAAGGCTCCATATATATCTAATGAGATTTGTTTCAAAACTTAAGATTTCTGATTTCTGAAAAAAAACAATCAAAACATTTATAAGAATCTCCTTGAAAATTGATTTCCCAAAAATGTTTGATCCTTTTTGATAACTGTTTCTGTAAGATCTTCTGTTCATAATGTTGCTAAATGATCAGTTTTTAGTTTGTCCCATTTATTATTATTTCCTTAGTCAGTTTAATTGTCTCTTATGACATTTTTTTGATTTTTCAAACTTGAAACTCTACCATATTTTCAAAAGAAAAAAAAAACTTATGGGATCACCGAATGGAAAACATATACATATACAGACTAGTAAGTAAAAAAATAATAACACAAACCCTTAGTTACGGGTATAAGTTTTGGGGCACATTCCAACCTTGCTAGTAAAATATACGGGCAGAATAAAAGGGATTTTGTGATAATGTGTGTGTTGTGTTGAATCCATCGTTGTATAACTAGCATCTTGTTGTTTATGATGTTTTAAACTAACTTTACCTACTAAATCTTAAATATTTATAAATTGTCTTCAGCCGCCGTCTATTTCTGCTTTCCTCTTTTTTGCAGCCTTACTTGCTAGAAATATAAGCTATTATCTTCTGCCATTTATTTTTCATTTTTATTTGTTTCCCGATAAATTATGAGCAGTACTGTTCCAGAGCAACCAGCAACTGCCAGCAGTGACCTGGGTAACAATTCTATAGGAATGACCCCAGACATGGAACCTAACAATCTTGCTAATGCCAAACGAAACACAGTTTTTATATTGCCAGCTTTTATTTTAAAAGGTGATGCGTACAATTAGGTAGCAATCAATATTGTTTGGGTGGTCGCAATAGCCATAGGAGTATTTGTTCAAGGTTACTGCTGGAATTCACATGTAATAGCGAGTTGTCATCTCACCTTTGCTCTAGCTTGTGCAGCTTTGGCTGCGTCTGTTTGCTACCTTTGTTATTTACATCTATTCCCTTCTGGTTTTCCAAGCACTATAAAGCATAAGTTTAGACATAAATGGATTATTATTTGGTTGTTGAAAATTGGCTACATATTTGTGTACATTATATGCCTATTTATTGATGCTGTTCCATTGATCCTCATATGTCTTGATAAGGGTTGGTACTGGGCTACATACACATTGGCTGCCCTACACATCACCAGATCGACTTTTGCTACATTCATGGTAATTTTTGTTACAGCACTTGAGATTGATCCTGAGCTGCTCATGATGGTAAAAATCAACACAGGTAAGTTAGAACAAATGCTTTTAAAGTTTCTATTTGCATTTATTTGCTTTTCCAAAATATTTTGGGGTTGGATAATTGTGCTATTACTCCCTTGATCATTTCTAACTCAATCACCACAGAGGAAGAGAAATTTGGCAAATTACACACATGTTTTTGCAACCGATTGAGAGTTTTTGGGTTGACTAGATGGGCTTGAAAATGAGTTTGCAAGTTATTTAGCTGGATTTGGGAACCGATTTGCAAGTTGTTCAACTGCTTTGAACGGGCCTCGAATGTGAACTCTAAAGGGAATCATTCGGTAGGTGGTGGCGGCAACTTAGGACTGGCCTCGCAAGCTGGGAATGAAAATGCCAACAATGTTCAAAAAGCCCCATCTGTAGAAAGACCAAGTGGTATATCAAAAAATACATCTACGTTTAATATCGGTGATAATGGCGGACCACCGATTGGAAATACTTCAATTGCTCTGCCCACTGGTAATCCCAATCAGTCGGTTCCCCATACTCAAACCCTTGCTGAACACTCGGTGAATGCTGATACTGACTTAAAAATTATTTCAACTGTTGCATCTTCTAATAACGACATCGAATTGACCAATTTTTGTGCTGTAAACTCGACTGATCTAAATGGGGGTGCTGATGTCAACACGAATCAAGACTTGGAAGACAGCGCTACAAATAACCCGGGTTTAATTACATAGACTTTTTTGCTTGTTAACTGTTTTTAATTGGATTATTTCAAGTAGTTAGTCATTACTGAAACATTGAACGTACTATAATAATAACGGTGTACTCAAAGGCTAAAAACACAAGCAATTTGCAAAAGAAGTCAAAACTTTTGTGATCTATTTAGAAAACCACATACACACACAAATCCAAAGGTTTTCTTACTTTCACACATAAATTATCAAAGCAGACATAAAAACTGTCAGTTCATATATCAACCATTATGTTACTTAGCACATTTGAACGAATTTTGTTGTCCCGGGAACTGCAGAGACTTTTGGGGTGTCCTCAGTTCAAACTGGAGGTGTCTTCATCACAACTCCGTATGAAAATATTACAAAGACTGAATTCAAAGTAATCACACGGTTGTGTTTGATCTTGATTCATTATTTTAGGACGGATTCAAGAAAAAGTTGATTAGAAATGGATGTCAATGAAATAGTAAAGTTAACAAACGAGACTGAGGATAGCGGATGGAATTATAGTAATTTCAACTGATGATAATGATTCTAAATTTTTGAAAATTAGTAGACACAAACAGCTCAATAGAATGTTAGAAAATGCTTGACAAAAAAAGGGAAAAAGAGAGTTTATATAACTATTTAACATTTAATATAGGTGAAAATATAACCACGAAGGTTAAGTTTATCCTTTGGGAGTATCATCAAACCAACATAGGTTTAACGGTTGGTGATTGCAGGAATGTTTTATTATACTATTTGATTCTATTTGTTTTGTAGTAAGAATGAAATATCACAAATAATGGAGTATCTTTGGAGATTATCACGAAACAATGAGCCAGGAGATGTATTTGTCTTGGGGAAAAGTAAAGTTCTGAAAGTCAGAAATTTAACATAGCATAAAAAGTGGTCAAACCCCATCCAATTTAAACTTATTCAACTTACAATGCACTAATAAAAGATGAAGTTTCTAAAAGCTATATTGAAACATCTTCAAACATCAAAAGCCACAGGTACATGCAACAGCAATAACAACAGCAGCAACAATGCATGCTGTTATAACTCGCCTCAAAAGTTGTTCTTGGTTCATTTACCAAATGAAATTCTTTCAATAGTTATTCTCGAACTTTTGAATGAATGGTGTTTGATGAAATCTGTTCACAATAGATACATAAGGGGACTACTGGATATCTTACCAATATCACCAGAAATATCAACCAAACGTATGATACCTCTTAGTAAAGTCAACAAACTTTTCTATTGTCTTGTGTGGACTGTAACACTGAAGCATTCATATTGGAATCAAAATCCTTATAAACAGCATGGATCCGTTTGGGGGATGTACTTTTTGAAAATGGAGCCGTTCGTGTTTACCAAAAAAACGGTACAATCCCGGGGTATCGAGCCGGTGAATATGTTTTATATAAAAGGACCTATTCACCAACATCACCTAGATTATGTCCACAAGCTATGTTTAGAGTATATGCCATTTTTGGTTTCATCGATAGGAACCGGAATAAATAGAACATTCAAAGTTCCGAAACTAAAATATTTAACCACCATGTCGCTCTCAACTCACTTTCTGATCAACTCAGCATTGAAATATAAAATTTTTGAAGAGAAACTTACCGATCATTGGATGAGATCTCATGAAATGTTTGGAGATATAAACATCAAACTTCCTCCATTTGTTGAGGCAATGATGAAAACCCAAACCACTGACAAAACTGCAATCAATGAAAAGATCATTGCTTATTATGAGGTACTAATTTGTCAAGCCATTACAAAAATGATTTCGTTGTTAGATCATCCAGTGGAATGTACCATTCGACATGTTCGTTCAGCCAGCAGAGAACTTGAAATTGTATTATGGTGTTTTGAAAGAGAAAATATCACCTGTCATATTCGGACCTTGATGGTATCGTTTGATTCAGATACCGTCATTAGTAACCACTATATAAAACTTTTAGCGGCACTAGATCTGAAACATATTTGTCTAGTATGCGATAAACATGAAGCTCTCACCAAAGAGATTTTCTCGTTGCTAATAGAAAATAAAACATCCTTACGTACAGCTTACTACAAAACTGAACATGTTGTTGATCTGAGCTTTCCTGATCATCTGCAATTTTTGGACACCCAAAGCCATATCTTTCTCTCCGAATTGAATGCTCCTTTCAGCCAACGGTTCGATATGTTGATTGAATTGGTTCTGGAGTTTCAAGTTCAAATCCACCAAAACTTTATTGAAAAGTCAATTCTACATTTCCCGGCTCTCCAAACCCTCACTGTTTCAGGGAAATTAGATATCAACATTGACCTTATACGTTGCATTTTGGAGTCTAATCCAACTTTCACTGCTTTATCTCTATATTATCACGGCTTTTATGAGGATCTTGAGTCTTTGTATCAAAGTTTGTCTCATGTGAAGCTTCTCAACATATCTTATCAAACTCGATTTGAAGACCATTCAACGCTTAAATTCGATCTTGAATCATTACTTGATGTGATATTACAAAATACAAAATCTCTTGAAATAATCATGATTCACCAGTCCAGCAAAACGAAACCTCTTTCATTTAGTAAGTTTGCAACCAAGCTAGCCTGTCAACACAAACAAAATACCAAACATCTCAGATATTTATATGTTTACAATAGTACAAGGTATCGAAGCACACTGATAACCCACAATCTGGTGTCGATTTTCTTCAACAACTACAAGATTGACAAGTCAAAACTGTCTCCATATAACCCTGCAGTAAAGAAATTGTATCGGATAGATAATGTCTTACGCGGCAAAAAAGTGGACCCAAGAAGATGTCGATTAGAAATTGATGTCCGTGGAATCAAGAAATTGATGAACAGTATGTCGGACGCATGTGGATAGAATTGTATAATTTTCTGTTTATGACAGTGTCCAGTCATGAAAGAATATCAAATACTAAATACCGGATAATCAAGTTATGAAGCAGTTGAATAAAATGAAATTGCGCAATGGAAAACAAAAATATCCCAAATAAACGCCTGCTTTTCCCTACTTATTTGCAATGACCTTTCAGATATTTCAATACCAGTATTTGTGGTACTTTTAATAACAGCAAGAACTCTCTATAACACAAATTTTATTTTCATCAAGTTATTATTTTGTCTGCCCTTTTTCATTTACTCAAATTAGAATATAAATATTTTCTCAAATTTATTTATCCTTTATGGAAATTCTGAGTTAATGGCCAACAAAAATATGTTTTCAAATTGCATCAGCCCTTTGTGCTGAACATAAATTAAGGCATCTTTTATCTTTGATTCGATTGTGAAAGTATTTTGAAGAAAGTTTTAACTACAAGATCACTTTACCTTATATCTCACGGATTATATCTGCAAATATGATTGACTGGATACTATAAAAAAGCACTAGCTAAATTATAGAACGCGCTGTATAAAAGTCTAACCAGAGCTTAGGGTTTTTGAAGTTATTAAAAAGTCTTCAACTAGTAGTAGTAATATTTTATTCATTTCAATTTCTATGCACTTATATACTGAGAATACACCTATTTATACAATGGTTGGATTTAACTGTGACAACGATTCCTTGGAAACAATGACAGATATCGCTTTTTCTTCCTAAAGCCTCATTTGCAGAGACTTTAGGAGTCATTTGTCATGTGCGATTATTCGAAGAAGGGTATGCTAAAGGGGACCAACACATATTAAAAAGATGCGGTACTACGAGCAGGTGTAGGTAAAAAAAAAACAGAATGAGTATCAAAACAAATGATTTTGTTTGTAACTATTTGATATACAGAAAATAAACTGATTTGGTTGGGCCACTGGTCAACTGCTTGAAGGGAGAATTCTAATCGAGGGCACCAAAGTCAGGGCAAAACATTTAGCAGCCCCAGCCTGGTTTGGCTGATTTGGCACTCACAGAAAATGGGAGTTAGACAAAATGCCATCCAGGGGTTCCTAGTTTTCTTGGAGCCAGATTAGCGGGTATTCCTCTATAGGGGCCTTGAGACCAAAGGGAGAATTCTTGTTTTACTAATTTTACCGCTTCAACGAGTATATAGAAGCGCTACAAATAATCCCAAACCTCAATTTGTTTGGTTTTTTCTCTCAGCACCCAGGTTGGTAAAAGAATAAAAGCCTTAGCAGGACTGTAAAAACAGATTGTCAATCAAGTACCTGTATTAATCAAGCGAGCAACATATTCTAGTAGTTCTAGATGAATTGTGCTATCAACCAAGATGCTAGTCTTGCTGACATTCGCAGAGAGAGCCAAATTTTCAGGTACACTCAAATCTCACATACACCGCTGGTCTTCAAGTAGATACAGTTAGGGCTAGAAGATTTATAACTTATTGCGGCAAACTACCCGTCGAGATTTCTCTTCTGTTTTTTGTCGTACCCAACAGAGTTATAAGACTTGGAAAAAATAAATAGTTGTTTTGTATCAACTCTAGTAAAGTTCTATAGATCTGAAAGGTAAAAAAAAAATCTTTTTGGGCGACTAGGACCCTCCGATGTCCATACAGCACCGGGGTTGGTAAAATAAAGCGAAAATAGATTACAATGCGCTTTAATTTCTTCAGTAATCCTAAAACAAAGAAATAGTGAAAAGAAATTCAGTATACTGATTATCAATCTAGCTATCTTGATTGCTGAATTATCGAAATATGTACAAACCCGATGAGATTGTAGCCATAGACAACTCTCGAGTAGCCAAGTCAGAATAAACAACTGGGCTGAACACTGCACAACCCTACTGTTCTACTCAATACATCACGTCCAGTACCTTTTAGTGATAATAGTAAAGTTATGAACACCAGGAGTACATGCTCAGTCACCGATTACGAGAAGATTGCATTAGACTGCGTGGCCTACACCTAGGTCCCTTTATTCCGTTATGATGTGGATGATAAAAAAACGCAATCAGACTATCCCGGTTTTTAGCAGCAAATTTTTATTTTATTTTTTTTGTTCCAAGAATTTGGGTTTGAAAAAAGCCCCTGGCAGGAGAAGATACACTTTTTGACTGGGCGGTTCACTTTGAGCGATAAAAAGACACTCTAATTTCAAACTGCTGTACAATACTTGTAGTTTGCACCGTATATCCCATACAAACGAAAAAAATAAAAATACAAAAATAAATAAAAAAAATCATGGGCACGATTATATTATCATTTTAATAACTAAACGGTAAAGCTAATAACAACAACAAAACATCAGAAATGATTACTGACATGGGTTCAAATACAAAGGTTTAGCTATAGTTTTCACACGGCTGTACCGCTGTTTGAACAACCACCAGCACACGGAGCAGACAAAAATAAAGACCGACCCCCTTCCCCGAAGGTCGCTAATATATTTGAGACAACAACATAATGATGTTAACAATGCGCGCAGGCTTGGCAAATTTCAGAAAAAAATGGTATATCCCTTCCCAACAAAATAAAGTCATTGCTATTAGCGCCCTGAATTATCCTATCAAAAAGTCAACCCCATACTGAGGTTCAGAAGAAACCGTCGGATCTTCCTTTACTATTGATTTTTCTTTTTTTCTTGTTTTTTGGCACCTGATATGGTAACCACAGATCTAAAGTTGTTTGCAATGTGCGCAAATCACAAGCGGTTGGTCCCGTGATCATTAAGCTAGACCCGAGTTTACCCGTACAGCAGCTAGCAGTGAATTTCATTCTACCTGGCGAAACCCTAGAGCCTTAAAACAGGTCCGTGTGGCACGTCACCATGCAAACTGTTCTCGGGTCAATGAAATGAGCAAATAACGGAGACCAATCCAGAACGGCAGGTTGAATAGTGCAAGTGGATATACCTTTTTTTTTTTTTTTTTTTTTTTTGGCATTATTAAGTTGGTTACATTGGGGGGTTTTGTTTTTTTGCAGATTGTGTGGTTGTTTGGTGCAAGGTGATATTCCTTTTTTTTTTTTTTTTTTCTTTTTGGCATTAATAAGTTGGCTACATTGGGAGGTTTGGGTCTTGCCAACGTCGGATTGCCACCTTTCGGTGAATGATCTCTCTCGCTCTCTCTCCAAAAAAAAAGTTGAAACATTTGACCTTAAAAAAGCATTATAGAACTTCTAATCACCTAAACCAACATCGTGCTCGTTTAAATCAACACCTAAAGCAAGCGCGTCGTGTCTAAAAGTTAGTGAAAAGGAATGCAAACGCAGTAGTAGCTCACAGCAACGGATAAATTAATTAAATAAACCCAAAACATTAACCTTAGGTAATATTTACGTAAGCAAATTTGCATTTCTGACTAACCTTAGAATGAGGCTTTATATTTAGCCTATACCTGCACCATTTCGTTCCGAAACCCCAAAAAACCAAAAAGTGGGACAAAATGAATAAAAACAAATTATACTAGGCCAAAGCTGCTAGCCCACACAAAAAAAAGAAATGAACAATTCGCAAATTTATCTTCTTTTCATCTAAACCATGCACTAACCATCATTTTTGATGGCAAAACTGGCTAATATGATTGGAAACAATAGGTTTAAACTGTGGTCTTATTGTGCAAGGCTGGTGTCGCATAGGATTCCAACAAGGCATGAAACCCATTAACTCCATTTAAGAAGTCCATATGTAACCCTCCTATTACTGATAACCATGCTAGTTCCGGCGAGGCTACACTGACTTTATCTTGCACCATCTCGATAGAGGTTATCTTGCATTACCATGTGGTTAGTAATGATTGCGTCAACATGAAACGCACGTCTAACAAAAGACATCAAAGCAACGACTGACGAATGCTCTAACAGGTCAACTACATCTATACTGTATGTTTTTTTTTTTTTTTTTTTAAACAATTTTAAAAAAAAAAATTTTAAAAAAATTTTTTTTAAACCCCCACTATTTATTATTTTTTTAAATTTATACACAAAAAT
>Ga0160505_101616_pt1 | contig 10512 bp, 5 predicted proteins | sample DIDeMG_FD_108225 | JGI IMG/M metagenome (GOLD analysis project Ga0160505, IMG submission 108225) | Enriched chicken feces microbial communities from UW Madison campus, WI, USA - DID2874_E49_Stillage MG | ecosystem: Host-associated > Birds > Digestive system > Large intestine > Fecal ...
TCATTTCCTTCAATCTTAGGTACTTTCCCCACTGTCTTTTAACTTAAGTTCCTCTACACTCTCTAGAGGAGCAGTAGCTTCACTCACAGGAGAAAACAGTGGAGTGCTTCGTTCGGCATCGTTTCGAGCAATCTTCTGTTGCAACTCCGCAAGTTCCTGCTCAAGTTGCTTGACCTCTTTCTCAAACCTCTTTCCAAACACCTCAACGTAATAGGTGGCACCATTGTACGCCGACCAAATAAAAATGAACGTTACAAACGCCCCACAAGCATGCTTGTAGCGGAACCAGATCGGGCAGGGGATCATGGTTAAGAGCTGGTAGCCAAATTGGATGAGGGTAAAAGCAGTGACTTGCATCCATGTATAAGGGAGCGAGTTCACAAATTTGCCCAATGCGCTTTTGCTATTTTTCTTCTTTAAGTATGTGAACGATGTGACCCTTCCCTTCGCAATCTGTTCTTTGCGGCGTACTGTGATGAAGTAGTGGTAGCTGACCTGCCAGATCGTGTAGTAGACAGAGGTCCAGAAAATGCCATTGACAAAATTCCAGTTCTCTACCAGTGTGATGGCTGGATAATGGGTAGCACGGAATTCGGCTGGTGTCTCGTGCACAAGGACAAACATGGTGACTGGAGGCATGACATGGATGAACGAGCTGGTGGTCTTCTCAATGGAGTGGAGCACCAAAGAATTTCTCCATGTGATCACAGCGAACGACAAGGTGCCGAGTGTCAAGGAGAACACCGAAACAAATAACGACTTGGAGTAAGGGAACACCCAGATGAACAACATGAGGAGAACGTTGACGTAGTAACACAAGTCTGCCAAGTAGTACTGGTAGCCCAACTTAAAGTAGGTGTAGAACCTCACGGGCATCAACGCACAAAACACCACCGTATGGAACAACGGGAAGAATGTTGGGTATTTCCCAATAATAAAGCCGGCAGCAGCGATCAAAAATACGGCAGCAGCGTAGAACAATTTCTCTGTTGCTGAACTTTGGAGGCTGGCGTGTACTCGTCTATCAAATCGAGTTAACCGGCGATTCAACAGTTCCTGGAAACGTGCCAAATCCTGTGACGAGAATCTCTTTGTTTTTAGCAGCGGCAGCTTATCTTCCTTGAACTTGCGGAACGTTTCCTTGGTTATGTTCTTCATGTCATTCAACTTCCTCTTGGTAGATGCATTGACCTGGTCCATACTCGAACCAAAGTCGAAGTCCGGCACCAACAAGAGCTTCGAAAGGTCGATGAATGAAACCGACAGCAGCGAGTCAGAGCGTCTCAATGAGAAACTGGAGTCTGATCTAGTCATAGACGTAGCGGAGTGATTATCGTCATCGTATTCTTCGTCGTCTTCGATTGCAAACGTTGCTTGATCAGGTCTGAAGGGAGTCACTTCTTCATTTCTAATGCTGGAAGAGCTCAGCATGGCTGTATCTTTGGAATTAGACGTCGCCATGGATGTTAGGTTAAGCAAGTTAGGATCGAGACGATTGGTCATTCGCACTGTAGATAAGTTGTTGGGTCAAATAGTAGTGATGGGAACTCAGTGTCAGCGGATTTGAAGATAAGAGTAGACGATTTCCACCGTTGAAAAGGCAACGATATTAGATTGGTTTTTTCTCAATGGCGTTGGAATGTTAATCCTTGGAATTGGCTGTCTGGGGTGCATGCTTATCAGCCACACGTGTGACAGGTTGCGAAGGACAAATATTGAGATTTGTAATTTTATAAGATCTTGATATTAGAAGTTGAGATTATGATCCAGAGATTGATTATTGGATATGGTGACATCATTAGTTGAAATTTGATTCATTCCGGTCAGACTCTACAATCGTCGATAATTCATGCAATTGACAGTAACACAGTGTAGGATAGGAAGGGCCCAATTTTGGCAGGTAAAGAGGTAAAATAGACATTGGTCATAAGCAAAATATTGAGAATAGGAACTTTGGAGTTGTTAGAGTCATCATCTAGATCAATTACAATTTTGGAAAGATATTTGTAATGTTCAACGTTCTTGAAACTCTCGGGAGTTTTCACTGTTTGTAATTCTGTGTGAACCTTCCCAACTATTACAAAAACAGACACTACCTCGAAAAAAATACTAAAAGTACGGAAATTGAACATCAAATGCACTTGCTACAATATTTGCAAGCTCCACTTAACGTTACCAAAACCCTCTACTTACTTAATTGCCATCTCGTCCCTTAATCACCAAACTCTGTTTTTGCTTTGACCTGTCTATGGACCCTACACCAAAAAGTTGCGAAAAAGAGATGAGTTCGATGAGCATCGACATCATGGCAGAAATCAAGGACCGCAAGGAATCCAAGAAGGAAAAAAGAGAAAGAAAGAAGGAGAAAAAGGAGAAGAAGGAAAAGAAGTACGAGCAAGTGAAGGAGGAAAAGGAGGAAAAAGAGCAGAAGGAGGACGAAGTCAGTGAGGCTGAAGACTTAGACCACAACGAACTAAACGAGTTCTCTGACAACGAAGACGCTAGCGAAGACTCAGAAAACACAAACAAGGATGAAATCGAAATCGACTTGAAAGCTCTGGTGCCGTTGTCCAAAAAACAACAACGTCTCTTGAAGAAAGGAAAGTTGAACATGGAGAAGCTCGCCAAAAAACACCCCACACCAAAGGCTGCCGACGAAGAGTCCGAGGAAAAGCCTGCCAAGTCACCATTTGGTGTCTGGATCGGAAACCTATCTTACGACACATCCAAGGAGGATATCACACGTTTCATTGTGGCCAAGACTTCCGGCTACGACGATGACAGCGAGAATGACCTTGTCTCCATCAAGGAAGCCGACATTACCAGAGTTAACCTCCCCAAGAAGGCCAACAAGAGTAAAGGTTTTGCATATGTGGATCTCCCCAGCGCCAAGCATGTCGATAGCGTGGTTGCACTCAGTGAGTCCAACTTGAATGGTAGAAACCTCTTAATCAAGAACTCCAGCTCGTTTGAAGGTAGACCTGAGGGAGATGCAGCCAAGGCATTGCTGAAGAATCCACCACTGAGAATCTTGTTCGTGGGAAACTTGTCCTTTGATACCTCTGAGGAAAACCTCGAGGAGCACTTCAGACACTGTGGAGAGATTGTGAGAATCCGGATGGCTACATTCCAAGATAGTGGAAAGTGTAAGGGGTTTGCATTTATTGATTTCAAGGATGAGAGCGGTCCAACTACGGCACTTAAATCGAAGCTTGCCAAGAAGCTCATCAACAGACCGTTGAGACTCGAATATGGTGAGGACAGATCTAAGAGAAATCCACGTAAGGCTGAAGCTGAGACTGAGACGGGTGAGATTTCAGAAAGGACAGAAAGACCCAGACAAGAACGCACGGAGCCTACCGAAACTCCCCACAGAGAACGGACCAAACCCTCTCCCAGACCAATGAAGAGACCTATGCGTGACAACGACCAGCTGTCGAAGAGAATGAAGTCATCGGTTGCATTGGCTACGGCACAGAGAGCATCAGCCGCTATTGTGCCATCGCAGGGAAAGAAGATTACGTTTGATTAGATTAGGTAGATACATCAGGCATATGCAATTAGAGGGTAGCGATGAGAATGACTCAGAGACGTAGATACAGAATAGGAGAAAAAAGGATCAAAACATGTTAGGAGGAATTGAAATTCTAGGAAGAAAAATCTAGACAAGACAAAATAAAGGAAAAGTTGAAAGAAAATTTTCAACGTGAATCGAATGATCTGGTGGACTTATTTAGTTATGTCAGAGGCTGCAAAAGTTTGCTTGTAATATTAAACCTCGGTGAAATGGAGAAACCCATGGGGAGAGCCATACGAAGCAATTCACTAAAATTGCGTTTGATCAGCCGCATCCAAATCGAACCACTGTGTCCATGACCGTCTATTAGTCATGGAGTCAGGCTCGGTGTTTATTTCCCGGGGTTAAATTAACGATGACAAGATCTGAATACGAAAAGACCCTTTTTGCATCCAAAAAATTGCTACAGATGTCTATCACACTAATCAAGTAACAATTCCCGAACACATATATTATTCACTGAATATATTTTCAAGGATCTACACTAGTAGCTAATTCCATCTCGGCGATAGGGTTGACGAGTTTGACATGTGCATATCTCAGACTGAGGTACTGGCAAGAGCTGCGAACCCCTAGACACCCGGCGTTAGCACTCTTTCAACAAAATTATCACAGAATGACTAATTCGTTGAAAATCTACTAATAATTTGCACGGCTTCAACAGATGATTTCAAGATTATGTAGTCACAATTTCTTGTTCCTGATTTTCGGGCATAAATATCCGTATTCCCTCTCAAAACGCATATACCCCATTTGTCGTTTGTTCTTATCGCCAGACAAATCGGATGCGCATATGAGGTCAGTCTTCAATGCACCTACAGGTTCGACAAGTATAAATACATGAGCTGTTCCTATTTCCTCCGATAGACCAGTATAAATTTTGTTTACGATTTTTGCAATTCACAATGTTGAGAGTAACTTCAAGAAATCTTCAACCACCATTCGCTTGGACTCCATTGTCGCTAAATAGATCCAGACTCACCTCCACAGTCACCTCCAGAGCCACATCCATATGGCCTGGCAGCCTCTCATCTCTCAGATACAGTTCCTATGTCATTCCTGAGATGCAAAAGGCAGTGGTGTTCGAGACAAACGGCGGGCCGTTACTTTACAAGGACATCCCAGTGCCCAAGCCCAAGTCCAACGAATTGTTAATTAACGTCAAGTTCTCTGGTGTCTGCCATACTGACTTACACGCATGGAAGGGTGACTGGCCATTGCCTACCAAGTTGCCATTGGTGGGTGGCCATGAGGGTTCGGGAGTTGTAGTGGGAATGGGAGAGAGTGTTGTCGGGTGGAAAATCGGTGATTTTGCGGGAATCAAATGGTTGAACGGTTCTTGCCAGGCATGTGAGTACTGTGAATCTGGCCACGAGTCTAACTGTGGGACCGCTGACTTGTCGGGGTATACACACGATGGCTCGTTCCAGCAATATGCTACTGCTGATGCGTTACAGGCAGCCAAAATTCCCGAAGGAACTGATTTGGCTAGCGTGGCCCCTATATTATGCGCTGGTATCACCGTATATAAGGCTTTGAAGACGGCGAACATACATGCTGGCCAATGGGTGGCTATTTCCGGTGCTGGTGGTGGATTGGGCTCTTTGGCTGTCCAATATGCCAAGGCAATGGGCTACTTGGTCCTTGGTATCGATGGTAGTGCCGAAAAAGGCCAAATGGTTAAGAGTTTGGGAGCTGATGAGTATGTGGATTTCACTGTGGAAAAAGATCTTTCCAAGAAGGTCATTGAGCTTACGAATGGAGGTGCACATGGAGTGATCAACGTCTCCGTCTCTCCTGCTGCCATGTCTCAATCGACTCAATATGTGAGACCTACCGGAACGGTTGTTTTGGTTGGATTGCCAGCCGGTGCTGAGATCAAGATGCCAGTGATCGATGCGGTAATCAAATCTGTCACCATTGCCGGTTCATATGTGGGAAACCGCGCTGACACTCGTGAAGCCATTGACTTCTTCACAAGGGGATTAGTGTCATCTCCTATTAAGATGGCAGGCTTGTCAGAATTGCCTAGAATCTATGAAGAAATGGAAAAGGGTACCATTTTGGGCCGGTATGTGGTGGACACTTCTTATTAATGCTACTACGAGGGAAATCATCAATTTAATGTAATAAAACAGTACAAATACATATGTATAAAAAAATGAATGATTCAACAGTTATGCTAAGGACCTGTTTTTCTTCAAGTACTTTTCCGCCTCTTCTGCAGAAACCTCAATGTAGTTTGGGTTTCCATGGTGCTCCTCAAACTCATCGTCAGACACCTCCTCGTACTGGGAATACCATTCGCTCGAAGACTCTGATGCAACGTCTGCAGCTACAGGAGTCTTGATCTGACCATCAGGCTGCTTGGAAATGTCCACGGACTTAACCTTTGTTGCTGGGGTGTCAGTCTTTGCTTCTGTCTTCACATCAGTCTTTGCATCAGTATTAGGCTTGAACTGCTCTTTTGCTTCTTTCTCCTCTTTGCTTCTACCGAGAATGCCCTTCAACTTACGAGAGAGACTTTTTGTTCTTCCCAAGCTACCAGAACGATCTCTGGAGGCAGAGCTGGCGAAATTCTCTGACTTAGAAGGAGTGCTAACCTTCGAAGAGACATCGGCCTTGGAAGATACCGCTGCCTCGGAAGGAGTGCTCACCTTCGAAGGGGTATCCACTTTAGAAGGTACAGCTGACTTAGAATGAGTACTAGGAGTGACAGCCTTGGCAGTCGTGGCACCAGTGGAAGAAAGTGCGGTTGCACCCTTGGAGGCGCCTGAGCCAATAGCACTAGCACCAGCAGCTATGCCAGCAACACCAAGAGAGACACCAGCAAGAGCTCCAGCCAACAAGCCAGTGGATTGCGATTTCGAGGTTTCCTCTGGCTTTTCAGCCTCAATATTGGTTGAAGGTTCAACGGCTCTGGAAGTCTTGCTCACGGCCTCAGATTCAATGGGGGCGTTCATAGGCCTCGCAGACTCTTTGTTCAAGGCTTTGTACAACTCACTATCATCGTATTCGATTTGCTTGGTCAAGCGAGTCACCTCCAACTCTCTCTCCTCAATAAGCTTTTGAATAGACTGCAAGTCAGAGTCACCATGGACCTGAGTGGACAAACGTGCCTTCTCTTCTCTCAACTCTCTAATCTTTCTCAAGTTAACAACCTCCTCTTCCAACCGCTCCTTTTGTAAGGCCTCGAACTCCAATCTCTGCTTGTACAAGCCGAGCTTAGCATCGTGCTCCTCCTTCAACTTCTCGATCTCGTCCAACTTGGCCTGAGCCAATCTCTCGGCCTCAGCTTTCTCGGCCTCGGCACGAGCATCTCTTTGCAACTTCAACTCCTCAATCTCCTTTTGCAAAGCTTCGAACTCGTCCTCCTCCTTCTTCTTGCGCTCGTTGTAGACACGGTCCTTTTCCGTCTGCTCATCCAATAACTTTTGTCTTTCAGCATCCCTCTTCTGGATTCTCAAAAGTCTCTGGTGTTCAGGATCGTTCGCAAGTCTGATTTCCTCAAGCCTAGCGTTCTCTTTTTCCTCCTCTTCAGCTTTGCGCTTGGCTTCAGCTTCGTCCTCCTCAGCCTTGCGTTTGGCCTCGGCAGCTTCAGCCTCTTCCTTGCGCTTGGCTTCAGCAGCAGCTTCTTCTTCTTCTCTCTTCAAGCGTTCCTCTTCACGCTTTTTCTGCTCCTCCTCAGCCTTCTTCTCATATTCCTCTTTTCTCTGCTGCTCCTCAGCAAGGAACTTCTCCTCCTCTTCCTGGCGCTTTTTCTCCTCCTCCTCTCTTCTCTCCTCTGCTTCCTTCTCAAGACGAGCTCTCTCCTCCTCGTACTGTTTCTTCTCTTCCTCTAACTTCTGCTTCTCCTCCTCGATCTCACGCTTCACTCTGTCGGTTTCAGCAGCTTCGATAGCTTCCAAACGCTTCTGTTCGTGCTCTCTAGCTAACTTTTCGGCAAGGTCACTCTTTTCCTTCTGCCACGAGGAGTATGTCTCCTTGGCTTGAGCCAATCTGGTCGAACGCTTCTCCTTGTCAGACTTCAATGAAGTCAATTTGGCAGTGTATGCGGCAACGGCAGCACCCAACACACCGACCTCGGCAGCCAACTTAGCATGCGATGACTTCTTCTCTTCAACACCCTTTTTGGTATTGATGATAGCGGTATTCAACTCCTCCTTGGTGGATTCGTGAGTGGCAACCTTTTCTTTTTCGGCCAGCAACTTCTCCTTCAACTCGTCCAATTGCTTGGTGCGCTCATTCAACTGTTCGGTCAATTCATCGATTTCTGTGGATAATTCGGAGTTTTTGTTATCCAAGTCAGTTTTCTTGTCCTGCAATTCTTCGATGGCAGCGGTGGTGGTCTCCTGGCCCGTTTTGGCATCCTCTAATGCCTGTTTCTTAGTGGTGGTTAACTCGTCGTGGTTCTTGATCAACGTCTCCTTGTCCACCTCATGCTGCTCCACAGCCTTCTTCTCACGGTCCTCATACTCTGTCTTAGCGGTTTCGATTTCCTTCTTGGTGTTTTCCTCAAACTGCACGGCAGCATTGGTGGCAGCAGCCACACTGTTGCCAATACTGGCAAGCTTGGATGCAATATCCAGGTCAAACTTGGCCTTGAGTTTGGAAAGTTTACCCTTGTGCTTCTCCAAGTCCTTGTCGAGTTTAGCCTGGTGCAGAGCAACCTTGCTGTCAACTTCTCTCTTAAACAAGATTGCGTCCTCTTGTCTGGATTTCTCAACTTCCTCATTGATGTTGGCAATCACAGGGGCAACCCTCTTGGCTGCAATGTCCAACAATTGTTGTTGGGTCAACTTCAAACCACTTCCCAAGTCGATGACTTTCTGCGGGTCGTCCAAGCTTCTGGAAACAGACCCAATGGCAGTCTCGTTCAACTCTTGGTACCTGTTCAACAAGTTGGGCTTGGCCAGCAAACTATCCAAAACTGCCTGGTTGGGCATCTCGACGGGCTCGTACTTGGCACCTGGCTGCGTGACAATCTCAATGGGTGTCTCCTTGACCAACTGTTCGATGTTGTCGTCGTCCGCGGGCTCCTCACCTTCCACATTCGCCTTCTTTTCGTCATGATCCTCGGCTGCTTCAGCATCCTTGGTCCCGTTGGCAGCCTCAGTGTCGTCAGTCTTAACTTCAGCCTTGTCTTCAGTCTTCTCTAATGCCTCCTTCTCGCTTTCAGTCAATGGTCTCTCGGTGTCAGCAACAGAGGTCTCGTCTGCGTGATCGCCTTCTGCAACGTCCGCAACTGCTACAGCGGTCTCATCACCTTCGGCATCGACATCTTCATTAGATTCCACCTTTTCACCTGACTCAGACTCCTTTTCGGAAGCTTCAGACTTTTGTGCTGCTGCTTTCTCGGCTGCTGCTTTCTTCGCCTTCTCCTCCTCCAAAACTTGGTGCTGCGAATACTTTTTAGGTACTGTCAATTGCGATACAGAGTTGCTGTCTTGAAATTCTTTAATCATGTTCTTGCGTCCATTGGAGCCTCTAAAGGGTGAGGTCCAGGTGGACGAAGAAGCCAACTTCTTCAATCTGCTTGAAGTTTTGCCATTCGAGTCTGTTTTCTCGATTTCGGCCATAGTGAATTGGGTTAGAAAAAGTGGTTGAGAAGTTGAACAAGTTGAGCCAGCAATATTGAAGTAGGGGTCAGTGAGGAACCCTCGGAAATGCCGGAAGTTGCCAGGTGGGGGAAGTGGAACACTCCCTCGGAAGTGTATTGTGGACACCAAAGAAGAAAGAAATGTGAGGGAACTTGTCCTCGGAAAAGGCTAGACAATACCCTCGAAAATATCCTCGGATTGGAAACAGAAGGTCTTTGTGTACGTCTTCGTGGCGTCTAACCCTCGGAAATCTCCTTTTTCTGAGCGCCAAATGGGGTGAGCAATTGAAATTCTCTGACGTAATATGACAACGGACTGCAGATAAAACGATTGAAAGAATAAAAAAGAATGGACGAGTCCGGAGTCGAACCGGAGACCTTTCGCATGCTAAGCGAACGCGCTACCAACTACGCCACACGCCCTGGAAGAAATGGTCCCTAGCAGGATCGAACTGCTGATCTTGGCGTTATTAGCACCACGCCTTAACCAACTGGGCCAAGGGACCACTTTGTTGAAAAAAAAGTGCTTAGAAACTTCATAATGATAGAAAGATATTTTAAAGGCGCCAATTTTTGGGTTTTAGAGACGGAGAGGAGAAAAAAAGTACCATAAAAGTATATTGAGCTTGAATATTTGATATGACATGAAAGGCGAGAAATTTTGGGAGAAAATGTGATAGTCTGACTCCACACAAATGACTACTAAGACTCAATAGACTCAATTGAATGGCGAAGAACGCCACCACCAAATCATTTTTAAACCCCAACTCTTAGATCTGCGTATTGGAATAGGAGAGGTGATCCTTTGCCAATCACAGCTGGCCAAACAGGTATATGCTTGTGCAATATGGGCAGATTGTCTCGATATGTCGGATCGACCTTCCTGTAACTGGTTCCATCTTCCCTTATACCAGATGCAGAAGAGGAGCCAGGAAAGTTGCTCTGGAGAACCTTCAATCAATATTTCTAGCTGTTGATGGAGCGACTTTCTGCTCAATTTCCTTTACCTCATTTTCTGGTGTTCATTCTCACTTTACTCGTCATCGAATGCTCAACTTACACATGTTACGATAATTGGAAAGTAATGGATTCAAATTTTATCCACCTGACTTTCCAACCTAGTTTACGAATTGTGTGGTGTTCAGCCCCAATGAGCCCCTCGAACTTCGTGGAAGAAAGTTGTACCCACATGTCATCTCGGGGAGTTCTCAATTATCAAGTAGAAACCTCTCAGATCCAAAAGGAACAAATGAACAGAATCAAACTTTCTAATATTATAGCAACAATAAGAGAAGCCCAAAATTAGAGCAAAAATCCATTCAAAAAAAAAAAAAAA
>Ga0160505_101617_pt1 | contig 10510 bp, 6 predicted proteins | sample DIDeMG_FD_108225 | JGI IMG/M metagenome (GOLD analysis project Ga0160505, IMG submission 108225) | Enriched chicken feces microbial communities from UW Madison campus, WI, USA - DID2874_E49_Stillage MG | ecosystem: Host-associated > Birds > Digestive system > Large intestine > Fecal ...
AGACAACTGGTCAGATCGGACAGACGACGGGGCTCCAGTCTGGAACTACGGGCAGCACTGTGTCAACAGGTCAAGTCACTACCCCTGGAGGGTCCAGCACTCCTCTCTCCATTGAGCGAGAAACCCCGACCCAGAGCTCAAACTCTGGTTCGACTACCAACGGCGCTTCAACCACAAGCGATTTAATCCAAAAGTCGGGATCGGACTTCTCAACCATTACCTCTATTCCAAGCCCGACCAGCACCTTCGTTCCGCCCACATCCGTGGACCCTAACAACCGCCCCATCACTGGCACCCGTGCCAGCCTGGCGGAGGCGAATGCCTCGACTCGTCGCACTGTTGTTGTCACTGTGACGGAGACGCCCAAGGTGAACGGTACCGGCCCTGCGTATGTCACAATCACCAAGACCTCGGACGGCATCACCGCGCCTACCCACAGCGAGGTTACGATTACACTCAAGGAGACTCTGACGGTCAACGGCACCATGACTGTCGAGACCATTACTTCCAACGTGGCTGTCACCATCGTCCCCGGCAGCCCTACAGGACAGTTGCAGGCTGGCAGTGGCGCAAGCCCTGTCACTGCCCCTGTCCACGTCTGGGTTGCCACCGGCGCTGCGGCGCTGCTGGGTCTCCTCATTCCCTTTATGACGTTGGTGTAAGCGTCCCAAATAAACCCCACTCCCTAGATCGAACACTTGATCTTACTTTATCTTCGACTGTGACATTTTGCCTCCCTCTCCCGTCTGTTTTGAACTCTGGTCCTTTTCTTTTTGTGGTCTTTTAATCATCGTTTAGCATGGCCCGCCGCTACTATATACCCTCCTTACCTCACATGTTATACAATGATTCCTCGGTTGCGTTTCTTGTAAAAGAAGCAAACACGTTTGCAAGCTCCACCCATCTGTCTCGGAGCAGATCTGGGGATGTGTATGCGGGTGCCTGCGCGTTCATTATGTGCATGGTTCGCCGAAATTCACGAGCAACGGCGGCTTGATCAAAGTGGACGCAGGAGTCATGAGCACGAGGTCATATGAGCACCAGGAGAGAACCCCAAGGCTCTTCGCCTCCACTCCCGCCTTCCTAACACACTCGAGAATCAGAACCAGCTCCATTGACACGGTCCGAGGCCGACGCAGTGTCCTCCTCCTCGCCCCCCAAAGCCTTGAGCCCATCCTGATGGCTGAGGGCGGGGCCGTGAGAGACCAGACCGAGAACAATCGCCAGTCATAAAGCCATGGCCTAGGTGACTTTGTTGACTTTCAAGCTTCTCCACTTCTTCTGTTCAACCCCACACGTACCCCCACCTACTCTCTTCACTCAACTACACTATTGTACCGCCGACATCATGATCACCTCAATCTTCACGTCCGTCACCTCCTGGTGGGAGCAACCGTGCACCGGCGGCAACGGTGGTGCCAATGCCGGCGGTAAGTGGGCTATTGTCTTGGTTTCTCCAGTTTCGAAGGCAGAGCAGCACCAGAGCTCCTCAATGCCTGCCCTCCATTGTGGTCGTCACGTCCACCTGCTTTGCCCACATGGAAACCCCCCTGGACCTCGACATTCCAAGCTTAAACGCTAACTACCGCAGCAATGTGCGTGCCCCGGCAACACCGCGACGGCAGCATCTCGTGTGCTTACTGCGGCCGCACACTCTAACGACTGGAACGGCTGTAGGGTTGGACGACCGTAAGGTTCCCTGGCGTAAGGTTCTACAGTCGTAAGGTTGAACTAAACCATAACAGCAATTACTACGTCACGGCGGATCTACGACCCCAGATCCACTCGAGCTACGATCAGCAATGTTCCCATCCCCAACGACTTGCAATGTCTTTCCACGATCCACAATGAGCATCACGGTTTCCGGCACACCAGACATTCCCCATTCCATTGTACATACTCGATGCCCCTGTACCAGTGCCGAAGCCGCATTACTCGGCAACGAACGCCTCACGAACGCCTCTTCAGGCGCCATACACTGCGGGCCCTGCTCCGCGGTTTACAAAGCTCCGTCTTTTAAGCTCGTGTCACCAACTGTTGTCCGAGCAGACGGTACTCGATAGTCAATCGCTCACCGGCCCCGCTAGCGGATATGTTGATGCACTGTTGAAACTACTGAAGGGTACCTTGTTGCAGTGCAGCGAGTGGAGCTCAGAAGCTGCACAGAATTCGTACTCTCATGTTCACGTGCTCGCTCATCCGAAGCCACCGACGTATCAAAGATGCACGCCGCAAGTCACCAGTCACGGAAAATTGTCATCATCCGCAGAAGCCGAGAGTCGTTCACACCATTTGGTCCGTGCCATGGCGAGACCAGGAATACGGAACGTTCTCATTAATGACCGACACGTTGATCAACAGAGAACCATCTCTGACGAACATGTTGTCATGTGTCGGGCTTATCTTCGGATACATGCCCTCGGTCCGAGTAGAATGTAAATCAACGAGACAGAAACCATGCTTCTCTTCCGAATTCCAATCTTGCCACACACCTGTCTGCCCTCTAACCAGCCCGGCAACCAGCCGATTGATCCCGACTCGGACACTTCGCTTTGCAACATCTGTAAGTCCGTGAGATCCTTTGCGGCTCACACCCAGGCAAATGCCGCAATGCTGACTGCGACCAGTACAACAATGGGAACAAGTTCCGTGGCGATTGTGAGTATTCACTTTGTGGCACTGAAAGCCTGACTCCAGCCGAGGAGGCATATAGACTCGAAGAGCAGTACTTCAGTGCGTCAATGAAGTGTGTGTGACGGACATGGTCCGTCACAGGCGTGGTATTGGTAGACGACACAGCGTACTTGAAACACGTCTCCATATGTTTCTCGGCAACGACAGAAGAGTGGGAGATTGACCAAAAGCTTGAAATAAACGCAGACAATCTACGGGTGATAATGTAGTTAGCTTGAGCGATGGACCTGGATCAGAAGGCTTTAAATCAGCCTGGTCAGGGAAGAAGTGGGGCGCCTGTGGAGAAAGCAATCTCGCTGTGACGAGAGGCAAGATGAACGACCTTGAAGATGTCTGTGCCGGTGAGCCAGTCGAGTTCGACCTCGTCAAAACGGTGGATATATACACTGCATCGGACTGTATACAACAACAATACGTATCTAACACGAGCCTGCACTGTGGGCTGCGTGTGCCCACACAAAGCCTAAGGAGCCGTCGTGGACACACGTGGTGGTAGTAGAGAATCTGGAAGAGGTGGAGGAGATCGAGGCTGGTGCTTGACGTCGACACGTCTAGGGTGTGCCACATGGTTTATCTCGGGCACGGACCGCGCTATCTATGTATAGTATAGAATTACTTCTTTATCTCCCGCAGCGCTCGACTTTTAAAACGCTTGGGAGGTGGGTTGGCCAGACGCTCCTCGAATGCGGCGAAACCGGGATCGTCTCCATGCCGTTCGCGCGCAAGCTTCTCCCATTCATCCATGTCGATAGGTTCCGAGCCCTCATCAACCCCAAGAAATAGTACGCGTAGCTTACAAAGATACCGTGGGCTGTTCGTGAGGGCTTTGATGACCGACACCGTTTGCGAGTGGAAGACGTTCTTCAGGAACGAGTGTTTCAGAGACGCATCGACGGCTGCCGCGAGATCCTCCCGTCCGAGCGCGAGGTACTCGTCACGAAGGATGAGGGCGTCCGGTGACAGCTCCAGTGGTAGCTCGGAGCTGAGCCAGGGGAGCTCGCGGGGGCTCAGAAAGCGGGGAACGGCAAGTTCGGGGAGGGTGATGGTGAACGCACTGAGTCGGTCAGTGACGGGTGCATAGTGTACGCTATTCATTCCAAGTCGGCCTCGACTTACCCTTCCCAATCGATGATGGCGACCAAAGTCCCGTCGGCAAACAGCATGTTGCCAAGGTGGAGGTCGGGGTGGTGGAGGTACGTCTTCTGCTCGCTCACCATCTCCGCGCACTTGGTAATGAGGTGGCGGACCTCCAGGAGACCGAGATAAGCACGGATGAGACATTGGTTGTCAAACCCTCCCCGGTTGCGCCACTTATCCAGTTCGTTCATGTAGTAGTCGATGGCGGCGTTATAGAGGTCGGCCGAGTTGGAAAATGGTCCCTGCCCCTCCGCCCCACACCAGGCGCTCGGACAGACGACTGGACCAAGGCGGGTGCCGTTCTTTCCACCATGAAAGCTGCCGATACTCTCAAACGACACAGATGTCAGCTTCGCAATGGCCGCGGCGACATCGCGTATGGTGGCGGGTGGTATCTTCTCGTGGTGAGGTGATGTCCCGTCTTTGAACTCGACGAAGAAAAAACGTACAGACATAAGCAAAACACCACACGCGTTTGCCACTTACGATCCTCGTCGGCAGCCTTCCATGCCTTGGGGACGAGCGCGGGGATGATGTCGGAAAGAACTTGCAGCGTCGCGATTTCACAGCCCGTCACAACACGTTGACGGGGGTTGTCGGACTTGGGGATACGTGCCAGCCAGCGCACGCCATCGGCGAAGTGGATGGGCACATGGTAGTTGAAGTCACCCTGCGGCCAGTCGGCGTAGGGGTCCGGGGAGAAAGTCTCGCCGTTGTAGGCGTTCGATGCGGGCAAGAGGACATGACAGGGGGAGCTGCGAAGCGTTTGCGCAGCAGAAAGGAGGGGCAGTGAGGAGACGATCTGGCAGAACTGCTCCCACAGTGCCTTCCGGCCCCGTCGCCTGACAGCGGCCTTAAACTCGGCATCCTGGTCGTTAGTTGGGGCATGTGGTCAATTCATCACTCACTGTGAACCGCGCACAAGGATGGTGGGCCTCACAGAGCACCAGCTTGCAAGCTCCACATGTGCCGCTCTGGCTGACACGCTTAGGAATGGGCCAACTGGAATCGAGCAGTTGGTGTGGGAGCAGGTTGGGGGAGACGCATTCGCGCGGCCGGGCATTTTGGCCCAGCAGTTTGACGACGGGTAACTTGGACGGGGATGGGCTGGATGCAACTGAGGGGGATGAGGATGATTGAAGGTACCTTGGACAGTCGAGAATAATAAACGAGAGACGATGGCTGGGAATTGCTGGGAGAAGGGATGGTATGGGATGGGATGCGTTCGTCTTTTGTTGAACAATGGCTGGCGATTCCGAACCCCCCTAACCAGTTGACTCAGCCTACTCAGCTATACCCAGCCTCGACGTAGACACGTGGATTAAACGCCAAAGTCTTGTGGCGCTCACCCGCTCACGTGCTCTCATGCCCTTGACCCTTGACGGCCTTGACCCAGCTTGAGAAGATTGAGAGCTTAAGAGCTTGATTGTCATGCATAAGTGGCGTGTATAGAATGAGCATCGGGTGCGTCAGAGGTGTGTTGCGGGGCCCCGGGCCTGATTAGATTATCGTGTGTCATGTTGCCTTTGTCCGCTTGGCTAATTTGCTTCCGTTCCATCCAACTTGGCGGCCATGCACGCACTGCACGCACTGTTCGCACTGCTCTGCACACGCTGCACCGAACATTCCTGGTTTGAGATGAGGAGCGCCCAGCGAGGCGGCTGTAGGGGAAATGAGGGAGCACCCATACCCTTCGGGCGTATGTAGCGAGGTGCTCGCAACAGGAGTGGCCAGTTCGCAGCGGCGTGCCTCCAGGTGCCACACACACGGAGTTGCGCAGCATCCCGTCTGCACATCGGCCTACGCCCCATCCTCTAAACGTCCATCCATTCCTGGGAACGGTTCAACGTGTCCCTTTTGTTTTTCTTCTCTTTCTTCGTCCAGAACGCTCCCAAACAACACGAAGCAGCCATCCATTGTCTCCCGGGACACCGCCTGACTGATCGTGTGAGTAACAGCCGGTGGAAGGAGGTCATGCTGAACTTGAGCCAGCTTGTTACGAGAACAGTGCAGCGAAATGACCACCACAAGTGACACCGACCTGGCTGATGGTCTGGCCTGCCTCGCCGTCGACTCGGCCCCCCCTCGCGCCACTGCTATTACGCTCGACCACCAGCGCTATCCCCACATCCTGAACGCGATCGTCTCGTACGCGCCGCACGAGTCGCTCATTGCGCTCCGTGCCGCCTCGCGCCACCTGCGCAACCGCTGCGACGACAAGATGGCCGCGCACCTCGTGCTCAACGTTTCGCTGCACGCGTCCCAGAACGCGTGGGCAATGATCATCAAGACGCGCGGGAACAAGGGGCGCGTGCCGTGCCTCTTCGACTGGCACCACATGCGCGACGCGGGCGACTTTGACAAGTGGTACGACATGTTTGCGACCGGGAACGACCTGGACGTGCTTGCGCACACGCGCGTGCTCGACCTCGTGGGCGCGCTGCCCATGCACGTCGCGCTGATCTTGGGCAAGTTCAAGACGCTGCACACCCTGCGGTGCGACGGCCCGCCGCCCGAGTCGCTGGCGTACCGCACCACGGAGCAGATCCGCACCGTCGTTGTGTTTACCGACCTCGAGCGCGACTGGCTCGGCGAGAACCTGCGTCCGCCCTACGAGAACCTGCCGCCCAACATCACCAAGCTTGTCGTGGTGGTCGCGTTCGACGACAGCAACTTCAACCTGCACCGCGAGCGCCCCTCCCCGTCGGAGATTATGCTCACGCGCACCATCTACTCTGACGATCTCGCCGAGATCGTGTACGTCCTGCGCGCGTACAACCCCGCGCCCGAGTACCCCCAGCTCAAGGTCCTGCTGCGCCTCATCACGGTGATCGTCATGCACAAGCTCAAGGCCCGCGTCAAGTACACGTTTGTCGTGAATCACAGGTACGGCGCCAAGTACAAGGACGCTCCGCCCGTCGACGAGAACCTGTTCAACGCCAAGCTCCGCGGCATGATCAACGCGCAGCTCGCGCGTCTCGCCACCGACATGTTCTGCACGTGGGACCAGGAGACGATGGACGCCGTCAAGGCCAACATCGAGGTCGTCACCCTCAAGGAGTATGTCCAGCGCGTGGGCGCCGTCACGGCTACCCTCGAGACGGACCTATGCTGCGAGTGTCCCCTTGAGTGAGGACGCGCGTCGTCAGCTCTTTGTCCGGTCGGGCAGGAGCATCGCAATGAAAGATGGACGCCAGTAACGGTAATAGTTGTTTATAGGTTTAGCAGCCGATGCATCCAGCCATGATGGCGGTGTACGGGTTCGGTTGCTGGTCCCACACAGCGAGTGCAGCTGAATGGCTGTTTTGTATGAGTTGGGGCTTGGGCTCGTCATTCAGCACATGCCGGGCGATATTCCTCGCCAAGCCCTCGTCGTTCATCCGCCCCTTCACTCGACACAGATCGTCGTAGGCCAACTTGATCGACCCCACCAGCGTCCGTTCCCAGTGTGACAAAGCATGGTACGCATCGCGTGTGAACAGCAGAAATACACTTTGTGAGTTTCGGTGTGCACCCAGGTTCTCAACGTTTACGGCTAGTGGCACTTCGTTCTCAACGTCTTGGCGCTGTGAGTTCGAGTCCCGTCCCCCTGCACGCTATGATCGATTGTTATCATGACGTTGCTGTTCAGCGCCCCGCGAGCGCCGGGCGCGGTTGTCTTTCCGTTCCCGTGACTCGAGTGAGTCCTCGCTCTCTGCGGAATCCTCCTGTGTCTTCTTCCGACGAATCGGCGGGCTCCCCATGCGTCTTGGGGCAGTACATAGGGATCGCCGCTGAGCCAGACCGTACAGGAAACACGCTAGTTGACACAGTTGCAGCAGGCGTAACAGAATGAGTCCTCCTCCTCAGTGTATTCAAAGCAATGACTCTGTTGCCGTCAGCAGGTTCTCACTCCACGCTGTGTAGCACCTACCGTGAAGATAGGGTATGTGTCGAGTGCCTCCGTAAACGTACGGTTTCACAAGGAACCCTCGATGGACGTCTTGACGGTCTTGTATTTGGAACGCATCGCACGAAGGCACATCTCGAGCTCGAGGTCTTCAACACCTCTCTGAAAGCGGACACGCCGAGAATGGCGACGGTAACGAGCATGCCGAACACGGTGGCAAACCGGTTCTCGGTCGACCGGAACTCCAACGGCAAGAGCAGCGGCAGAGCCAGGCCGCACCGACACGCGAGCGTGGGATGGAGATCTCGCTGTCCGTCGACGTGTTGCCTACGTTGATGACCTCACTGTAGAAGTTGGGGCTTTAGTGGTGCAATAGTGTTTATCGTTCTGGAGCAGCCATCTTCCAGCGAGGCTGAGCCGTGGCAGCACTGGATGTTTGGCCAAGCCACGTCGGATGTTGATGTGCGGCGACCGCCGAATTGAACATCTGCAATGTACGACGAGCTTGCTGGTGCTTCTAAATTTTTGAAGCCACCTTCTTCCCCGATAGACACGTACATGCGGACGTGTCGCGTTGTGTCATTGAGCTGATGTATCCGCTGAGCAGTAACAGCTGACCTGTTGTCAGCTTGTGACATGCGAGATTTTAGTGAGAGATTTTCTTGATTAGAGGTTGATGATCTCGTAATCTGCCTCTCGGTACCATGCCAGTGGCGACCACTTCATGATGCATATTCAGATATTCAATGGATACTGCTGTGGTTGAGTCGACTGGTACTGTTTGTATTACCGCGTTCCTCGTCTTGTGCGTAGCCGACGCAGCCGAGGCCACGCTCCGTGTTTCCGATGCCAAGACCTCCTTAGCTGTGGCGATGCTGTGATGTTGATCACTCACTCCCTGCCTGACGAGTTTCGGCACGAACACGGCATTGACACTGGCGGGGAGTACGAGCAGTACCTGAGCGGCACATGTAACGTAGAGCACATGCTACATCTGGTTTCTTACCCTGGAACCAGCTCAACAAACATAAATTTTAATTGGCCCAGTCATGTGGCATCTCCTCATTCACCCAACTATTTACGTGTGTGGAGTTACAGCACAAGCGCGACAGGGGGTAAAACTTCAAGCACGATGTCGCGGTCCTCGACGTCGGGCGTGCTTGAGTGCGTAAGCAGTGCACCTTGGCAAGGGGACGTTTTGTTGAGACAGGGACGACCCTTTATTGGGATTCGGGACCAGGGAGATGCTGCTCAAGGTTCAGCTCCTCAGTCCAACTCTACCGGTGCCCGTCTGGCTTGTTAGCTGGGTGTGCATTCCGTTCAGCTCGGTTCCAGCACTCACAACGACCTGACAAATATGTATCCAGACGTAAGGAGGCAGTGACACAGATGGGGTAATGGGATAAATTGCGTGGCCCGCTCCTAGTGGCACACTCGCTCCATTCACACCTCTCAGAGCTGTGCGGGATGTCTTCAGTCCCTACATGCTGTCACTGCAAGTGTTGGACCACAATGTGCAGTGAATTTAGGGAATAAAGATCTCCGCGTCAGGGCTGGTCCATGTCGAGTAGGCCAATTGTAAGCAGATGCTGTCAGCGGCGCAGTCAGCGGTGTGGCGAGCCGTGCGGTGAGCCGTGCTGTGTGAGCAGGCTACATAGACCACCTTCTCCAGCGTAATAGCCGATTCCTCCCCGCTGTCCTTTCCTATTCATCTCTTCTCTCTCCACAGTGATAGATGGGGCAACATGGCATACGCGTACCAGCCTCTCGTAGTTGTAGTTAACTCTCATCATGGGCGTCGTGCAAAGTTTACCTGGGGTGAGTTGCCACGGCAAGGTGGATGAGGGGTAGAGCTCGCTGCGGAGTGACAGGCGGCGACGGAGAATTCTGTGGGGCAGGGTGGGGATGAACAGGTCAACGCTGACTCGCGCAGCTGTCGTTGCGGTCGCTGCCATCATCACACTGGCAACTCTCTTCCACTGGCGACCGGTGAGTAGACGGCGTGTACCCTTCACCGAGCAGTATCCTGATTCTTCACAGCGGGAGTTCCCAATCATCTCTCTCGCCGACGAAACCTATCTCCAAGGCTGCCCCGACTTGGCCGGCAAGACCACCCGCTACCTTGGCGGTACACCGGGCTTCACCGTGCTGGAGAACGTGTGGTACAACGACCACACATTCCGTGAGTAGCATCATATGCCAACCACCACGGTCACAGTTACTCATCACTACATCTAGACTTTGTGAGGGGTGAGAATGCGACGTACCCCGATGAGAAAAAGATTATGACCGGTACGAAGCTCGACGTTGCCACGCAGCTTCCTGTCACTCCGAGTGCCTGCTTTCATGGTACAAGCAGTGAGTATTCAAGTCCGACAATGATTCATGATATCGTAACCACCCTTCTTGCCACTTGTAGTTGTCTCGTTCGCCATCACTCATCACTGCACCTGCAAAGCACCGGACGTCACTGTCATCACTTGATGTCACTCCTGCCGTTAACAGCAGCGGTGCCGGTAATGGCAAACATGATCCACACGACGGCGCCTCTCGTAACGGTTGACCGAACGAGTCCGCCGCTGGCGAAGGCGCTATGACCGTTGGGGTACAGTGATGCAAGCTGACGCACCAGTATTTCTCAACGCCGGCGCAAACAAGGACTGGAACGTCCTCAGCCACTACTACCACTTTGCGGTCGAGAACATTCTCGGAGGCTTCGCAGCACTGGCAACGACACAAGAACAGAACGAACCAGTCACTCCCGACCGCGTTATCGTGCCGTGGAAGGAC
>Ga0160505_101618_pt1 | contig 10508 bp, 4 predicted proteins | sample DIDeMG_FD_108225 | JGI IMG/M metagenome (GOLD analysis project Ga0160505, IMG submission 108225) | Enriched chicken feces microbial communities from UW Madison campus, WI, USA - DID2874_E49_Stillage MG | ecosystem: Host-associated > Birds > Digestive system > Large intestine > Fecal ...
ATAATATATAAAAAAATAAAAAAATAAAAAAAAAAAAAAAAATTTTAAAAAAAAATAATAAAAAAAAATTATTATATTTTTTTTTTTTTTTTTTTTTTTTTTTTTTTTTTTTTTTTTCATGTCAAGCCTATGATTCCACAAAGAAACTTTTAAACATGGGCTCACTTGCTAAGTTATCCTTAACCACATAGTAAATAACCATGAGTAGTAACGGAAACCGTTTTGTAAAATAGGTTAAATACCCCTCAGGGTAGGGCTCCATATTAACGCGAACCTTTTCAGGCAGATCGTTGAAATGATGACTTTTATTACGCATGGCGCGTAACAAATCCATGATTTTGTTGCCATGATACTTGCGATACTTGCCAAGGTTTTCTACAAAGCCCTTATCAAGTTTGCTATGCCAGTCCGTGCCAACAACTTTGGCAGCATCGGCCTCAAGTAAGTTCAATAGCGCGCTGGGTGGATCGCGCGGCTCTACTTCAAAGCGGTCGGAAACCTTCAGCAAAAAATCAAGCCGGCGTTCAGGTGACCAAAATAAAGGGTGTAACAGCACATTAGTGGCATCAGGTCGCTGACGTGGATTGCGAGAAATCATTCGACTAATCAAATCCTTGGCCTCCACAGCATCAGCCATTTGATATTCGTCTAAGTAATCTAGACTATATGTGCCCTGGACAATATTGGCCTCTCGCATGTACTTGTCACCGAATGGATGTTGGCCGTTAGTTAAAATGTAGTAAAAGACGCAGCCCATTGAAAAGATGTCAATGGCCCGGGTTGCTCTGCGATTTGACAGAGTATCAATGACGAGTGGTTCAGAATTCTCAGAATTGGCACTAGTATGGTTGTAAAGACTATCGCCTTCATCAATCAGTAGTTCGGGAGCCCGCCAGCCTGATGTACCAGCAGCATGAGCCGTTGTAGCCCTGAAACTAGACTGATCACCTTCAAGCTTCTTACACAACCCAAAATCCGAAATTAACATTCTAGCAGGGCCAAGGACCTCTTGAGAATGTTTCTTGCTAGGATCCTTTTTGTGCAAGATCTTGGGCGGTGCCACCAAAATGTTCTGAGGTTTGAGATCACGGTGTACAATCTTTAGGTAATGAAGATGCTGGACACCACTGGCAATTTGGTACATGACCTGGGAAGGTGTCAATGAATTGCTGAGATTCCTGAATCTATCAGGTTTCTCAATAAGGTCCTCCAATGTTCCTGGACATAGTTCCAGTGCAATATAGAGAAACCTATCGCTGGCCTGCTTACAGTAGTATCTGATAACATTGGGGTGGTCATCACTCTCCTGTAATAAGGTTACTTCCTGTGAAGCCACTTCATAAAAGTCTAGCAACATCCGCTTGACAGCTACCTCCCTTTTCTCAAAGACTCCCTTCAAGACAACAGTGCCATGACTGCCATAACCAAGGACCTCCTTTGAAACATCTAGCAAGCTCATCTGGGTAGGATTAAGTTCGTTGGTGTTTTGAAAAGTTCTGATATTAGCATCATTCACCACGGAAACTGCTGATTGTAATACATCTTCAACTTTCTCCTCAACCACAGTCGTCCCGATAGTTTCTTTATCCTTCTTCTTGGAATTATTCTTTTTTCCACCACGAGCACCTCTCTTCCGCTTTTTAGGGGCCCCCGGTGATGCTGGGTTGCTCGCATCAGGTAATAGAGGTTTAGTGTCTTCTTCAAAACCAACTTTTTTAGACGTGGGATTGGAGGCCTCATCCTTGTCTATGGAATTCTTTGAAAGCTTTGAGGAAAAGGCCTCGTGATTGCCATCTGGAATATCACTATTCGTAAGTTCCGTGGACTCTTTGGAAGACACAGGTTTAGTGGAAGTTTTCTCAGACACTTCGGATTGAGCCATATCCTCTACTGTTACCATGACCATCTTATTATCAGTGTTAGATTTATCATTGTTACTAGGTTGAAGTTTGAGCTTCTCTGTGAGTTCAAGGATACCAGCCAGCTGAGGAGCCCAACCAGTTTTTATCGCAACCAACAAAAACACAAAAAAAATCAAAAACGCTAGAGCATTTTCTAAAACTCGTAGTGCGCTGTTAAGGATTCTGGATAAGGAAGAGGAATGGGAGTCGTCTGCCAAGGGAATGTGATTGGATGGTGGAGGTCTAGAGATATCATGAGGAGAGTCATCCCCAGGATAGTATGGAACCGGAAAATGCTTGCCGTTAGGAGCTTCGATCATACCCCTGGTTGGCCCGTCTATAAGATGTTCGCCTGGAACCTTAGGGGATGTTTGAAAATTACCAGGCTTTCCGAGATTATAGTGAACACCAACCAGCGAATTGTAGTAATCTTCCTTGGAAGAAAATGATCTCAAGTCACTTTGCGGCCATTGTGCATCAGGCGCGTTCAAAACCAACGCTGGAGAATTTTGTCCAGACATGGCAAACCATTGATCGTCACCAATACGCTGAATGTAGGCGCTGGAAAGCAGTCGTGGGTCATTCTTTTGTGACTGAAAAAATGATGGGTGGGGTAGGATCATCAAAGGGTCCTCTGAGTCGCTTGATGATTTAAGCACATCAAACACATTAACAGCCACAGAATCCAAATGGCCAACCCATCGCGCAGGTTTCTTTCCATCATCTGAAGACCAAGTTAGGATCGAGCTGTCGTGTAAAGGAGTGACATACAACTTGTCAGGCGAAGTGAAATGGTGATGTGCATAGTCCGAGTCCAATTTATTAGGACCCCAGGTTGTATACGTAATGTTCCACAGAAGATCGTCTTTTCCATAAATTTGAAGCTTATACTCTGAAAAACTGCTTGTTAGTAAAAATTAAAAAACTTTGAAACAAAAGAACTCTTGTAATTACCTGTTCTTCCAATCTTGAAAGAGTGATTGATTTTATTTGACTCCTCCTCAAGGTCATCAATATCCTCATCTTCCTCATAGTAAAATGGGTTTATCTGAGGTGGACATGCCGAAGCTAAATTTTCAGATCCGTAAACTTTTAAAATCTTTCCGGTTTTTGATTCAATCGAGTATAAGGTCGTATGATGGCTACCAGTAATCATTTTGTGCTCTTTATCGAAAGCATAGGGAGTTTGCACTAGCTCTTTAAAGGAAACAGCCAGTTTTTGCAAGCCATTTTCAGGTTTAAAAAAGTATAGTGTTCCGTCGCCAATTGGCTCGGCAATCCAAATCAAATCACAGTCTTCACAGGGAGGTGAGCCAGGCGTCCTTGAATTCGAAATGTTTTTGAGATATTCTGTAGTCGAAACCTGAATAAGTGGTTTTTCACCGGGGATAGACCACAATTCCAACCCCGTTTTTCTATCAAGGGCATGTAGAGATCCATCTATAGTGCTGACAAGAATAAAATCATCAACAACCCAGTCGTCTAATGTACCATCGCCTACTAATGAGCCTACAAATGAGGATTCAGAAAGATATTCGCGGTTGGTATTTGGTGTTGGCGAGGGTAGGAATGAAGCAAGTGAGAAAGCATTGGATTGTGATGGAATAAGTGAAGACGCGTCAATCCGGCTGATTCGATTTTCGTGATTATTGTCTCTGTGGCCGCTTATAGTTTTCTTGTAGGAGTTGAGTGCCGAGGTCGCAAGAACTGAAGGGATCACCGACAGTATCAGTAAGACCATGAGCAGAAAATTCAATAGTGGCCTTGTAATAGTCTCATTGGCTCTTAAACGCGACCGAAGAAATCTGCTCATAGTACCGAAATATCAAAAATCATATACTATGTGTCTAAGCTTCTATACACAGGAACAAGAAAAAATATAGTAGAAAAGCAAACGGTAGCAATAATATGGGGTGTTCTTTTAGTTAATATAAAGTATAGTTGCGAGCAAAAAATGCAGGCATGACTTTTAGATTACCGGAGGGTTAATAATAGAAAAGGGTGAAATGTCTGAGTCGAACTTTGGAGAATGCAGTTACGCGTAAGTATGGCAGGTTGGAGGTTACTATTAGAAGGTTTGAGAAGATTCAAGATCTTTTTGTCTTACTTAACAAGCGAGACTAATTTTAGGACTATCTTTAATTCTATTATTATTTTCAAAGGTAGGGTAAGTACAGTTAAAATATCACGTGAAAATAGAGTCATGTGATTAGACTGTTTATAGTGTTATTTTGTGTTTTCGGACCTAACGGTTGGTTATTTCTAGCCGAAGCCCGCAAAATATGTTGGGATTTGATTCAGACTTGAGTATTAATTTCGTATATATTTATGTAACCGTAATGAATAGTCTTTTTCGGGGTAAAACAGCCTAGTTTTTTCCTCTTTTGTATTTTTTTGATCCCGAGAACAGATACTAAAGTTAGTTCTACCTCAACGTGTAACTTTGCAATAGTGTCAATCTATTAGTTACTGCCTTCAAAGCCTTTGCACAAAATCATGAATTATGCAGCTACGTTTTCAATCCGCAGAAAACTTCTGAAGAAACTTCTGTTTAGAATCACGAAAATATTGAAATAAAATAAATAAAAAAGGAGTCAAAATCTTTGTTACAGCCCCTCATTTGTCGTCTTAGATTCTATCTAGCGGCATGTAATAAAATTTTCGGGATCATTTGGTTTGAGTTGATTTGATCGAATTATATGAGTAAGATATGGTAGATTCTGACTCTGATTAAACTTTGTATGGCATTTCTATACATATAAATTTTCTTAGCTATTCGGTATAAGTCCAATACACTAACTAACTATTTATCTTTATGACCCTGCTTAAATAATTGTCGTTTACATTTCATCTTCCTGGAGCTAAACAAATTAGTACCAGTTGCTGCTAGCTGCTGTTGTTCCTATAGACCCAGTCAAAAGATTATTGTAGATGTCTATAATAGTGCTTGGCCAATCATGCGCTGGGCAAAGCTTTTGGTATCGTTTCGTCAAAACGGTAGGAACCGAATGGATTTAAAGCAGGAGTCAGGTCAAGCAATGCATTATTATCCTTCATTAGGACATAAACGTTCCTAAAAAAGAATGAAAACATGCGGCGTGCTGGCTGTTATTTCTCTATAGCCTTGTGTTATCAAATGAATCTGCAATTTTTTAGATGATGGTGATGATGTTTATATGGGTGCTGGAGCGCGTAAACGATAAAATGCAATAGATCACTAAAAGGTTCAGTAACACGTCATGACTCACGACCAGTAACAAGGAGTCACTATGATAACATCAATAAAGTTATGGGCAATATGCGGTTGACCCACTAGCCCCTATTCATGGTCTACAGGGCCTATCTCTCATCATCTCACTTGTTTAGTTTGTCTCTTTTGCTTGTCAGAAACTCCTGGCCCGATTTCATTTATTTGGCTATGAAGGGGGGACTTGCCAGAAATCAGTGCTTTTGACCTAAAGGGTTTTCATTCTAAAAATATTGATTTTTCGTTATATCCATTTCAAGACATATGCATTAATAATACGAGATGTTTATTTTAGGCTAATGTTATCTAAATCAGAATGCAATTTAAGTCAAATCTTTGTTTTGCGAATAAAACAGAAGCGTGTAGGGATATTTCTATGATCCCTTGAGTTGATATTTTGAAAAGTTCTTTCATTTTCGATGTCCCTGCTTTGTTTAGTTTCAAGCTTTTAGTGCTTTTTTCTAATGGCAGATCACGCATAATGATTGTGCGTTTGTGTTTGTAAACATACAAATGGAAGTAACTGTTACCCGAGCCGGTCTTTTTAAAATTCGAACTGGTATCTCAGTTGGTCTCTCTTTAGTACTAATCTCCACAGCCAAGCCTTACGTGCCCTGTACTACAAAAGCCATCGCAAATCCTTTCTCCTTTTTTTTTTCAATTTTTTTTTTTCAATTTTTTTTTTATTTTTGTCTTCTTCGATTTAAAATTTGCTGCACCTTTGTTATTCACCTATCAGTCTATATTTGATTTCTCAAGGTAGTCAGCTAGCATCTTAATCCTCATGAGCTCTTCAAGTTCTTCCCCGTCTCACGGCGAGAAAACGGGACTTAATGAAGTAATATCTCTATCTTCAAATTCAAAAAATACATCTCTTGGAAATACAAAGCAAGAGTCTACAAACCAGAACAAAAAAGAAAAAAAGAATAAGAAGGAAAAAAAGCCCATCAAGCCTGTATATGAAGTTCTCGACTACAGTGGACTTGACGAAGATGCAGCCAAAATTCTTAAGCAACAGGTCGAAATCCCAGATACTAATATTGGCTATTTCTCTCTTTTCCGTTACGCAACAGCTTTTGACATTTTTCTTCTGGCCATCGCATCTATAGCATCTATTGTGTCCGGCGCAGCGCTGCCGCTATTTACTTTGATTTTTGGAAGTTTGACGCAGGTCTTCACCGACTTTTTTGTCTACGGCACCGATCCCGACGAGTTTCAGCGCACCGTTAACCACAACACCCTGTACTTTGTTTATCTTGGAATTGGCATTTTTGTTGCCTCATCTCTGCAGACCTTTCTGCATGTTGACCGAGGTGAAGTAATCGCTTCTAGAATTCGACAGCATTACCTCCAGTCGATTTTGCGACAAAATATTGCTTACTTTGACCGCGTCGGCGCTGGTGAGGTCACTACCCGTATCACTTCAGATGTGACACAGATTCAAGATGGTATCTCTGAAAAGGTGGGCTTGATTCTCTCTGGCGTTTCTACGTTCATTGCTGCATTTGTAATTGGTTTTATCAAGTCATGGCAGATGACTCTTGTCATGTCTTCTGTCGTTGTGGCTATCTGTTTAGGCATGGGTGTTGCTTCGATGTATATTGTGAAATATACGACTATCAATCTCTCAGCCTACGGTGAAGCTTCTTCTATTGCTGAAGATGTTTTGTCGTCAATGCGGAATACTGTTGCATTTGGCTCTCAGTCTCGCCTCGCCAAAAAATTTGAGGAAAAACTCAATGTTTGCCTTACCGCTGGTATTGCTAGAGGAAGAGTCATTGCGCTCATGGTTGCCTGGCTTTGGACAGTTATTTATCTCAGTTACGGCCTGGCATTTTGGCAAGGTTCGCGTTTTATTGTTGACGGTATTCAGGATGTGGGCTCATTAGTTACGGTTGTAATGGCCATCATTATTGGAGCTTTTTCACTTGGTGGTATTACTCCTTGTTTTCAAGCCGTTGGATCCGCTCTCGGTGCTGCTCATAAGATCTATGAGGCTATTGAGCGCGTCCCCTACATTGACGCCCTTTCAGAAGATCAGGGTGATAAGCCAGCTTCTTTTGAAGGCCACATTAACTTTAAGAATGTCGATTTTACTTATCCTTCTCGTCCCAATGTCCCCATTTTGCATGAATTTTCTCTTCAGATCGAGCCAGGTCAGACAGTCGCATTGGTTGGTTCTTCTGGCTCTGGTAAATCCACCATTATTGGCTTGCTGGAACGATTCTATGCTCCAATTGGCGGTGAGATTACTATCGACGGCCGTCCTATCGAATCTCTCAACATCAAATGGCTGCGTCGTCAAATGGCTTTGGTATCTCAGGAACCGACTTTGTTTAGTTGTTCCATTTATGAGAATATATCTTACGGACTGATTGGAACTGACTATGAGCACGCAGATGATTCTGTCAAGAGAGATTTGATTATCAATGCCTGTAAGGAAGCCAATGCTTGGGAATTTATTCAAAACTTGACAGAAGGTCTTGATACTGAAGTTGGTGAACGCGGTTTCCTGCTTTCTGGTGGTCAAAAGCAACGTATTGCCATTGCTAGAGCTATTGTTTCTCAGCCTAAGCTTCTACTTCTTGATGAAGCCACTTCTGCTCTTGATACCAAGTCCGAAGGCATTGTTCAGGAAGCCCTTGACAGAGCCCTCAAATCCCGTACTACTATTGTCATTGCACACAGACTTTCAACCATTCGTGATGCTGATAAAATTATTGTCATGTCTAAAGGCTCTATTGTTGAGGCAGGTACCCATTCTGAGCTGTTGAACCAAAAAGGTGTGTATTATCAGCTGGTTCAGGCTCAAAACATCCGTGCTGCTACAGAGCATCAGCATGAAGAGGAATATGACTCTGATGACGAGGTTTACGACGAAAAGAATGCACTGGCGAAAGTTAATACTGTTTCCTCCAAACTTTCAGTTTCTGACAGGATTATCAAAGACCTCGAAGCGGATGGATATTACGAACAGAAGATAATTACTCGAACTACCTGGCAATTACTTGTCTATGTAAGTTTATCGCACCTCCTTTTTTTTCCTTCCTGGTTCAACTACTAACTATTTTTCATTTTAGCTGACAAATTTCATCTCCCAATACAAACACTTACTGGTGTATGGTATTGCTGCCGCTTTGGTATGCGGTGCTGGTTATCCTATCATGTCTTATCTCTATGGTAAGGTTATCAACGCGCTCATGGTCCCGCCTTCTCTTTACCACCAGATGCGACACGATATCAACATTTACGCTGGATGCTTTATTGCTTTGGCTGGTGTTGAATTTTGCTTCTACTGCATTCTCCTCGGATGTCTTACCTACCATAGTGAGCAGTTAGTGCATCACATTAGACTTGGAACCTTTCAGCACTTTCTGCGCATGGACATTAGCTTTTTTGACGATGATGCCAACTCCACTGGCGCTTTGACCTCAGCTCTTTCCAAAGATGGTCAGGCCGTTGAGGGTTTTGGTGGAAGCACTCTTGGTCAGGTATTCAATTCGCTTGCTGTGTTGTTTGGTGGCATTATCATGTCCATTGTTATTAACTGGAGACTTGGTTTGGTTTGTACTGCGTGTGTTCCTATCTTAGTTGGTTGTGGTTTTCTGAGACTGAAAATTCTTTCCAGTATTGAGGAAAGATCCAAGAAGGCTTATGAAAAATCTGGCAACTATGCTTGTGAAGGAGTCAGTGCTATTCGTACTGTCGCTTCTTTGACGAGAGAGAATAGTGTGTGTGAAATTTACAATGAGCACGTTGATGCCCAAGTGAAGAAATCCCGTATTCCTTTGACTCGCTCGGCAATTGTCTACGGCCTTTCTCAGGGATTGACTCCTTTAATTATGGGTCTTGGTTTCTGGTATGGCAGTACTTTAATGAGAAAGCATATTACTTCATCATACGAATTCTTTACTGCCTTCTCGTCTGTCATTTTTGGTGCGCAGAGTGCTGGTCAGATCTTTTCCTTTGCGCCAAGTATGGGTAAGGCGAAACAAGCTGCTCAGAATGTTGCTCGTATTTTTGACGTTCAGCCTAATATCGATTCAACCTCAACGGAAGGTGATATCATGAAGGATGTTGTTGGTGATATTGAGTTCAGAGACGTTCACTTTAGATATCCCACGAGAAGACATGTTCCTGTTTTAAGAGGTCTCAACCTTAGCGTCAAAAAGGGACAGTTTGTTGCATTAGTCGGCCCTTCTGGTTGTGGTAAAAGTACCACTATCAGTCTGATTGAGATGTTTTACCGACCATTGGCTGGCCAGGTTCTCATTGATGGTGTTGACATCGCCACTCTGAATGTTTCCAATTACAGAAGCCATATTGGTCTCGTGCAACAGGAACCGGTTCTGTATCAGGGAACCATTCGTGAGAACATTCTGCTTGGTATTGGTGAAAAGGAAAGTAGCGAGGTTAGCGACGAGGAGGTCTTTGCTGCAGCTAAAAAGGCAAACATTCACAACTTTATCATGTCGCTGCCCGACGGTTACGACACAGCGTGTGGTTCTAAGGGCACACTTTTGTCTGGTGGTCAAAAACAGCGTATTGCTATCGCACGTGCATTGATCCGCAACCCCAAGGTGCTACTACTTGACGAGGCCACGTCTGCACTAGACAGTGAGTCTGAAAAGGTGGTACAAGCAGCCCTTGACGAGGCTGCTAAGGGCCGCACTACTATTGCTGTTGCGCATCGTCTTTCAACCATTCAAAACGCTGATATTATCTACGTTTTTGACCAAGGCAAGGTTGTGGAGTCCGGCACCCACGACGAGCTTATTGAAAAGCGCGATATTTATTATCAACTTGTTCGCATGCAAGACCTCGAAAAGAAATAAATATGAAAACAGCTCTAGAAATGCTTCCAGTCTTTATTTTTTTTGTACATGTGTTTTTTTTCTGTTATATAATTTTTTTTGTTGTTGTTGAAAGCATTTAGCATTTACCTTGTTTAATAATATCCAACTCATTTTTTTATTTTTTATTTTTCGGAGTATCGATTTTAAGTGATATCTGTGTGCCTTTCTATTCACCTACCCCGGAGTGGATGTGCCACACACCGTAATTTTTTAAACCACGCCAAAATTTCTAATTTGATTAAAAATACCAATCGTCATCCATTTCGAAGCCAATGTCCTCTACCCACACATGCCTGAAACTGCTGAACCTGCCGAATCTCGCATTATTAAGACGTGGTAAGCCGTGAAACGTAAGTAAAAACAATCCCAGGTGTCTGTAGAATTACGTATGAATATGACGTTTTTCGACGAACCCTGTACAATCGCTTCAAAAAAAAAAAAAAAAAAAAAAAAAAAAAAAAAAAAAAAAAAAAAAAAAAAAAACAAAAAAAAAAAAAAAAAATA
>Ga0160505_101619_pt1 | contig 10507 bp, 9 predicted proteins | sample DIDeMG_FD_108225 | JGI IMG/M metagenome (GOLD analysis project Ga0160505, IMG submission 108225) | Enriched chicken feces microbial communities from UW Madison campus, WI, USA - DID2874_E49_Stillage MG | ecosystem: Host-associated > Birds > Digestive system > Large intestine > Fecal ...
ACTGCCTTTTTGGGCCGTGTCTCTGGGGGTGAGGGAGGGGGTGCAGTGTCGTTATCGGTCGCTACGGCTACGGCGTTGGCGGGCGAATCTCTCCACCCCTCGGCATACTCCCCGTACTCGCCCATCGCAGCCCCGGGCTCGTCCAAAGTGTACGCCACCATGCGAGCACAGTTCCCCGGGTGTATCTCCGCGGGTGGGACGCGCGCGAATGGGATATGGGAGGTGAGGAGGACAGCGCGCGAGTAGACGTGCAGCGGCGCGCGCCCCTCGCCTCCGTCCCCATCCCCATCCCCATCTCCTTCGTTTTGGTCGACGCCGATACCGACAACATGGTCCGCGGCCCCGTCAGCGCGATCATAAGCCCAATAAACCGTATCCACTAGCGTCCGACACGCCGGGATAAGCGTCTGCACATTGGCACTAGTTGGCCCAAAGCTCCGGCGCACAACTTCGATACCCTCCCACGCGGCGTCGAACGCGTCGTGCGTGTCGAGGCGAGGTATACATGAGCGGGGATCGCGGGGCATCGGGCGGGGCAGGGCAGTGTATTCTAGCACTCTTGTGTATTTCCGCACGCGGTCGGCCGCGTCGGGGGTCAGCGGGACGAGGGAGGGGAGGACGCCAAAGGGCGAGTAGAGGGTCAGTGGGAGGGGGCGGGAGTAGGCTGTCGTTTGCCATTCGCCTTGGCGCAGGATTATGTGCCTGTACAGTATGGCGTTGGATAGGTGGTTGGTATGGCGGGAGACGAGGCGCCAGGTCAGGAGGAGGGGGTAAGATGAGGCGGCGAGGATGGTTTCGAGGATGTGGGGGAAGCCTTGGGCGTCGATTGTCACTCTCGGTGTTGTTGTTGCCATCGTGAGGAAGCGCGGGGGCAGGATGTGGGTATGAAGCGATGGGCCGTGGTGATGTGATGGCGTTGACGAGTAGACAGAAGAGCTAAGCAGACTCGGTGGTTTGAGATGGTTGCACAAGACCGAAGTGAAGTGTGGGGATCACCACTGACATCATGTCCACATTGGGTGGGCCCCAGCATTCCTTTTGTTCCGACATTACTCCGCACAACCAACCAACCCATCCTCAATGCATGCGAATGACAAAGCGAGACGTAAAGAATATGCACAACAATAAAACACAAACGGTACAAACAACTGCGAGAACTAGCGAGAGATTCACAACATGGACTCGAGAACAAAGGCGGCCCAGCCCTGCTGGGCGGCGTAGTCTGCGCGCGAGACAAACGACAGGGCAGAGGGGACATGCTGCGCGACACTCTGCGGGAAGAAGATGGAGCACTCTTCCTGGACTGCATGCACGATTGCGGCGTGGATCTCCGCGGCGGAAGCCGAGTCGGGCATGGCGAGCAGCGAGTGGTCCATTTCGTCAATGCCCACGAGCGTGTGCTTGCCGCCGCTCGTGCCTGTGGCGGTTATAGCGTTGCCGATGCGGAGCGCCAGCTCCTCGACGAGGTGGTAGAGCATGCCGAGGCGGGGCAGTTCGTCGCTGCCGCACGAGGGCGCAGGCGACGATTTGCCACTCGCGGTGCACGACGGTTCCGGGCGCGCAGTGTAGATGATCACAGAGTGCGTCGTGTCGGGGCACTGGCCGAGCTGCAGGAAACTGTGGATCGGGACGCGGAGCGGGTCGTACAGCACGTTGGTGACAGACGTGCTTGTGCCCTCTGGAATGTCAAACGTGAACGTCGAGGGGCAGTCACACGGGCTCGAGATAGAAGAGTCGGCGTGCGCGTGACGGCCCTCGCTCGGTGTGAGAAAGGCGAAATCGACGAGCTTGCGGGCTGGCAGCGCGGGAGCCGTGGGCTCAAAGCGACGCACAACTTGAATATTGCAGAGTGCGGCGGCGAGAGGCGCGTCGACGGCGGCAATGTCGAGCTTGGTGTGGCAGTCGAGGATCCTAGCGTGCGCGAGACGCGTGCACATCAACTTGCGATCCGCGGGGGTCACGGCTTGACCATCCCAGTCGACGCCAGGGAGACGCCCGTGCGGCGCAGCGACAACAGGCCGCGACGTGCCCCTCACGACAATGTGCTTGAACAAGAGCGCGTCGGCGCGATCGCGCATCGAGCGGCTCGTCCCGCGGAGAGCGACAAGAGCCGACGGGGAAGCGTACGCGACAATAACGTCAAAGATGTGCGGGTACTGCTGGTGGTCGAGACAAGGAGCGCCTATACAGACCGTCATGGTGGTTACAGGCGGGTGACAGATGGTGAGATGAAAGAAGGGTGTGGGGTTCAATTATTGAATGAGAGCATGGATACTTTACATGACCGCCTGCGAGGATCCGTGAGCGGCGACCTAGCACTCTACTCTGTCCAGAAGCGTCACCGGTCGGTTCTAGATTCTCGACCCAGGGGGTGGCGCGCGTCACACCGGTCACCCATCGAGAGCCAGCGAGGGCAGCACGTGCAGTGTCGCACGGACCACTATTGTGCGCACGTCGCCCGATAACGCCGCCTGCGCGCGCTGCGCGCCTGGATTGGGAATGGCCGTCAATACAGGTCGGCAGTGTGGGCATTGCCGCCATGTCAGGTGAGATTGGATGGGGGGACCATTGCAAGCGAGTGCCAACAGAGTGGCCAACAGGGAGCGGAGAGTGGGGGGCCAGGATCGAGAGATAACGAGAATAAAAGCAACGCGGACAGGAACAGCTCGCTCATGTACACGTCCCTCAATCCTCGATGGTGTGGAGATCATATTCGTACGGCCCAATGCGGCGCTTGTATTCGTCGCGGGAGACAAACTCGATGTATTCTTGCGCACGCACACCACGCTGCAGCTCGCTGGGGCGCCATTGCACCCATTCAGCCTCGATGGCGTCCAGAACCGCAGCCTCGCGGTCTCGCTGGGATGTTGCAGGCGGCAGGCCGAGCCACAAGGGGTCGAGCTCGTCGAGCCCTACGAGCGTGAACTGTACATCAGGGATGCGCAGGCTCATCGCGTCAACGACCCCGCACAAAAGGCCCAAGCGCTGGCGGGGCAGGTTCATCGCCGCGGGCGGGGCAGGAGGCAGGCCCTCGGTCCTCGGCGTCAGGATCACGACGACCCTTTCGAGGTACCTTGCAAATGAGACAATGTTAAGCTGGCAGTCGGGAAGTCTAGACGAGTCAGAAATACAGCATTCTGCTCTGGGAATTACAAACCTAGGATGGTGAGGGTGGAAAATGACAGATACGATCATGGTCGTCGCGCCCTCGGGGATCGGGGCCAGGCCGACCGCCAGGGGCGCAAACCAGCTGGCCCTCATTGATCTCGGGGAAACGATCAAGAAATCGACAACTGCTGGCGTGCGAATCTGGCACAGGACCGGATCCTGGCGGCGCACGAGCCGGACGTTGGCCAGCGCCGGTGCGAGCACGTCCCGGTCCCGGTACAGCAGCCCGACGGACCGGTAGTAGTCGACGACACGGCAGTGTGTGTGCAGGAGCCGCAGGCATTCGTCGCGTTCGGCCATGCTCACATCGTCGCCGTTGAACCGCAGACCGGGGATCTTGCCGCGGTAGAACGGCGCAACGAAATGCGACAGCACGACGCGGTTGTTGATCTTAATGTGCGAGCATAGCAGCTTGTCCATCTGGTGCTTGTATGTGCGGGAAGCGGCGCGCAGCGCGATACGCGACTCGTCGGGCGCGTACGCGATGATCAGGTCCATAATGTGCGGATAGGACAGGTGGTCGAGCACCACGGGGGGCGGGGGAGTCGAGGGGGGCGTGGACGGGCGCACGAGCGAGGAGACACAGGCTAGCTCCGACCCGGTGTGATCGGGCGTCAGCATCATGTGCGCGGTCGCTAGCGGATCCCGCATCCCGTCAAAGCCGAGCGCGTACGGCTTGAGTACTGACGAGGCCGCCATCGTGATCAGTCGCTCGCGGATCGTGCAAGCAGAGATGCAGACGCAAGTGGTCCGAGAGGCAAAAAGGCGGGGTCGATGGATGGGGATCTGTGCGTGGTGGCAAGGACGGGTGACTACCCTTGGGGATGGGGATCAGATCTGTGTGTGAGTGTGACGGCGATGGACGGTGTACTCACGATATCGATGCTAGAGAGTACAGTGAACAACGGGTGGTATTACAAGGAGCGCATGGACAGTGATGATGAATGAGATGTGTGCGATGATGATGAAGATGGCGATGGAATGAAGAGATAAAGAGAGATGGGGACAAGCGAGCGAGCGACTAGGTGATTAATAGAGGCGATACGAGCACGCGCCGGATGCGGGGCCTTTGTGCCTCTTGTTGATTCATTCTCACAATGACGACACTGCTGCTCCATCACAGTCCCACCCTTAATGGCCGCCTCCCCGGCCGTCGCTAGTGTCTTGCCATCATTGCCTTGTGCCGAGTACCGAGAGAGTGGAGGCACCGGGGGCCTGGACAATCTAAAGCGCCCCTTCTACGCCGTACCCGTAGTCTGCCGACGTCGGAAGCTCGGAAGTGGGCGGCATCACCTGGCATTGTGCGTGCATCACGCGGTGGGCAGCAGTGCAGCAGTGCAGCGAGTCAAACCTTGTTTCACAAACACTGGCTGGTATCGCATCAGGCCGACTCGAGGCATCATCACAACAACCGACAGTCAATGAATGACATCACGTGTTCGGGTTCATCGCCCATAGACTGTCCACAAGGAGCCAGAGCAATGCATCTCGGAATCATGAATGACCGCTTTATCTACAACGAATCCAATGGAAATCATAACTGGGGGAGCTCAGACTGTAAAGGAAGCAACATGCAGTGGTGGTGATGAGAGTCGTAAGAGGAACGTGGTGTGGGATGTCGTCTACATACAGGCGATTGATTGATTATACACAGGAAGGATGGGAACCAAGCTCAACTTGGATGCAAAGGGCGTGAAACTGAGAGCTCACAGAATGACTGGCGATGCCAGAGTGCCGAGACCGACGGGGGTATCGGGGGTGAGAGACGGCGGAGACGGAGGAGGAGGAATGAGGGCGGACCGGGTGGTTTCAACAATAAACTGGCGCGCTCCGACGCGGCGCCTGTACTCTTCGAGCTTGACGACATTGAGGCGTGAGAAGATGGCGTCGGGAATCGGTGCGCGCAATCCGGCAGGAGACTTGTTGTACTCGGCGAGCAGCTGCCGCGTGATGGCGGTGAACACGGCCACGTCGTGGTTGTTGGCCGAGAAGCAGCTGTGCGGAATCCGGATTGGCGAGATGGTACTACGCCGACGAAGGGCATTCGTCTCCTCGATACCGTCAATGTCCTCGAAGCTCCCGCGCCGCCGGGGGACGGGTTTGATCAGGTCGAGCAGCTTTGGACGGTCGAGCTTGTCGAGGTCGAGGACGAGCGTGAACTGGACAGCAGGGTGCTTGAGGACCGTGTGGAAGATGCCGTGCAGGAACACGACAGGGACGGGTATGGCGTGCCCTAGGCGCTGGTCGATGACTGTGAACACGACCGAGGTGCAAATCACGACTACCTCACGAGGGAGCGCGCCGCCGTCCTTGTGCGTGATGCTGAGGCGGGGCACAATACCCTGCGAGTTGGGCCCACAGGTGATATGGACAACCAGGCGGTCGGGAGTGTCCCCAGCGAGCACAAGCTCGTACTCGGAAGCCAGAGGCCGGGGAACGCGGCTCTCCATGTCAATGTACGAGCACAGCGTGCGCGCAGGGCCGGGAAGTAACGCCGCGGCCAACGCGCCGCGCGGCCGCACGGTCTGCAGCGCCGTCATGGTCCTGAAGAGGTACTCGCGCACCTCGCTATTCGCAAGCACAAAGTCGAGTATCTTGACGTTGGAGAGGCACGCCGCGACGCGCCGCAGCGTCGCCTCGCGCTTGGGTCCGGGTTCCAGGCTCGACTCGTACAGGACCGGTAGCCGGCGGCACCGCGGTCCCTCGCCGAGCGCGCGCGGGTCCCAGAACTGCGAGACGAGCCACTCGTACTGTGCCACCGACTCTCCCGGCAGTTTCATGGCGACGTGTTCGGCCAGGATTGCGTCCGCGCGCGCACAGAACGCCTTGGAGACGCGGCGGAGCAGCAGGAGCGTCTCGTAGTCGGCGTACGCGAAGACGTCGTCGATAATGTGCGGGTAGCTCAGCGCATCAAGCGCCGCTATGCCTCGGGGTTTCGGAGGCGGCTCGGGAGCGGCCGACGCACGCTCGGCGCGCTTGTCGTTGAGCTTGCGCATCTTGCGCGGCGGCCACTGGAACAGCCGCATCGCGTCCGGCGTAAACGTAAACGTAAACGTATCGATGATGCACGACCAAGGAGAAGGGTGTGGAGAATGTTAGTGAGAGGGATGGTTGACAAAGAGAGTTAGCACGAGTTCATGTTCGGCGTTTGGATCCTCCTATTGTTCGTCATTTTCATTAGCGGGCCGCGAGTGGGAGTTTAGGCGGGGAGGCGGGGCCGTGCGCCGTCCTGGGTGGCAAAATGGGAGTGATCGTTGCGAGTGAGGAAAAAAAAGTCAATCACGACAAGATACAAAATGATCGCGAGGTGACCACATTGCAGACTCTCATTCATGCTCGCACGCTCGCACTCGCTCGGACTGCATTCCTCTTAAATAATCTTACTCGCACCGACCACGTTGCAAAACCCCCGACACCTCGACACCGCGTCTCCACCTCATGACCATGACCGTCACTCTGCATGCACTGTGCACTCTGGCACACGAGGGGAACGCACCTCAATTCCCCACACCCTTTCGTCCCAATCTTATTAAACCGCCGTACGCCGTAAATACGCCGTCTCCCCCGTCTCGAAACAGTGCAGAAACTCGTCCTGTAAGGCCTGTAACGGCGGGAGCAGGGAGCGAGTGCCGACCTGAATGGAAACCTGACCCGGGGACCCGGGGACGGGGTGCTCGTTGATTGCAAGACAAGAATAAAAACTGAAACTGGGTTTCGACCGTTCCTAAGGTTTGGAATGCCGATGGAAACCAGCGGCCGGCGGCACACCCAACGGCATCCAGCGGCACACCAGCCGTGGGATCTGTGGCGGTCGACTGCGGATAGGAGTAGACCATGTATACAGGCAACGGGATAACGGCATGCATCTGCCCCTGGCCCAAGGCACTGTCGCAGCCAGCCGTGTTTGGCATGACAGACAGACGTTGGCGACGGCGACGGATGGAACGGTGCGACAAGCTCGTGCTCCAGTTCGAGTTCATTAAGGTAAGGTCGAGGAACCCGAGTGGCTCTCCGGGAGAGATGCGAGGGGTACGCAGGCGATCTGACTGACCGGTTGGTTTGTTTCGATTCAAACAGGGCGGGCGTCTTCTCTGTCTGATTCTGATTCAGAGATCTCTGACGAGCCGACACCCGTATCCCATCCTCGTCTCCCTGGCCTTTTCTCCAAACAGCAACTACAGTATAGAGGCGCGGTCGACCTTGCCACCATCACATTTCTCTTCACTCTTTCCATCCTCGTCTTCCATCTCCATCTCCGTCGCCTCGATATCGATATCGACATGAGCACCGTCCAGCCCCGCGGCGTGCGCTCGCCGCACCGCAACGGCATGGTGAGTGGTGCGAACGCCAAAGCAAACAAACCTCGCTCTCTACAGGCAGACCCGCTGACGCTTGCAGAGGTACAAAGCCAAGAACGCCAACAAGCGCATGCTGTACGTCGCATACACCGACGAGGGCCACGGCACATACTTTGGCGGCGTGGTCGTCAACCCGAGCGTGATGAAGAAGGAGCCAGCGGGCCACGTACAGGTGTGGTCTATCGTGGCGCTCACGCGCCCCGGCGGGCCGATAACGCGCCTCGACAGCGAGGTGATTGCCATCTCGCAGGAGACGTACAACGACCTCGTGGTAGCTGAAAAATCGACGTTCTGGCCAACGTACAATGCGCACCGGCTCGCGCTGGAACAGCACTATTTCCAGTGTGCCAACGCTGCCGGCGTGCATTCCCCGCGCGTACCGAGTGACCTTGCCGCTGAGATCCATCTGGCTGCTGAGCGAGCAGCGCACCGCGCCATTGAAGAAGAATCGCGCCTCTCCACCCAGCCTGCACCAGATTACAGCCTCGTCGTCCGCCAGATGATCGAAGGGTACTTTGCGCCAGTCGAACAGCGCAGGGCCGATAACCTCCTCGGCCCGCTCGACCCCAACATTACTGGATCCGGCGCGCTCGACCTCCGCCCCAAATCTGTGCCCGCTACCCGCCGCCGGTCCATCATTGACGTGTTCCCGCCCAGCCCGACCTCGAGATCACTCAAGATCCCCGCTTGAGTAGCACTGCCACCAACTCGAACTCGAACTCGAACTTGAACTCGATCTGTATCATTGTGCCCCGGACACTTTTTTTTCATTTTTTCTTCTCATGACATTTATACACCTGTACATCCACCCACCCATGCATGACGACCTCCATGTCCAAAGCTTCCAACACTGCTTGTCGCGCTGGGATCTCGGACCCTTTTTTTCTGGCACTGTTGTCTTGTCTGGCTGGCGCCAGGGGACGAAAGTGGTAATGATGACGGCAGGCGACGGGGTTTCGAGGTTGGGCGCAGAGAGAGCCACGGACGGCGTTTGTGCCGCTACAGAAGCATTGTTGCAGGATTATTGTACACGGTGCCATGGATTACACATCAAACGACATCAGAAGACGTCGCCTGAGCAGTCAAGGTGGCCAGCATCGTCGTACCCAGCTGATCGGTCGTATCTCGTGGCCCGTAGTAAGACCTCACTTCATGTCCGCTTATGGTCATCCACCCCGTTTCATGCGTCGCTATGGAGACTATGCTGAGACTCGGACCCAGACACGAGCCACGAGACACGAGACACGAGCCACGAGACACGAGACACGAGCCACTAGCCACGAGCCACGGAGGCACCAGTCGCCGGTGTCGTCAGGCCATTCTTCGCTTCGCAAGTTGCGCGAGACATGATCTACAGGCACAGGAACACTTGCATGCGGTTGTTATTGTGAAAATGTTGAGAGAGGCGATCAGACGAGCGCAATCTACCGGAGCATGAGCACGGAAGAATATGTCCGGGGCACGTTCGACAAGTGATAGTCGCCGACCTAGGGGAGGTAGATCACAAACCGTACTGATACCAACTGAGCTGATCGACTGGTGTGGCAAGGCAAGGTATCACTTTGTGTTCCGGCGCCCTTGCCAGTCTACTCACAAGTCCTCCAGGAGTACTCGAGCTGCATGCTAGCATCTGGGTAGAACATGAGGGGCTCGCAGCTGACCTCATGGCTGACAAAGTAACTGGCTCAGGCAGCGTGCCTCCAGTTGAACATTGGCGCGACCCAGTGCCCTGTATGTACCATTTACCGATGATCTGACAACTTGGACCGATGACGGGCACCTTATCGGGCCCCATGGAGGCCGCGGATACCGCTTCGCCCAGCCTTCCTGACGCGTCTTGCTCCCCGACTCCCCGACATGTGATAAACACTACGGCCATACGCACGACGTGGGATCAACTTTGACTGCATAGATATTACTCAGATCACAGCACCTCCCACCGCTGCGGACCCATAGCGATGAGGCGGTTGAACAGCTCCTCGCGGCGCCGCACGCTGCCGAGGTGCACCGTCTCGCCCTCACCCTCGACGAGGAGCTCGGCCTTGCGTCCGCCCGAGTCGTGCTTCTCGCTGTCCTTGGTCGCCGTGGGGGCGGCCGGGGGGGCGGGGGCTGTGGTGGGCGGGGAAGCTACAGCTACAGGCGGAACAGCTGCCTGCGGCGTGGCCGACTCGGCAGCGATATGTGCCTCCGGGAGTGGGGCAGCCGGCACGCCACCCGACGGAGCAACGACCGTGTCGGCGTTGAACCTCGAGTTGAACCGGATCGTAAGGCCCAAGCTCTCGACGGCCGCGCCGCCGGCCCACCCGAGCGCCATGCGCGGGATACTGACCGTGTCCTACGCGTCAGCTAAATACGCAGCGCGACCCACCTTCTGCAGCTCGACAATGTCCGCAATGTCCCACACGTGCTCGGGCGTCTTGGACGTGAGTGGGACCCACGCTACGCGCAGCCCGGCCTCGTCGATGAGGACATGGCCCGCTTTCGAGCCTGCAAGCTTGCACTCGTATGCGTCCGGCGAGCCCTCGCCAAACTTGCCCTCGAGGATCATTTCGTCAAACTTGTTCGCAATCTGCCGTCAGCTAAGCCAGAGTGCTTGCTTACCTTCTTCTCCTTGCCTGCAACGGATACATCGCCACGGAGTCCCGCAAGCTTGCGCGACACCTTCTTGAACGCCTTGGCGATATGACCTTTAGTTTTCGCCTTGGCCTTGGCGGCCGCCTCCTCTGTGGCAGAATTATCCGCCACCTCGGCGCGCGCGGCCTCCTGCGCGGCCTCCTTCGCCGCCCCGTCCTGCGGCGACGTGTCCTCGAGCGCCTTTTCCTTCGCTGTGCCCGCCATCGGGGGCGGCGGCGGCGGCGGGAGCGGGTGCCCCAGGTCCTCGGATACGCGGAGGAGGTGCAGCGTGAGCTGGGCGTTGGTCGGGGTTCCCGAGAGAATCGAGCTTGGGCAGTTAGCAGTGCAGTTTTCAGACTCTGGGTGTG
>Ga0160505_101621_pt1 | contig 10498 bp, 16 predicted proteins | sample DIDeMG_FD_108225 | JGI IMG/M metagenome (GOLD analysis project Ga0160505, IMG submission 108225) | Enriched chicken feces microbial communities from UW Madison campus, WI, USA - DID2874_E49_Stillage MG | ecosystem: Host-associated > Birds > Digestive system > Large intestine > Fecal ...
CACGCGAAGACGGTCACTTCAAGCAAGCAACGCTTCCCTTTTGTTCTGGCGGAAACGATTGGCACATTAGCTCCACTCGTCTTCCTTTTGCAGCTCGTCGTCCATGGACATGTGCCGTTGGCTGTCGCAGCCGATGTGCTCAATCCTGCCCACCTTGATGAACATGGGCGGCGCCAGCTGTACGTGGGCGGCGTAGCAGCCATGCATCCCGTTCTCCCTGGCTCAGCGACATCAGACAAGGCCATGACCAATGCCACCATCAATCGGCGCTTCAAGGAGCTATCGTTGCTCTCGGGGTTCGAGCATTATGTTAGAACTCGCGATTTCCGGCACGGTCGTGCATATTTCCTCTGGGAAAGTGGAGGTGCGTGAGCATGAGGGGAACTCTTTGCGAAGCTAACGTGGAACAGCGTCCAAGGAGCAGATTGGCAACGTGCTCGGCCACGAGGTTGATTCTCCGACAACAGACACGTACCTCCGCAGCAATCAGTGCGTTTCAACAAGTTCTGTTTACTGACCCGTCAGGCCGTTTGTTAACGTTTGGGACGATTCGGCCGGGGCGACCAAGCGGACGGGACAGAGTACGCGCTTGGGAGCAGTCCCAGACCCCCACGCACCCAAGAAGCTCTCCGAGGAGGCAAGGGCAAAGTCGCGAGCGAAGGCCCTCAAGTCGGATAAAGGTGCGAATCTGACGGTTTAATTGAGCAAGTCGCTGACCTAATCAGTGGTCGCCTTGACCGAGAAGATTGTCAATCTCAAGCGCAACGGTCCCGATCTGCCCGACTCGGCACCTGAGTCGCACACGAAGCGCGCCCGCGCCGCCAGTCCGGGTGCTGAAACCTCCAATGTGCCTGCTCCAAACGAAGCCGCCGCCATTCGCAATGCTCGCGCAGGTATCGCTCGCGAGCTGCAACGCGAAGAAGCTCGTGTTCTCGAATCCACGCGAAAAGACTACTTCCGCCTTATGGCCCAGGGCCGCTCTGTCCCCAGCGACACTCGGCCGCGACCACGCGAAGCCAAGCGCGCAAAAGCTCATGATCTACTGGCCGAGGCTTTCTCGCTGTTGGAGAAACCGTCTTCAGAGTGGTCCACGGCACTCCCTCCACTTGTGGCGCTGCTCGAGCAGCTCCGAGACGCTGGCGTGTACGTGCACGAGGACATAAGATCGGACGACGAGGACTCGGACGGCGAGGATCCCGACCAAGAGGAGTCGGATGACGCCGAGGCCACAACTACCACAAATGAGGCGACGGCGTAGCGAGCGCGCACTCGGTGGAGAAACAGCATGGAGCACGCTTGCAGCGTTAACAACGGGAGGGGGGGAGAATGAAAGGATATGACGTTGGTACTTCAGGGATGATAAGATTGGGCTTGTAATAGATGTATTTCATGTATCGTTTTTTTGGGAACCTAAGCAGTCTGTCTGAACTTGTCTCAACATCCTGCCATGATGTCGGCAACTCGCGCCAGCAACATAGAGGCGTGTGAGAGGGAGTGATTCAGCTTCTAACATGCATTCTCGTTTCAGCTGCATGCCAATGATCGCTGTCTGGGACTCGTGCACGATCCGTGGGATTAGCTGGATTATCGCGATTGTCATGGTCGTTGTGAAGAAGCGAGATTCGTGGGAAGGGCGTTTCTCAGTAACATGTGCAGTTAGCTGGCAGTCCAGTCAGCTCAAACGCACACAGTGTGTTTGCAGTTCCTCCAGATCCCTCCTCGTCCCACTTCTCACCCCTACTCTTCTCCTACTTCCTTTTCCTCTTCTCTTCATTACGGTGCTGCCCAGCATTTATACATCTGCCCTCACAGCCCCCTCACCACCTCCCCGCCCACACTCAAGACACACTACACCACAGCTCCACTACACCTTTGGCGGCCCCCGCCCCGCCGACCAACATGTCCCACATTATGAACATCGAGTCCCTGCGGGCCATTGCTTCCAAGCCCAAGGAAGCCCTGGTCACGTACGGCCAAAAGACAGCGCGCTTCTATAGCCGCATACGCTCCTCGTTCGAAGCGTACTGCGCCTCTCTCGGCGCTGCCATCTCCCTTCTCCCCGGTTCCCCGCGCACCGCGAGCGACATCTTCAAGCGCCGCGCGGCGCCGCTCAACTACAACACCCTCGTCGCGTTTATTCAGTTTCACGCCGCCGGTATGGAGGGCAAGGACGACGACGCTCCTCACGTGTCGACTGTCCTCAAGCACTTCAACGCCCTAACGGTAATCCTCGCTCGCTCGACCCGTGTTCGCCTCCGTCGGCGACTTATCTGGCAGGTCCGTACTTACATACGGACCAAGCTCCGCCAGACGCTCAAACTCGTTGTGGAAGACCGTCCTCACCACTTTGTCACCCTGGCCGGCCTCCTAGATCTCGTCACTGCCGCTTTTTCACCCTCCTGGGAGGTGAAGTCCACTCTGGATCGATGGATATTCTTGGCATGGTTCTCCGTCCTGTGCGAAACAGGGGCGCGCATCGCGTCACTGGTCGTCGATCTCACAGCAGAGCAGCCCATCTGCTGGAAAGAGGTGACCTGGATCGTGGAGCCCGATGCTCGGAAGGACGGGGCCAACAAGATTACCATGAAGTTCCGGGGCAGGAAGGGCAAGACTGCCGAGTCACGGTACCTGCCAGTGGAACTTGAGCAAAAGCCAGATCATCTGGCGTGGCTCTGCCCTGTACGGTACCTGCTGGTCGTCGCCGAGATCGCCGGAGCTCTCCCGCAGAACTTCTCACTGGCCGACTTCAACACACCCGTCACTGCCAAAAAGGTCCTCAACGCCAACCCGGAAGCCGCGGACCGGCCCGTTCTTGCCACCGGGAATGGCGACGTCGGCGTCACCTCTAGCGTCCTCCGGAGGCGCATGAAAGTTGTCGCTTCACGTGCAGGATTTGCGAAGTGCCCAACGCCTCACACCATCCGGCGGTCGGCCGCAATTTGCCTGAAGAAGCGGGGGCACACCAACGAGGAAGTGAGGCGCTTCCTCAAGCACAAGCACCTGACGAGGGTCGTGGCTGCGTACACTGGCGAGGTTATGTGAGTTTTTGGATCTGCTTTGTCGCTAACAGTTTCAGCACCGCCGACCTGACCGGTACAACTTTTGGAGGGCTGGACAAGACAGATTTGGTGCACGAGGAGCACCCGCTCGCGCTCAAGCGAGGAGCTCCTGCTCCAGAGGGATTCAAGGCCACGGCGAAAGCACGCACTGGACTGAGCTTGGCTGCCCGCCGCGAAGCCGCCAGCAACCAGGACGGTAAGTCGCTTGGTAAAAGGAGGCACGATGGAAGACATTGGGCGGGATCGGCAAGCCGCTTTGGCACGTGGTTTGGCTGGTCGGCAAGTCGCTGTGGCATGTGATATGGCTGGTCGGCAAGTCGCTTTGGCAAGGCAATGAGCTTTCACGTGTGCATACCGTTGGGCTGTTTGGGAGCCTTGGTTCATGAACTGATCAAAACCAGTGGTTAAGGCCGCCCGCGCCGCCGACAACGTTCGTGAGGAGGTGCTGGTCAAGTACGGCGTCAAGAGCGTCAAGCAGCTCGACCAGGCCCTGCCAGAGGTACAAGACGTGCATTCCGCCTACCGCAAGTACAAGAACCTTCTGGGCAGGTGGCACAAGTATCTGCGGTCCGTTGCGAGGGAGCAAGCGGTCTCGACGACAGACCTCACCTCCGCTGCTACCGAGAACAAGGGCGACGAGTACGACGAGGACCACGAGGGCGAGGACGAGGAAGAGGCGCTGGGCCAGCTCGACGAGGACATGTTTGGGGAGGTTGACGCCGGGCCCCAAGTGCCAACGGCGGACGAAGAGGGTCAAGGCGAGGACATACCCGAGGGCGACGAGGTCGATTTTGACGCCGGAGAAGTGCAGGCCGTAAGTCTATTTTGATTGCCTCATTGTTGACCCCAGTTCTATGCCAACCTGCCCGAAACGATTGAGGAGGCCCAAGACCTTGTGGCCGAGGCTGCAGCTGAGACTGAGATGGATGGCGCGGAAGAGGTCGCGGACGGTGACACCGGCGTCGAGGACCTCGACAACGACGAACATGCTCCTACCGAGCTTTCCGTCCCCCACGCCGCAACCGCCCTGGATCACGCCGCACTAAGCTTGCTGGGCGGCTCGGCGCTGCACGAGTCGGTCACCGCTCTCCTCGCCGTGCCCCTCCAGCAAGAACTCATGTTCTTCCGCCCTGGCGAGGCGCCCATTGAAGGAATTTGCCCGACTTGTTCGCAGGAGCACTTGACGTGGCCTCTTCCGCAGGATGCCCAGAAACGAGAGGATGCCCTCGCCAAAGCACACACCGCCATCGCTACTTGCCATGGGTGGGATGCCCGGCGGAGGATTATCAACCAACTGATGGATACCTACCCCCCGTGCTTCGACCAGTTCTCCTTGTTCGACAAACCCAAGTCTGGCGCGACAGAGGACCAGCGTGTGTTCACCCCTGTCAACACTGTCAAGTATATTTACAACACTGTCAAGAATTTCCACACCGGTGGAGTACCGGCGTGTGCAGCGTGCAGCGAGCCATTCACGTCTTACGCCCATGTCCGCGTCCACGCCCTGAAGCACGGTTATTTCATTGGCAAAAGCGCTCTGGAGTCCGCCGCGGAGAGCGAGGAGCTGGCTGAGGAGCTTGCATACGGGCGATGGGATGAGGAGACTGCGCTCAAGATCTTTGGCCCCGCCCCCTACTCCACATTCGACTCCCAGTACCACCCCGACCCTGTGGAGTTCGAGAACCACTGCGAGTACGTTTACGGTGTGGCGATTGTCGGTTCCAAGTGGGAGACGTATGGGGTCCGCGACGACATCACTCTACCCCCTGGCGTTCTGGTGCACGACCGGACCGGAACGGCGGACACAAAGTATCAGCTGGTTTCCACCCGTTTCAAAGGCGTCCTCAAGGGGGCTCGCTGTCCGCTCTGCGTCAACAATACCCGGATGCCGTGGTCCGAAAGGATGCACGAGTACAGCACCAACGCGGACGCAACGGTTCACATGATCGGTTGCCTGAAGAACACCGTGGCCCAGTGGGTCAGGGCAAAGGCGTACCGAAACCAGGGACACGAACCGTGGTTCACTCACTTGAGCTATCTCGACGACGGACGCCCGCAGTCCAGTGAGTCCCTCCCTCGCGATTCAACTTACTGAAACCCCACAGCCTCCATCTCCTGCCCTGATCCCCATTGTTCGCAGAATGGACGGACTTATGGGACAGCCCTGGAATTTGTGCAGCACATGTGTCTAGTCCACATGATGCCTCTGAAGAGGCCAGGCAAGACTTCAACGTTGGCGGACATCGCGCCCATGACTCAGGACAGCTTCACCGCATGGCTCGGCGCCCCGCTCAAGCTGAACAACACGCCAGCACGCAAGCCGATTTAATCTCCAAGAAACGGCCGCGACGATAGTACAATAGCATGGAGGAGAACTAGAACTCGAGGGTTAACTAGGGATGGTGGACATTGATCATGGTTGTGTAGAAGAAATACGGAGTACTTTGGACAAGCCTCTTTGCATATGTGAGATACATTCATGTCCAGAAAAGTTCGAACAGCGCGTTGCCGCCACTCAGGGTATTCCACTTTTCCAAGCTCTCCAAGAACCCTCTCGATACCATTGTGAGATGGCCTGATTATTCTGTACACGTCAACCAGCAACTAAGCAAACAAACAAACAAACAAACAAACAAACAAACAAAAGCAAAAACAACAACAACAATGTTACAGCTCGTGCGGATGGTGGGTTCGTTCTCGTTCTACAACATGTCTTTATATACACGTCCTCGGGGGTCGTCTGGTCCACCGCTTGCTCAACAGCCGGGTGAGGGTGTCCATGCTAGCCCCAATGGCGTGCTCACGATCCATGTTGAGTGCGAGAGTGAGCGCACGGGACGCGGAGCGGCGTGTTGAAGCCCTCTTCCTGAACGTCTGCCTGTGTCATAGACATGACAGCTAGACCGTCGGTACGGCGACATAGTACTTGTCTATGTCGTGGCAGCCTTTTGGTTATGGCGCCGGCGGGACCATACAGCTAGCTGCCTGTGACAGGAAGCCACTGCCCTGCCCACCCTACAGGCAAAGGCACACGTGTCAGTGCACGACGAGCTGAAGGAGGAAGACCGGTGGACCTATGGGCCTCTTCAGGTTGTGCACGCGGTAGGACGATGGATGCGGTTAAAAATCTGGGATGCTGTGTGAGCGCTGGCGAACTCGTGAGTCTCTGCGCTGCGTGTCGCCTCTCACGGGCGCTAGGAGAGCTAGACCTAGCTGGGAAATGAAGAGAGTGGCACGAATGGATCTAAGTGCCACACCTCCAGTCAATCTGAGATCGGCTCGGGAGGAGAGCGTGTTTACCCTTTGTAGTCTGAAAGAGAGAAGTGAGAAAGATGAAACTTGAGACTTTACCCACTGCATGATATTGCTTCGTGGCGAATGAATGGTCATTGGAAGTACTCACTTCAGAGAGGGGACTATCTTGAGCAAGACACGCGTACTTGATGTACATTGGTGGAGAATACCCGAGTTTGATTGTGTGGGGGCGTCCCATAGAGCGGGGACTTCGTGGCGGAGATATCGTCTGGACATTGTCGTGAGCTTTGCCACTGGGACAGTACATGCTACTGCCCCAGAGTCAGGATCGTAGCAATGTTCGATGGAAACAAGGAAGACAGGTCAGAGTACATCAACGCGTCCCTTCACCATACCATCCAGTGGTATGGCCATAACAAGAGCATTCGATGCGTGAGTTCAGTCAGGCACGGGAGCCCGATCCGACAGAATATCCGCCGACGCAATTGCCCGCTTCTCACTCTGTTCGGTCTCCACACCTCCACACGGGCCAAAGAAGCTCTAACGCTATAAGGGATGACCCAAAGTTAGTTCTAGCTTTGCCCCAACGCTGTACGCCTCCCCGTGCTCTTTCCTTGCCCTCCAACACCCAAAAAGGCCCTTGCCCGGATTTGAACCGAGGACCACTCCCAGCTTAAGAGACACTCGGTCACCCTAAGAGAGTATGATAGCCACTACACCACAAGAGCGGAGATGCTCTTGATCGCCGCTGTGCCGTCGCCGATCGGCGATCGGCGGAGGCCAGAAAGTGTTCGCTGGGGAGGAGGGAGCGCGTCGACATTCTGTGCAGAGCTCGAGCGGTTGATGGTACGAGATGTACACATAAAAGACCGTCAACAAATACTTTTGCGTTTTTGTGAGCGATGTGTCTATGAGTGTTTAGTAAAGACTGCGGCTCAGCTACTTGGGCGACCTACACTGACATCGGATGAGGCCGGGAAGCGCGAAGTGGACTTGTCCATCTCGCAAGAGACCCCTGCCTTCGTCCGTAAGAAACGAGTTACTCCTGTGGGGTCTTGGGTCAGTCATGGAGGTAGAGAAGAGAGAAAGGAAGAGATGATTTGGACCTAGACCTTGTTCTGTCGGCCATTCAGTGCCACAGCCGAGACCTTGGCACAAAGACGTTGACACCCTGCTACTCACCTTATTTCATACCACCCGAAGCCTTTTACCGGTATGCAAAAATAGGCACTTGACAGTGTGATAATAAGGAAGAAGGATGATAATATTGTACAGCTTTTTATACATTTTGAATGCAGAGGTGTGTCCAGACAAGAAGCGGCCAAGAGGTCAACTGTGGAGCTTGCCGTAGCGTACTCTGGGGCCCCACTACCTATCATGCTTAACGAAGGCGAAGCCAATTCCGCTTCCGTTGTGAAGCTAGAATGGCTGCGTCCGTGCCTGTGTGGCACCAATGCTCATACAACGTAGAAGGCAGAAATGATCTCATCGGAGCGTCTCCGTGTGCGCGCAGTCGACGGGCAAAATGGAGATCGAGCCCTCGTTTGCCCACATCCACCAGATCACAAATAATGGACAAAGGAGAAACGCAAACAAGAGGACCAGACACAGAGAACCGGTGTGGCTCGATCGTTTCGGTCAGCCTTCCCACGCGGCCGGGTGGAGCCAAAGTGGTATCCAAGGCGGATGCCAAGGCGGAAGAACCGGGTTTCTTTATGTGGCATCACGGCACCAAGTGTTGCTGAGTTGCAACCGACATGGGACACCTCATGCACCGTGGCGCTGTTTGGTGATTGCTGGTGCTGTGCGGCTGGCCGCCCCCGACCTCGATCCCAAGCGAAAGTGTAGATAAGCCCCTCCCGGCCACTGTATGTACAGTGCAGGTTGAATGGTGATGATAAGATGCAGCAATGCGGGAAGCTCAACTGGAGAGGAGGAATGACTGTTCTTTAACGATCAGCAAGGGCTTCTAGTCGGCTGTAAGAAAGGTGTCCGACAAGACCGGCTAGGTCAGTCAGAGCAACGTGAGGATTAGGAAGGTATATACGTGCCAACGACGAAAGCAACGTTGTGGCCCAGTTGGTTAAGGTAGGACTACAACGTTTGACGATAACACTGTGATACGCATTCTCCCCTGGCTATTACAAGTAGCAGTTTCTTCGACGGTTGGAGGTATCGGCTGTGCGAGTCGATGCATCTCATATTCTTCTGCGATAATAACGGAGTACTAGGGCTGTTACGCAGAGCTGTCTTCATATTGGGCTGCCCGCCGCATCTCGCTGTCTGACCAGAGGAGGTCGATGCAATGCAGATGACGAACCGTTTCACATTGTCCATCGGTTTACGCCGTCGACGACGCCGTACCAAGATTCACTCCACAGTCACGCCTTCGCCATCACTCCTGCCCCACACCATGAAGCAAGCGGTGGAAAAGAAAAACGGAAGCGACCATTACTGATCGCATTTGTCGTGGACGAGTTAGGAATCGAACCAAAGACCTTGTCAAATAGTCTTACAACGCTGCTAATGACACGCTCTACCAACTGAGCTACACGCCCGACGATATGTGATTTTCCGGCGCGCCGATCTCCGATCTCAGTCGCCGAGCGCCATCTCCGCTCCATCGCTCAGTACTGCGCTGGCGATGCTTCCCGAGTCTATGTCCCTGCTCTCACACAGTATCAGCGCGGTTCCAGCCGAGTCAAAGATGTGGGATGGCAGAGAGTATCAGGTGATAGTTGATTCTTGGGTCGTGAAGACCTCATACAATAGGGAACACTGCAAAGCAGGTCATCCGGTAAGGCGGAAGCAACAAGGTGGATGGATTGAAGAAGAAGTTCAACTCACGTTGCGTGCTCTCGGGTTGTGTACCACAGGACGTGAACGGTTCTGCCCCATTGTCGTACATTTCGTTCGTCTACCCCCGGCCGGTATCAGCAGTGACTGTCGTGCCCTCAGCATTTGCGCTTGCGACTTGGGGACGCCAGAGGTCCATATCGGGAGGCGGAACTGTCCATGGTCGGGGAACGGTTCCTTTCAGAGACGTGACTATCTGCTATCCGCCCAGTTAGTAATCGGGCATCATTCCGCCACTGTGCCACATCACCATCATCACTCCGTGTTAGATACCACGCACGGTCAGTGGTCAGTAGTAGAAAGCCCAATAGTATGCATGACAAAACACAACTGCACGCTCGAAAACTCACTACCGACCGCCAATCTGGGGCATGCCGCCACCACCACCGAACAGCGATCCCATTAGGTTGTGGAGGAGGTCGTTTCCGCCTCCGCGCTGGGGGATGAGGAAGACGGCAGCCGAGATGTGGTCGACGGCCTCGGCGACCTCCTTGGTGGCCATGACACCGCTACTTCCCGCAATGCGGCGGTAGCGCGCGACGAGCATCTGCCAATCGCGGGCAATGCCGCCGTCGGTGCCGCGCGCCTGCACCGCTGAGGTGCCTGGTGCGGGGGCGCGCTCAACCGTGGCAATAGCGAGCTGGAGGAAGTTGAGGGTCGGGTCCGTGCTGAGCTCGACGGTCACGTCGCTGGCTGTCGGTCCTGGAGTAGAGCCGATGAAGGTAGAGGACGAAGGCGCCGAGGGGGACTGGAGGAGGGAGAGGAAACGGGACATGAAGGCGTTGGCGGCGAGGATGTTGGGAGGAGCCTGGCCGAGGAACCTGAGAGTTATTAGACAGGAACGGTGGGTATTAACTCACGGAAGGACACCACGAGCAGCGTACGCTCCTGGAGGGTTCTTGCCCTTCTCGTTCCACTCGAACATCATGTCGGCAAGCAGTGTCGCCGAGTCGCGCTTGCCCGAGGCCAGGAGATGGTGCTCCGCAGGAAGGAAGAGGCGGTCTGGAATCAGCAAAACTACAGTGAGGCTCATACATACCCTTGTAGTAGAGCTCGCCGAGGTACTGGTGCAGGTTAGGGTCACCGGTCGGGCAACCCCCACGCGTCGACCACTTCACGGCGGCGTCGGCGAGCTTCTTGCGCCAGGGACCGGCGGCAGGAGTGAGCGCCAGAAGCTGGGTAACGGAAGCTGAAGTCAGTATAAGATAGAAGAAAAAGGAGGGTGAAGGGAGCGAAAGCGCCGATACACAGTGCTGTGCAACCCGCCATACCTCGCCTTCCCTCACGCAAACAAGCCACTCACCACGCGACTTGTCATCAACCGGGAA
>Ga0160505_101623_pt1 | contig 10491 bp, 5 predicted proteins | sample DIDeMG_FD_108225 | JGI IMG/M metagenome (GOLD analysis project Ga0160505, IMG submission 108225) | Enriched chicken feces microbial communities from UW Madison campus, WI, USA - DID2874_E49_Stillage MG | ecosystem: Host-associated > Birds > Digestive system > Large intestine > Fecal ...
AAACATTTTTTTTTTTTTTGGCAAGTAATATTTTTTTTTTTTTATACTAATGTGGGGTTAATTTTTTTTTTAAAGGGTTATGGATTTTATTTTGTTAAGGATAAAAAAAATGAAATTTTTTTTTTTTTTTTTTTGCCATTGGTTGTTTATTAATCTGACATAAACTCATCCAGACCAAATGGTAAAAGAGACTTGAGAAAGACACTTTAAACCATAAAGTCTAAATGCTATTGTGTTTGTTTTCTGGAGTCATGTGATAATCACCATAGTACGCCCAGTATATATTTTATTTATTTTATTTATTTTCCGACCTTCCTTTATTCCTGTTACCTGCTCACCGGTGATAATATCCTTTGATACGTGCTAGGGGTTTAAATCCAGTATTTGCGCGCACGCTTTTCTTTTTTGGATAGAGCGTATACATTCTTTTTTTTTCTTTCTCTGGATCTGAACTGTATAGCTCTTGCAGCTGAACCCTCCTTTATTTTTCTTTTTCAGCATTCCGAACTGGACGCCAATATATCCCAATTCATTCTAATTTATTTATTTTTATTTTGAGTTAGAACTGGATGACATTTGATTGTCTTTTTTTTGTAATACATTACCTCTGGTCGTTTCATTTTCATTTTTGAATTTTTATTTTTATTTTTTTTTCATTGGCTTTGCTCATGATTCTATTTTATGTCAGTCGTTTAGTTCTCCTTGCTGCGTTTCTCCAGATTACCGGCCCGCTGCTGGCAATTCTAATGTCCCGGGCCGCAGCGGACGACACATTTCGCTCAGTTTCATCTATTACCTCGGTCCAGACGCTAGCACAGGCGCATGTTATTCGTGACGGCCCCACTGCGGGCACGCTCTACCTTGGGCTTGACTTTGGCACGGACCCGTCTGGCTTGGCCGCAGAACAGGTCAAGGACTTGTTACTTGTTGGCTACAACTCGTTGTGGATCAACGTTGACCTGGAAAACCTTGAACTGAGCCATGTGAAGCGCACGGTCGGTGAAGACCAGGCAAACAATAGCAGCGAGCAGATCGGCTACTTTCACAAGCGTGATTCTAGTTTGGAAAGTTTCTTTGACAATGTGGATGAGTATTTAGAAGACACGGATTACGAGATTATTCAGAACGTGATCCATATTAACGTCAACTTGCTCAACCGAAGTGATAATCGTGCATGGACAAGTACCGATCTTGAGCAACAGGTGAATTTGCTTAATGATATGATACGCGATCGCCTTGATAATGGCACCATATACGAGTACAATAGTTCACAACATTTCAACATTTCACAAGGATTGCCGTCTGTCAACGAGTTTTTATCGGTACAACAAAAGCGTGTTTTTTTCACTTACACATCGTCAATCAATGACCCGGAGGTAAATATAACGCAACTTAACCAAACATTACTGATACCCAACTTTGCGCGGGTTGCCGACATTGTGCCCATAATCAATACTAATGGTGTGGAAGGAGACAATTTGGTATACAACAAATCCATGCCTGGATGTCCCATTAATCGCTCCACCGAGCTTCCTGCCGTGCGCATTTCCATGGATGATACCACTGGAATCCTGGGACTTCGCAACTGCGGTTATCTGCCGCTTCTTAACCTTAGCTCGTTTTCTTATACCCCAACGCAAGAGGAACATGACCTACAGGATACTCTTGTGGACTTGTCAAACTACAATATTTGGACATGGACCAATTTTACTCAGCCACGCTCACCCTATCGCTGTGCCGTGATGGAGAGCGATGGCTGGCACTCTGAACCATGCAGTAGCCAGCACCGGGCGCTTTGCGTATCGACTCACAATGCATCTACGTTTGTCCTGTCAGAAACTGAGGCCAACTACACATATGCAGACCGGACGTGTGCAGAATTGAGTGGCCCTGACGCGCCTTACAACTTCACGCTACCGCGGTCTGTGGTGTTGAACGCTGCCATATACAACCAGATTCAAGAAATGGAAAATACTTCTTACCCAATATGGATTGACTTTAACTCGTTACAAACCAAGGATTGCTGGGTCACCGGCGGCCCAACTAGTCAATGCCCCTTTTACTCAAACAACTTGGTCAATTCTCCTACCAAGACACAATGGAACCGCAACAAGGTCGCTTTACTTACCATTGCGTGTGTTATTACTTTTGTACTTGTAGGCATAATTTTGTTTTTACGTCTTGACCATCTACCTATCCGGAACAACGAAAACAAATGGAAGAAGCTCATGTTAAAGTACAAAAATTCTCAATACAAAGGTGTGCCGTCTTAGACCCAACTATTGCCATCATATTTTAGCGAATAATCTCGCCAGGCTTGTCAATGCCTTCTACCATTTCAATTATGTCGCTTCCAAACACTTTGCACCCGCCTTCAGTGACTGGCATCACCTGGTCTGTCACCGACCAAAGCTCATAGAATCGCACTGTTTCATCATTTGTCGCAACGCAAATGCTACCCATGTTAGGTGACAGGACTGCAGAGAGTACACGCAGAGAACACAGCGTCGGTACCTGAATTAGTGGCTCTAGTTGTGGAAAACTGTATACACTCAACAGTAGTGGGTTTTCTGTGTCTGCAAACCCAAACGTTGCTGCTAGCTGCCGATAGTGCCGCGACCACACTAATGAAGTAACCTGACCTTTGACATTAAATGAACGAATCAGAGTACCTGACCGTGTGTGCCAAAACCGGATCATGCGGTCCTGTGAGCCAGCTCCTGTAACCAATAGTGTGGGACACCAGGGACAAAATGCCAGCGCTTTTACCGCTGCGCGATGCGGCATCTTGTACTTCAATTTAGGCTCCTCCCAGTTGCTCACATCCCATACTGTGACCAGATTGTCGTTGCTTCCAACTGCAATTTGATTGCCACTAGGACTGAATGCAATTGCACAAATCTGCTGTGTATGACCCTTGATCACGGCATTCTTGTTTATTTCCACCAGTGATGGTTGACCTGCCCAACTGATCCGGAGATGCAGCACATTACCAGCTTCGTCACCAACTAGAATCTGACTGGGATCTTCGGGGAACCAAGACAAAAAACACACTGGCCCTGTTATGTGCACATATGTGGCGAGGATGCGATTTTTTGCGGCGTCAAAAAATAATATTGTGCTGTCTCTAAAGGCAATGGCCAACACATCAAATGCGTTAAATGAGAGACACAGTACTTCATTGTGCGTCGTTGATATGGGGACCTGCACCGCTCCGTTTTTCTCGGTCCAGAGAAACACTTCATCCAACAGTCCCACTGCAATATGGCCCGATTTTGACGACCAGGACACCAAATTGGCGTAAAAGTCGTTGCGCAAACCCGGCGCATCGAGAATCCTATAAGGAATGTGCGTGACTACTTTTTTCTTTTTTTTGTTGAAGATATTTTGCTGCCGCTTTTTGTAGTCAATGTTCTCATTGTACTCAGCTCCTGCATAAGTGCGTGGAACTGGCTTTTTCGTGGTGTATTCACAAATCCGTGTGTTCTGTACACCTAAAGCGTTTGCCAAGGAGGTATTAAACGCAAATATTTCTTCTTTTTTGCTTCCAATATTCTCCTTGGGCTTCAAGGTTGCGTTGTGGCCTACGGCAGCGGGATATAGGTCACTGTGGAAGGGGCCAAAAGAAGGCGGTAAGCGCAAATCCTCACTGCGCGGCGCAAATCCTGTGGCCCATTCTGAGAAGTTGTCGCTACTTACAATATTTAGGCCCATGCCCGAGACCGATCGCGACTTGCGTGCTTGCGGCAACATTTCCTTGCGAGGCAGATCTGGTGACTTCATGTGGAAGTTCGACACGTTCAAAGCGTGTGGGAGGAACCGGTCCGTTTGATGCTGAGAACGTGGCATAGTTGCGGCACTGGAAAGTAAAAGCAGCAGGGTATACTTGATGTATTTAGAGACAAAACAACACAGCCAAAAAGAGATAAAAAAAAACTAATGGTATATAAAACAATCAGTAAATAAATAAATTGATTGAAGATGAAAGAACAATTAAAACAGAGGGTTGAGTGCAAATATGATAGAGAGTAAAGATAATAAAAGGGCATGACAGGGGGTTATATATTCAGCGTCAGCACTACAGAGGTTATGTGATGGACCACTGCCGTGATGATACATGAGAGCTCACATACTAAACTCGTCCTTGTAGAACGAAAACTTGTTGGACGAGGCCCACTTTTCGGTTTCGCCAACGAGAGTCTCTGCTCCTGAGGCCAGAATCCAGCGACCAGCAGGATCAAGATCTGTACCCATTTCCATGAGTTGATCAAGACAGCAGCATGTGTTGGTGTCAATAGGCACACCATGCAGCCACGACTTGATACGCAAGTTGAGAACCGGACGGGAGTTAAACATGATGGTGGAGAAGTCTGGCGAGTCAGTGTAGGTCTTATGGTATGAGTACTTGCTGAGCAACGGCTTAAACTCGCCGCCACCGCAGCAGTCATCGTCGACATCAATATTGAGCGACTCGTCGCCTTCAGCACCAGACGGCATGTACCATTTCGCCGATGGGCGTGCAGTCTGATCACCCGTAACGTAAATCTCAATCTGCTTCTCCTTGAGCGCGCAGTCCGTGAGTCCAAGAGTTTCCAAAACTTTGGCGTCGTTAGCATCGCGGATCGCCCAGAGCAGCCGGACCGGGACGCCTAGAGAACGCAGGTGGCGCATGATTGGAGCTACAAATGCAATACCAGTGCCACCAGCCACGAAGAGTACTCGCTTGACGAGCCCCCGCGTCGCATCCTCAAAAAAAGGTACGGGCAACGAGCTGTAAGGCCCTGTGAGCGCGTAAAACCGGCGGAGTTTGATTGGATATGTTGTCTTACGGATAACAAGCGTGAGTTGCGGGTCCTGTGGTAGCGATGCAATAGTGTACGGATGCGACGACTGCAGCCAGGTGCTGAAGTGATAGAGTGGGTTAGACACGCGCACATGCGAGCCCGGCGAGTAGTATTTTTGCAGAGTTCTCGGTAGCTGTTCGCGCGGGATGGAGATGAAAAACATGGAAGGTGAGATGTACTGCACGGGCAGCTTGATATGGCGCGATGTGAATGCGCGGTAGCACGCCTGGGCCGCGAGCAGGCATGCAGCGATTATGACATAGACATGGGTGATTCGAGCGTGGTAGTAGATCAGTGGGAGCGACACCCATGCCGTAAAGTAATGCACCGAGTAGAAGAGATTGTAGAATCGTCGGCGAATCGGCTTTAGTGACGTCAAGATTATAGCAATGAACAACGTGCAGGCAATCAGACCACACAGATTAGACGTGATGAGTAGTTTTCTTACTTTACCAAGATGAACGTAGATGGCAAAATAAAGTATGGCGTGGGCAATTACTGTGAGGATAAAGATGCGCGAGAGCCACTTATGCAGCGGCAGCAGTTGAAGGTAGAACATCCGCGGTAGCGGCGATGGCCGTAGCGCAAGAAAGTGGACTATAGGAAGCATTGACACGGACACAGAGCCTAGACGCTTTACAAGAGCCAGGTAGTCCTGCCGCGTCTCGGCGAACAGAAAATATGGCAGAGCTACCGCCCAAAAGACAACAATAAAGCGCAAGGGGAGCACAAACGCCCTTGATGGCTCCTTGGAGGAGTAGTATGGCCACCCCCTGCGCAGCCGATGCACCCGGGGGAGTAGAATATTGAGAAGTAAGAGCACAGCGATAAAAACTGCGACAGATGCAAATGTCAGCTTGGCGTATTTGACAGTGACAAACTTGCGAAGAAGTTTGTCATGCTTCGAAAGTTTTTGGTGGATGGACCAACCCATGGTGATAGTTTAATGCTAAAGTTAAGTGATCTGATAAAATTGAGATGAAAGTGATAAAGGTGGAAGCTTGTGTAGACGTCACTTAGAGTCATACAGGTACAATAGATCTAAATGTCTTGCACTTGGGGACAACAAACCGTAGATATAATATGATGAGTATGCGAGTTTAATCAGTTATGGGCAAATGAGAGCGCGTGAATTGAAAGCACACCTGCAGCGATGAAAATAAATACGATGGAGTCGCTGGTGAAGAATTGAAAATAAAACTGCAAAAAATATAATAATAAAAAAATTAATATTAAAAAAAAAAATAAAAATTTATAGAAAAGAAAAATAAAAATTATTTGCTGAAAAAGCTTGGTAGATACCAGCACCCTATCCAATAATAGTTTGGGCTCAGACAAGGCTGCTTATATCAGTGCACTATAGGCGGCCCTTGCAGGCATGAAGCCTCCTAGTAATTTCCTCGATGTTGCTAGCAAACAGTAACCGCGAGCTATTGCTTGCCTTTGGCGTGGGTGACAATAAAATGCGCGGCAGCAACTTCTGCAAAAGCCCGGGTTTAGCCTTGTCATAGGATCAAAAAATAAAAGTAAAAAAAAAAAAAGAGAATAGGAAACCTTTGAAATACTATAGAAATAAAATAAATACAAATAAAGTGTTAAAAAGATCTTGCACTGCGCACTATTCGCTTTGCTTTTCCAGTTACTTGAACCGCAACCATCAGTTAACGTAAAAAGAGAATATCCCTGTGGTCTTTGATATCATCTAGCCGTTGCCAATAAAAAGCTTTTGTCCTGCGAGTTTTAGTTTGTGCATTTTGAGGCCCTTCCAGAACGTCAAGATTTTCGGCCTTGGTGCTGCAGTCAAAGTACTGTAGAACTCTATTCATTGAAGGGCTAGGGCATGTTTCCAAAAAGAGACATATCTGATTTACGCACGTGACCAGCTGGTCCTATTTCCTCAAGCAACAAGACAAGCGCTAAGAACCTAAAAGAACCCTCGGAGCTGATTGAATGATTTGTATACAGCGATAGCATAAACAAAAGAAATAAAAGGTATAACCATGGAAAGCAAGGGCCTTGTTCTTCTTAGGACGTCCGGGGAATAAAAGCTCTCTTTACATTGACTCCCAAGTTTGCTACAACGCCACCTTGCTCTTCATCTTACTTTATAGAAACACAGCTTTACACTGTCCTTTTTGGCTACATCATATCCTGGCTTTAGTCCTGTTTAATATCTAACGACACTGAAGGCTTAAATCGCTCGGCCGACCTGTTACTGCCCCAAATAAGACCTAGCAAAGGACTTTTCCTCCAATACGCCTTCACAACAATACAAAAACAATGAAATCATGGTTCAAGGGTTTCGGTGAAAAGTTCAAGTCATTTAGAACCTCCTTTTCACGTTGGATGAACAGATACTTTTATTATCCCTTTTCGTGTTGGTGGTAATAAGTTTACAAACAATAGTACCGACTACGGAGAAATAAATTCGCCTCCATACCATTTGTGAGGACCGCCACAATCCCATTAGCGACCGAAAAACAAATAGATGTGTAAAAACAATGAATATGTTTTTTTTTAAAAAAAAAAAAAAACAACGGGCGATAAAATAAAAAAGGAAAATAAAACAGAGTCATGGTCAGGGAGGGGGCTAACTAGGGTACTAGGAATGATGCACCATCGCAGAGTATCAATGCTTGGTCCAGCCCCACAAAAAGGATTGCAATTAACAGGGCCCAAAGAAAAAAAAGTGGTTTATTGGCCGCACTTCTGGAACTCCCACTCACGATTATCGAGCGGGCACACTGACCGCTGTTTCAGCCATCGCGAGATACAGTGAAAATGAAAAGCGTGGTTGCACATGCCCCAGGCCACGTTACAGTCGCTCGCCGTCGCCGAGTTCTGGTTCGCCTGGCAATCAATACAGCATTCCATAATGTGGTTACGACAAATTGCACAGTTCTCAACTGCGATATCTATTTGATAAAATGTTTTGTTAGAATCCGGGGAACTTTTAAAATCCAAAACCTGTACCTTGTGGGTCACAAAAAAAGAGTACAAACCCAAATCATTGTAAAGTTAACTTACCCCAAGCCCAGAATGACACTGCACTCCACTAGATAATAATTATTGTTAGTAAACCGATGGCCAGAAAGAGATCACACATGTGCGCTATGGACAGCGACACAATTATCATGCAAAAGCGGCTTGTTCCACATACCTTTTTCACTTCAAATCTCTTTTTCTGTTTACTTGGTGCCTTCTTGACGGTGTTAGACAGCTTGCTGGTCTGCTCCTCAACTGTCAGAGATATGTTAGTTAGTCTAAGATTGTCCACAATACAAGATCGGGACGCACTACCAACAGCGTTAATTCCAAATCGCCACTGGGCACGCTCCCTGTCATAAGTGATGCTCAAAAGCCTCTAATACTTACCAGCAGTGTCATCCTTCATTTCAACATCCGGTACTTCAGCCATTGTATATGTTGCAATGCAGTAATTGGTTTTAAGTGTAGGTGGGTGGTGGTGGCGCCTGGGTTGCGTAGTCAAGGTTATTTGGCGATGGTGGTGAAGAAGGGAGGAAGAGCCTCTGCGGTTACAGTGTGAGCAAAGATGTGGGTTAGGGCAATGTTCTAATATGAGAAAAGATGCCCCTCCAAAAATGAAGCAAGCGGGGAGTCCGGTATTAAAATCAAAATCGGCCAAAGAAGATAATGTAGATAAAGTTATATGTGTGGCAAATAAATCGACTTAGATGGCTCTTGTATGCAGCCTCCAAGTATTGCTGGTTGGTGATGTGATAAAACGACTTTGGCTTTAGTACTTTGAACTACAACCAACAGCATCAAAGCTTATCTTTTTAATCTGTTTTATATGTGATTACATAATTAGGTCAAAGCCCTAACTTAATAAAAGAACCTGCTGAAACTTCCACTTTGTCAAACACATCACATGACTATAAACCCTTCGATCACCATGCAAGGCCCTTCTATTGCAATAGTAGTAGCTGCATAATCATGCATGAAGTGAAAGCTTCCATTTGATTGCTTAAAGGGGAAATTTTATTGCCTCTTTTAGGAGATGTCGAGTCCAAACCATCGACTCGCTTTTGCGATTCACAGTAGTGAATGGGTTGGCGTATGAAACAGGAGTGACAAGTACTATTGCCCGGCCCATAGTAAATTTTAGAATTTTTCACCGGCAGTGAATTTTTATTGGCAAAATCTAAAATTTTCACTTCCCCTTTTGCTTTCATTTTTCCTTTCCTTTCCTTTCTCTTTACTGTCCAGTCAACCCTCCCAACTTCATATTGATATAGAAATGCCTGTAAGTGCTATCCCTTATACCAAGATTAAAATTAAAATTGCTAACTCATTTTTGCTACAGTCCCAGAAGTCTCTCAAGACCAAGCTCAAGCTCGCCAAGGCCTCCAAGCAGAACCGTCCTCTGCCCCAGTGGTTCCGTTTCAAGACTGATACCACCATTCGCTACAACGCTAAGAGAAGACACTGGCGCAGAACCAAGTTGAACATCTAAGTGCCACTGCAAGCCTTTGGTTGCTCTATCGATGTCTGCTGCATACTACTCTGTTTGATATATGACCGTTATGATTTTTTTTTCAATATTTTTTTTTAGAGTGTACGCAATGTTTAGTATTTAATTCAATATTTTCTTGTTTACATTTTTCGTTTTTCCTGCCATTCTATCTGTCAATATGACCCTGATTCACCAGCACTAGTAGCCCAACTAAATAGACTTTGCCAGCCTATGTGCTTTGTTGACTTAGTCTCACGTCTTTTGTTTTTCGACTCACAAACGTAGAAAATAGCAACAATTTCCCTCCGATATGGTCAGCGACGAAGCAGCCCAACACTATCAGCTCATTTACGCTGCAGTCCGCGCAGTGCCTGCCGGCCGTGTTACGACCTACGGTCGCATCGCCGCGCTCACCGGACGGCCACGTAATGCGCGCCAGGTAGGGTATGCCTTGAAGCATTTGCCCCGCGCCGAAGCCACCACGACGACCCACTTCAGCACCGCCAACGTCCCCTGGTGGCGCATTATTGGGTCGGGCGGAATTGTCTCTATGCGCGAGGCCGTGGCCGATCGTGACCGCCAGGTTGAGGCGCTCCGGGCCGAAGGGGTTGAGGTCAACGGCTACAAGGTTGATATGCGCCAGTACGAGTGGGTGCTTTCGCAGGCCCAGGAGGAGGCGGTTATCGACCGCCTTGTCTCGCTCGAGTGAGCCGAGAATCTGTCTGTCACCCCTAGATATTCATACAAATACGCACACACACAAACATTTGCTCATATTTGTTCGCAGGCATTAGGTTTATATGAACAGTAAACCTCCAAGGTTTATTTTCATCTGTTCTAGGTAGCCGCGCTCATCTGCATAGTCTTAAATTGTATTTCATCTCATTGATTAGCTGTAAACTTACATTAATATATAACTGTTGATTCATATTTTATTAGCATACAAACAAACAAAAATATATTTGTAACAGCCGGGATTTGACTGGAGTATATTCCTAGGTCTAGTTGGCAAGCACCTGCTCAACCAGCTTGAGATACTCCATAACCTCTTCATCCTCAGAGTGATGTCCAACAATCTGCAGTGCAATGGGAGCATCAGCATAGGTCTCGGGAGTATAACGCTCAAAGTAGTCCTTATCCGTTGCGTTCAATGGAGTGTATTCAGCAGCG
>Ga0160505_101624_pt1 | contig 10491 bp, 5 predicted proteins | sample DIDeMG_FD_108225 | JGI IMG/M metagenome (GOLD analysis project Ga0160505, IMG submission 108225) | Enriched chicken feces microbial communities from UW Madison campus, WI, USA - DID2874_E49_Stillage MG | ecosystem: Host-associated > Birds > Digestive system > Large intestine > Fecal ...
TAATAGAATTTTTTTTTTTTTTTTTTATTTAACTCGCGATCTTATAAAATATTTTTAAAATATTTTAATTTTTTTTTAAAAAACAAAAAAAACTTTTTTTTTTTTTTTTTTTTTCCCATGGTTTTTAGTTCAAAGCTGAGTCAAATTTTGCAATATAGATCTGTACTTCTTTTCTTCCTTATTTGCTATTTATGTGTTGTAAACAAATACAAAACAGATACTCAAGCTTTAGTCAAGCCTCGACTTGTTTTGTCGGCTTCAGTTTCTTTTTTTCCGGCATTTGCTATTTATTAGTCTTAAACAAATACAAATCAAGTACTCAAACTTTAAAGTCCCAACTTATTTTGCCAGCTTTATTTTTTTTAGCCTTGCAATCTCTCGTAAAGTCCCCAATGGTTGTTTGTCTTCTTTATTTTAATGTGGTAGGAACTCGGCCGTCTGTATATCAACTGATATTGTGCCAAGACCCTCATAAAAACTGAGACTACTATAGGCGCAGCTTGTCATCATCATAGGCTATGTGATGTTTGGGCTTAGGGATTGCGGCCCTCGACTTATGCTGTACAGAGGTTTTATTGTCCTTCGTGGCTGTGTCCATTTTCACACCCAGCCCTTCTTCATTTCCCAGAACCCTTTTAATGTGTTTAACAGCTGGACTAAGTCCAGATCTGGCGATACCCCTAAGAGTGCCTCTCTTTTTAATACTGTTTTCTGGCACTGCTTGGTAATATGTTGTATAGTCTCAAACTCGCCGCCCTTGCAGCTGGACTAGTTTCTGAGAACCTTTCTTTTCTGGAGGGATTCACCATTTTCTCCATTCTTTTTCAATCTCTCAAAACCAGAATTACCATGGTCAAGTCTAAGCAAAATTCTTGTCAATATCAACTCAAGGACATGTTCCAGCTTAATTCCCAACGGCGGAACTGCAGCCTCCTTCGCTAGTACGTGGCTGGCGGTACCATGGTAGATCCCAGTCACTCTATTGAGCGTCTCATACTGAATGGACTCCAGTTTCTTAATCTGACTCACATCACCATTGTGCCAAACTTCACATCCGTACTCCATGACTGTCCTAACGCATCCCAAGTACATCTACCTCAAAGCCAAACACCTGACACCATGAATTGTGCTGCTCAGCACTATTGGTGCGCTAAGTGTACGCTCAGTTTTCTTTGAAACCTTCCTGATATGAACTTTAAATTCCCACCTTCTGTCAATAATACAATTAGTGGTCAGGGTTCTTACCACTCTCTACTTCTCCCCAAAAACCACACGATATCCTAAATCAAATATACAACCCTCAAAATCAAGTTTCTTAACGAACAGAAGCAATACAGACTAAAAAAAATAGTATATTTGATAGATGAAAAGCTCCTAATCAATATGTTGTATACCATCCTCGAGTGTCCTGGCATTCATCAAGCCGTACAGGGATAGATGCTACAAGCCTGCGTATATGCGCTTGATCTATACATTTCCATGCCTCCTTGATTTGAGATGTGAAAATCTCCATATCAGCTGTATTATTCTTCAGCTCATGAAGATTTGTACAGATCCGAGAGAGTTTATGCTTTAAAATGCTCTATACATGCTCTGTAGAATTTAGATCAGGACTGCAAGGTGGTAAATTTATCACCCAAATACCATGCTTCTCGTGCCACTCTTTGATCATTTTTGCAGTATGTATCTGGGAATTATCCTGCTGGAATAGCTGACCTGGTTAATATATTGAAAGCAGCCCATCCTCAAGATCCGATATATATATGAGCTGGCAGTATATCCATAGTTCTCGCTCTCTTCATCTCGTAACATAAATGTTAAAAGTGTCTTTATCTCACGACTAATTTCAGGACAACCCATAAGCTTGATTCCTCCTCCTTGGATGGTTAGGTTGACCAAGTCGCGTCGGTAGGCCTCATTATCATATCTAAAGACCCATGATTGAGAATTTGAAACTGATTGGACAGAGTACTCATTAGAAAAGGAATTCTAGAGAGGGGGGTTATCCTCACGATAGCTTCAATTTCTTAGGCTTACATAAAGAGGCTAGCTTTAACTCGTGTTCCTTCCAGAACCGTTTTATGGTGTCGTAGACAGTTGAGGGGTCAATATTGAGGCAGTGTGCAATGGCTTCCATTTTTTTACCAGCTACTACACTTGCATAAATAGCTGCTTGTACCTCTGGAGAGAGGAGTTCATTTTTCTTTTAGTTTCTGGTTATTTCGGTATCAGAAGCATATGGACTTGGCATTTTGAAGAGGTGCGATGAAGAATTGAAGATTGCTGTAAATTACATGAATGTTGATGATATAAATGTTGAGGTGGTAAGAGTATTGGTAGTATTGTTCTTACTAGATTTGTGGCAAGTTTTCTTGCTTTACATCGAGTGTGCGGAACTTAAATCCTTTTGGGCTTGACGGGATATCAAATTTGTATTGAACAAATAACCATATTATTGGGCATCTCCATGTGAAACCAACGACAGCTCTAGAACCGAATTTCAACTTGACCAGTCTAATCATTAAAACACCAACTGCTAATTTTACTAATGATAAATCGTGGTGAGACTGAGAAAAGGAAAACAGCGACATGCACTCAACGCATAACTGACGGTGTAATTCCGGTTAATACATTCCCCATATATTATGTTTTTGTAATATTGTTCAAGATCAATAAACTTTTGAGAATAAAATCGAAAACTGGTAAAAGTTCCCACTGTAAACCTATACCGCCCATAAGTAAATAACTGTCACACACAAGACATTTCTCAATGTTCTTAAACAAGCGGATGATAGCGCTGAACTTTTGTTAATAATGAAAACATCGATGACATTCTACTTGTTTCTAAATGGTTGAAAGCGATTATAGTAAGAAGGATAACCGACAAAGTTTTAAACAGTTGTGGCTTTGAAGCCAAATTGTTGTGCTACTACTCCCCTACAAGCGATAGTAGTCATGGGCTTTCTTTTTCCAACACTTGTATGATAGAAATAAGCGTAAGAGCCTTACCAGTGCCAGCCGTGTCCAAAAAAGCTTTTACCTTCTATAGCATGACTGGGTGCTGCCGTTTGAACCCCATCAAATTCAATTAGGTCCTATGTCTTTTGCGAGCCGTTAAATTTAACTAGGTGGTTTGTCTCATACCCGCATTAAATTGAGTGTTTCACATCTTGCAAATCTTGAGTTAGATGATTTATTTCTCGAGAGCAGTTATTTAGATCATCACTTACAATTCTCCAACTAAACCTCTTTTAAGCCTTCAGATTTAACCGACTGTTGTATTTCCTGCTCGTCTTCTACGTGCTATATCACTTGCTAGTCTTTGGATTTAGCTGGAAGGTCTGGCTCTTACGAGTCCTTTTCATATTAAATGAAGTGTTTTTGTTTTTTTGCTTGTCTTGATATTTAATTGGGGAATTTATTTATTGTTGGTCTTCAAAGATCATTTTGAAAGGTGGGAAAGGTTCAAAACACCAATGCAAACATACCAAATTTGATAAAATATATAAGCATTCTGACAACAGAGCAGTAATTATTCTTACAGTTTCCGGTTTTAAATCGATTACTATTCAGTGAATAAAATATAATTTTTAAATTTCTCCTTTTTATTTTATTTATACAACGAAAAAAAGAAACAATTGTATTATTAACGGTAAAACCTTACCCCTCCAGGCCTGGCTCGACCTCCAACATATCCTTCGTATCTCTAAGAAGCTCCTGGAACTTGGCTAGCAACTTGTTGTTTTCCTCTGGCTCCTCGCCAGCAGCGGCGTTGCTCACCTTCTCAATCGACAGCTTGTGCTCTTCCAGTGACGTGGGCACAATCGATGCATTCAAAAATCGTGGGTGTGACAGCAGGTAATCAAATGAAGCGGCCAGATCAGCGCGGGAGAGCACATTAGCAACCGCCGCGGCCGTGTCACTCGAAGTCGGCGACGTGTCCAGCTTGCAGATGACCTCCAGCAGCAAAATGATTTGTGATGTCTCGGTAATCGTTGCTAGCGTCAGCTCCGCAGGGTTACGCCAGCCAGCCAAGGCACTGCGGATCTGATCAGAGAATGAATCCACGAATAACAAAATGTCCTGAATCACACGGTAGCCCAACTTTTGCAGCACCACAACAGCAATAGGCAAAATACCATTCACCCAGAGCGCATACAGCTTGGGATGCGTCGTCGGGCGAATACCGCCGTTTTGCAGTGGTTGTGACACAGGAGACTCGATCAGCACATTCAACAAGCCATTTGACACAAAGTGATCCGCCAGGGTATCAACATTGAGCCACTCTAGGATGTAAGCTAGAGATAGTTCACCAAATGCCCATTCGTCATCTCTAGTAATGATACTCTGTGCGTACGAGTAGAGACTCATGACTGCACGCCCCGTGCCGCTTTCTGTCAGCAGCGCCGCTGCTGCTGAATGTGACACACCAGGAACCTTAAGCGCCTTGCGCAGTGTCGTGATGATCAGCACAATATCATCGACGGCGTCTGATGACTTGACATCAACGGCAGCATGCACAGCTGCATACATTCCCTTGACAACAACCAGATCCAACAATCCATGCACAGCCTGGGCAACCTTGAAGCTGCGATCAGTAGCAAAAGTATCAAGTGAGAGTAGAATTGCGCGCAGCAGATGACGGTAGCAAACACCGCCAGCAGCGACATCGGCATTGCCACTAGCAGAGATGGCACGCAAGAACTCAAAGTCAGCGCTGGAAAGAAGATGGTAAAGATCCAAGAACGAAGCAACATCAGTCACAGCAGCGTCAGACTTGGAAGCCTGGTATCGCACAATGAAGGCCAGCTCAACTCGCTGGCGGATGGAGTTGCGCAGAATGGGAACGGATTGGCCCTCATTCAATACATTTTTGATGGCGGTTGAAGCAACACTGGCCAGCAGCTTAAAAATATCCTTGTCCTTTTTGACAGCAGCGATTGCAGCTAGTGACGTGTTGACTGTGCACCACGCCTTAACAAGACACAACTGTGAATCAATCCATGAGTAGTTGATATTAGCTCTAATGACTTCCTTTCTGTAGCCCGCCCATGAGCCTTGGCTGCTTAGCACTCGGTCTAAAATGTCAAGGTCATAAAGATACGATTCACCGTATGACATGGACACTTGCGTGGCGCGTGAGAACTTTTTGATGCCACCAAGCGATGGCCACATTGTGTCAAAATTACGAACCAATTCAGCATGTAGTGATGACGTGAAGCCCTTAATTGAAAGGAACTGACTTGAAATTTTTGTCAGCATGCCGTCAGTCTTGAAAAAATCAATAATCTTTTTGGATCTCTCGTCATCGGCACCAGCTTTGAATAGTTGAATAGCAAAAATATCAAGAGCCTTTTCTGTCATGGCATTCTGCAATGACCACTCGATACTGGCATCCGTAGGGTCACGCTTGGTGAGATTAAACTCATGAGTCTTCTTGACAATCTTGATGAGCGCATCAATTAGCTCCGTCTTGCTCTTAAATGCACCCACCTTCCAATTGCTGTAGGCTGACATTAGAGAACTCAAAAGGTGATATTGCAACAGTTGAGGAAGATTAATATCGTTCGATACCTTCTGCTCAATGACTTGTAGTAAAGAGGTGGCCTCAGTCTCGATTTTCGATGTCTTTCTTGTGTCTCTGCCCGTTAATAACAGGATAGATAGACCCTCCTGATGACTGTTAATAATGCTTGAAAAGCAAATGGCAATTTTCTGGATGGTCTCCTCACTCTCAAGACCATTCTCTAAAGAGCCGGTCAAATTCGAGATGAACATGTGTGCGTGGATACCCAGATGGGCAAGCAGCGATGGCTGCTCTGGATTAGGTGCACTGACAATCGCAATGAACAAATCAATGACAGCAGACCGAAGATTGGCATAGCGAGTGTAGAGCATGGCAAGATGTGGTGCTAACATGTAAAGATTACGTTCAAGGAGCGAGGGAGGCAGGTTAAGCGTGGGCCGTGCCTTGACAATATCAGCAGAAAATTTGAGAGCAGATTGCAGCCAGTCAAGTTCATATGTGGATAGGGGGAACTCACTGTCAAGGTTGGTGGTAGCCCAGGCAGTTGATTCGATGGTACTGAGCAGTGGCTGTAAGGTTCTCAGCGTCACCTTGGACGTTGACAGAAATTGATCAGCGAGGAAAGCAATAGAAGGGGCCAGTACTGAGGTTACCTTGTCCGGTACTAAAGCAGCTTCATCAATCTCCAGCGAGTACTTGAGTAATAGACTAAAAATGATAACACAGCTATCAGCGATTTTGACTTTTTGTCTGGGGTCAGTGTATGCCCAGAACGCAAAGCTTTCAAAGATGCCAACAACATGCGCAATAAACCGAGATAGAATCTCACTTTGTACTTTGCGAGAAACTTGACTGGTCAAAATTCCCGAAATGACAGATTCGACTAAGCTTTTCACCAGGTCGAGAATTGAAATTGTGAAATCGTAGTTACCGTTTACAATCTCGATAGAACCAAGCAGCACCGTCATGAGACCCTTCTGGCCATTGCGCTCCAGAAGCTTGCTGCGACCGAGATACGACCACACTCTGTCAGGATGGAAAAGGGTAAGAACACTTGCAAACTTGACGCAAGCCTCGGCAAGTGGATTAATGTTAAGATACGCCGAATCATCAAGAATGCGGAAAATAACCTCAACCACATCGTTGGTGGTCAGGTTTCTTGAGCAGATATCAAGGAGACTGTTAGCCTCAAGCTCTGAAAGTGTTGCAAGCGTATTGGTGAGTAAATCAACAATGTCGACGCTATTTGGAGAGTATTCGCTAGCAGCCAATTCAAATTCAAGAATGCGCATAAGATAGGTCCAGCCATTGTAGTCGTACTGCCAGATCGCGTACCTGGTGTTGTTGAGGGAGTAAGTTTGGCCCTTGGTGCCCTGGGGGAGAATAAGAGCGGTTTGTTGGTCTAATTTGTTAGCCTCAAGTAATACAATATCCGTGTTGAGCTCAATCGTAGTCGTGTCCTGTACAAACGAGTAATTCTTAAACGACCGTGGAAGTTCATTCATATATGTGTTCAAGTTGGAAATAAGGCTAAACGCGTTTTTGCCAAGGGATTGGGCAAAAAGCAGCATGGGCTTGAGCGCGGCGGGAAATCGCAGGGCTGCAAGCGCGTAAAACTTGTCGCCAAATGGATCCACAAAGAACTCCTCGGCGAGCTCTGGAAACGGGCCAATGACTTTGTAAAAAAAGGTGACCACGTTTTCTGTGAGCGAGATGTAAGGAAGACTGGCTTGCAGATAGTATCGAAAGATATTGGCGTAAATGATAAAAGTGGGTAGGATCGAGTAGGCCTCAATGAGTAGCGCAAATGGGTCGAGGCTAAGCGCAGACTGCGCAAGATCCTCCGCGACCAGCGCCAGTAATTCGTAGTCCTGTGCGTCACTGTTTGCTTTAGCCATGTCGTCAGGTACCACTGCATCAATAAAAGGTTTGAGGCTGGGGTCTGGTACCTCCTGCAGTCGGATGGCAATGATATTAAGAATGAATGACCAACCAAACACAACGGGTGCGGCATTGGGCCGCGTCTCTAGCAGGTCCGCAAAAGCAGTGTGCACTTCAATGAGAGTCTTAACGTCGCGGAGGTACGCCTTGGCAGGCATACCCTCGTTACTAAAATCCTGATTGAAATCAATAAACGCGATGGTAGCTGTCAGAGTGAGGCTAGAAATTGTGTTAACGAGTGAGCTTTCGCGATCTAGCGCAGCGGTAGACGGATAGGTGAAATAGTTGGTTTTAACAATGCCCTTGGCCCACACCGAGATGATGCGCGACTCGGTGGGGACAACACTTGAGAGCGAGGTGATGAGAAGGTTGAGCAGGTCGACTTGGAATAACAGGCACTACAAGACGTTAGTAATGGAATAAATCAATACCGAAACTGAGAAAAAAAAAAAGAAAAAAAAGAACGTACCTCCTTGTCAAACAGGGCCGACAACTCCGGGTCATCGCTCTTAAGGAAAAGCGGATTCTCAAAGTTCTCGATGATAACGTTGACTAGTTTCTCAAAAAACCCGGAATCAACAAGCAAGCTTGGCGAGTGCTTTTTCACCAGGGCGTACACATTGGGCGGGAGGTTTTCGGGAGCTTGGTTGCGATAGAGAAACAGCAATTGCACAATTTTGACGAGATGGCGCTGTTCAGTGAGGTAGAGGCGCGCATGATGAAGATTACGTTTGCTGTCGGAGAGCGTGCCACGCAGATGGCCGTGTAGCACAATGCGGAGCGCTTCGGCCGCGTCAATGTTGAGCAGCGCCACAAGCGCGTCGCGGTCGTGACCAATCTTTTCGCGTTCCCAAGATCTCTGAGACGCAGGAGCGCTGGCCGCAGCCTTAGTGGGCTTGACGATAATCTGATAGCATTGGCTGAGCCGGTGAATGTGGTGATCTAGAAACTTGTCAAGCGAGTCGATTATGCTTGTGCATCCGCCGTTCTTGAGGGCGTAGTATGCAGTCTCATGTGACCTGGAAAAGTTAGAATAATGATTGTCCTTGTCCAAAATTGAATCAGGGGGTATTTACCATAACGAAGCCTTTTGCAAGACGTCCACAGCCGACATTGTGGGTGTTTAATGTTTGGGGTTATTTACTGTAAGATGGTGGTGGAACCTCAGTTGGCGAGAAGGAACAAAAAAAAAATAATTAAAAAAAAACAGATGGGAGAAAACAAACACATAGGTTTAGGGTTAAATCAACACTGAAATTTCAGGCAGCAACTTTGGGGACGCAGAGATCAAGCAGGCAAGGAATTTACAGAAACTACACGTACGGACTAATTGAGTCTTAATATCATTATTCATTTATATATCATATACAAACAACTTAGGCAGAGGCACCAGAGATGAAGAACCACTTGTCAATGGACTTGTCAATGGGAGCAGGGGGAAGGTGCTCACCAGCGGGGACCTCGACGGCAGTGGCAGTGGGGAGGGTGGAGTTGGTGAGGTTGACACCGTTGGGGTCAGCCTTACCGGCGATAAGGTTCTCCCAGGCCTCGTTGCACTCACGGATGACATCCTCGGCGTACTTCTTGTTCTTGCACTCACCGGAGAAAGCAAACTGGTTCTCCTCCTTTCCGTCAGGGATCTTGTAGATACGGAACCACTCGTTGGTGGCTCTGAGAAGACCGGGGAGACGCTTCTCGACATCCTCAATGTCGTTGAGCTGGGGAGCAAGGGGATCGTTAACGTCAATGACAATCACCTTCCAGTCGGTCTCACCCTCATCAAGAAGGGCCATGACACCGAGGACCTTGACCTGCTTGACCTGACCAGTGTAGCCGACAGCCTCACCAATCTCGCAAACATCAAGAGGATCGTTATCACCCTTGGCCTTGGTCTCGGGATGGATAGAGTTGGGGTCCTCCCAGGTCTGGGGGAAAGCACCGTAGTTGTGAATGTAACCGTGGTGGGGGAAGCAGTTGCGGACAAATCTGAGCTTACCCTTCTTGGTGTCCTGGAGAATGGGGTTCAGGGGCTCCTCCTTGGAGATCTCGAGCTTGGCGTTAGTCCAACGGGGGACCTCGACGACAAAGTTAAGAATGGTCTTCTCGGGGTTGGCATAGAGAGGAATGTCGTGGAAGGGGGAGATGACCTTTCCAGTGGAGTCCTCGATGAACACGCGGTGCTCAAGGGTGTTGGCAGCACCAATTTGACGAACAGAGTAAGGGGCAGACATGATTGTGGCTTAGGGGGATGAAGAAGGAAGGAAGAAAGAAAAGAAAGAAAAGGGAGAAGGGAGTAAATTTAAATAGAAAAAAAAAAGAAACAGAAAGAAGGAAATTTTGGTAAATCTGACTGGACAGTAAACTCAACAACAATGCCAAAACACACACCAAAGAACCTGAAGAGGTTGGTGGTGGTGGTAACCTAAACAGGCAAAAAACAACAATTTCAGTGCGACCATGAGAAACTTCAATGAGCCGGCCTCAGCAAAGACCCGAGTAACGTCGGTTGAAAGGATAACGCGAGAACGCCACGCAACTTGTCCAGATACCCCGGCGGCGGCCGCTGCTGCTGCTACGCCTGTGGCTAGGCCGCCAAATCATTCAGTCACGTGGTATAGCGTTATGATTTGCTACCAGCTTCAATGAAGAAATATACGTATACAGGGAACCCGAGTGCCGACGGCGTTCATAGCAAGAGTAATAGATAGTGGCACCGGTGGGATCTTTAGGCTTAGTGATGGTTTGATTGGACTGGCTAAAGACGGGGCAGTGTTGGGCTTCCGGGTGGTGGTAGCAGGCCAGCAATCACCGTCAAAGGAGATGACAACAACAACAACAAAAAATAAACAATAAAACATTACAAATAGAATCAGCCATCCATCATCATCGTATTGTGCTTTGAGACGAGCTTTACTACATTCCTGACGATGTCAGACTGCGTTATTGCGAGCTCGTGGAAAAAAAAAAAAAAAAAAAAAAAAAAAAATAAAAAAAAAAAAAAAAAAAAAAAAAAAAAAAAAAAA
>Ga0160505_101625_pt1 | contig 10485 bp, 10 predicted proteins | sample DIDeMG_FD_108225 | JGI IMG/M metagenome (GOLD analysis project Ga0160505, IMG submission 108225) | Enriched chicken feces microbial communities from UW Madison campus, WI, USA - DID2874_E49_Stillage MG | ecosystem: Host-associated > Birds > Digestive system > Large intestine > Fecal ...
AGTGATAATTGATGGCCGATGCCTGTCTCATTTGGCCCTAAGCCCCCTGGTTTGTTGCTTAAGGGCCGTTAGGCGAGCAGACGAGACCCGAGATGCCGTCCTCGTGGCACCAGCCGACACGCACACCAGGAGGCGGGGCGCCGCTGATCCAGCACTCGTTCGTGCCCTTGTACCAGTCGTACTTCTGGCCTTCGCACTCGAACGTGATGGCCCAGTCAGACTCGCTGAGCTTGGACTTGAAGCAGTTGGTGATGTCGGCTGAGGCGACAGCGGCGAGGAGGGTGAGGGCGAGGAAGGCGGTCTTCATGTTGGCTTGATTTGTTGTGCGGTGAGTTGTGGTTGTTGGGTGGGTTGGTTGCTGGCTTGTTGGATTGATTGGCTTGATTGTTGTTTGTTGATGAGTTGAAAAACGGCTTGAGAGATCGCCTTTTATACCTTTCTGAGGCCATCAACGAACTGTGCGTCAATAGGAGTTGCCTGAGCTACTCCTTAGTTGTTTTGCACTCTGGCAACAGTAACCACGGGGCAGCGCTGAGGCCAAGCTCTTGCAGTGCACTCGGAAACGCTTCTATCCTCAAGGAGAGCCCTAGCGCTCTGCTGCTATGACCGAAGGCTGTGAGAGTCAAGAACAACAGCTTGCCTTGATGATCACCAACGGTCAACGTCCTTCACATCGGTGCCAGAGTGACTCGAACTTTGCCACAGTGCCACCCTCGTCTGTGTGATGTTTCGGGGGCAGATCTGCAACACACCTTCGGTCTTCACCCCAGTTCGGTCTTCACGTTGTCAATCGGCGCACCCTTTCCTGAAAAGTCACCCTCAGATCTTATCAATGCCGCAGTACGTCACATTGCTGTGTCAATGTCACGGAAGTTTCAAACCTAAGTGAACCTAACTCAACACCTAAGTCAGTTTGCGGCTGTGGCGATGCCGGCCACAACAGTGCAATCACTTTAAAGAGTGAGTTTGCCAAGAAGAACGCTGTGAGCATGTTGGCAGCTGTCGACCCATCGGATGTGCATACTGTGCTGCACATTCAGTTTCATGACTACGTCAAAGCCTCCCCGGTTGAAGGATCTGCTCAGTCGACACGGTGAATGAAAGTGCCACACTCGCGTCATGCTGTGTTGTGGGTGCTTTTCGGACCGCTTTGCGCATGAGTGCTCGCTTTCTGGAACCCCTCTGCTCGACTTCCGGGCTCATTGTAACGACATCCTATTGCCTTCCGATACGCACATTGACCAAGGCGAAGTTGTGGGAACTTCCTGGAAGACGCACCACACCCTAGAATGTCAATATTCCCACATCACTAGAGAGGATGCAGTTCCAATGGGTGCTGTATAGGGCACCTCTCACACGCTTCTGGGTTTAGAAGTCTCCCTCTCCGGAGCATTAGGCCACTATACCGCCCCCACCACCTATGTTTTGTGGTAAGTAAACGTCAATAAACGTTGGTGGCACTGCCTTCTGTGACGTGCCAAGCAATAAGGCTCCAGATAGTTAACCTCGGCCGCTGGATAGTAGTGAGTCACGCTCAAGGGAGCGTTGCATCACACTCTTGTTGTTGCGACAATTGTCTACGAACGTTCCGGATGCGTGAAATCTTCTGGATATGACCTCCTACGATCGCAAGGTCAGATGCCGCGGCGTTGACAACATTCACCTTCAGACCCGGGCCAGGTGCGCGGTCTCTTTAGCACCATCAATGTCGCACTCTGTGGCGTACACTTTTCTCGTCGCAACGGTTTGATACGAACGGTCTGGATTTGTGACATGATTGAGACGACCCGCGACGGCAGGATGAGATCTCGGCGCCGTCGTCACATTCACATTCAGACCCCAGCTGAGAGCGGGTTGCTCGTTCGCGAGCTGTCTCTCCCGGTACAGCTTCAGACCAACAACGTAACACGGTGTGGCGTACCCTCTTCCCCTTGCAACGGTTGGCTGCAAATCGCCTAGAAGCCGAAGGGATGTAGAGATCACCTTGTGTGAGGCAGGAGGGATCTCTCGGCTGGCTCCTCGCCAGCGATATCTAAGGCAAACTCCTGCACTGATCCAGGTTTGTAGAGGTCACCTCGGTATTGTCTCCTAGACCCGTCTTTTCCAGACCACGCTAGGGGGGGTAGTGAAGGATTAAAAGTTGCAGATCGGTGTGAGTGGCAGTCGAGCACTCGTGTCACAATTAGCCGATGAACCGTTGTTTGGCAGGACGTGACTGTGGCGCTGCTCGAACTACGGATAATGTGAGATTTCGTTTGACCGTGTGGGCCGTGCAAACCGTCACGACATGGGTCTGAGGTCTTTGAAAATCCCCACAGCAACAACGCACGACGAGAACAGGCTGTGTAATTTTCCACCTGCCACACAGGACACCAGAGTACCCACGACTCATCATCAACACCATCTGCCTGGAAACAGTCCTCCACGTCACCATCCCCTCAAGAAACCTCACGACCTGCCACGAGCGGCTGTTCTGTTCTACTTCTCACTGCGTGTTACGTGATGCCCATTCCGGTCGGATCACCTTTGGGTGTTCTTTCCTGTAGCGTAGACAGCCTGCCAATGTATCGCCCTGTATTTGAGACTGCATGCATTGAATCATTGGCGGTGGAGTGAAGGGAGGTTCCGACTGCCGATCTCCCGATGACCTGCGCCATGCCACCAGCAATTCCAGCAATTCAGCCTGATCAGCAACAGCCTGCAGCTAGCGAAAGCCATTTCTCCGCATCGGAAGGGGGGGCGCGTGGATTCCACGTGTCAGGCCAAACAAACGCAATCTGACTCAATTATTAATGATCAACTGTAGCATTTCCTAATGCAAAGTTGTGATCTCCATCGTGCACCCGCCAGCCTGCTTGGCAGCTGTTGCTCTCCACATTCCGTTACCATCTCGTGCCTTTTTCCGCATCAAACATCAACAACTCCAACCCAACATCACACCACCACCACTCCCACCCCACCCTCCAACAATGCTCCCAGTCTCACCAACAGCAACAGCGCGCGCCAAGATCTCCGAACGCCTGATCCGGTTTCTGGCAAAGTACGCCCAGAAATCACTCACGCAGCAGGCGAGCAAGGTGCTCACGTCGCGCGCGACGCGATACTTGAGTCTGGTGGCTGCGCGATACCTCGCCCGCTCAAAGTCGCGGTTCCTCGCGCTCTACGTGTCCAAGTTCCTCGTGCAGCGCGCCAGCAAGGTCGTTGCGTCGCATGCGAGCTCGCAGGTCGCGAGGGGGCTGGCGATGGTTGCTGCTGCTGCGAGGGTGCAGCAGTGAGGCGGGCAGTACCATTTGCGGCTTGGGCGCCGCATTCGGATTCGGATTTAGATGACGGACTACAGGCGCATGATAGTTCGTTGCGCCGCGCTGCGCCGCTCGTAATTTCCGACGCGGCGGCGGAACCACCGTCATATCTTGGGCTCACGCGTCTCCTGTCTGACATTACACTGTGAGTCTCCAGCTGCTGAGGGTTAGAGCAGGTGCTCACACTCACCAGCACTTGATCCCTCACGAAAGACTTCATTCCAACAACACGTCACGTCGGGTCAAGCTTTTAAAAGCTGTAATGGACCACACGACCACCTGACCACGCCGAGCGGCCAGCGACGAAAACGACCCTGGGATCATACCCGGCGCGGATGCGGAGATGCGGGGTTACATTGGATTGATTCAGTCTCCACCGTGGGCTGCCCCCCGTCTCGGAGCTCGTGATCCCACAATCCCACGACTTCACGGCCCACATGCTGGCCCACGCGTCCGCTGCGCTTCCTCGCTTTTCGCCACGCATCGGCTGCAACACTACCATTCATATGACACGACCCTCGCATCATTACGCACATGGACGCTCAGATCCGTCATTTACCGCTCTGTACGTCCGCTATCCCCTTGGTTGTTCCCAGCTGACATTCAGATCCATACGCAAATCACACACAGACACGCTCTCTCTCTCTCTCTTTTGGGGTCTCTTGCATTCATAGTTGTTCCTTGGCGTCCTATTCAGTTGTATCCAGTTTCCACTTTCTGCCAGGCGTTGATTCCGTTGCGAGCACATACCTCGGACGTGATTGCCACTGACCTTGTCTCGGAGGAGGCGCTGAGTGATACGGGCACCCGTCTCGGAGCACACCTTCGGTCTCGGCCCAATGCAATATATGCCGCCGTCCTTTCTTTCCCACGCCACCGACTCATCTCGATCCCGATCTCGACTCGATCTCCGCCTTGGTCATGCGAGGCTCGCATACCGGAGGAGAATCATCTACATCGTGGCGGCGTTCCTCCCTGGCAGCTCAATCCCGGGGCATTGGCCACCGTTGCCCACCTCCTTGCCATCCGCACCGGCTTGTCTCGTCGGTGGACATCACTACGTGAATGCATGATGAACGTATTACTCATTATCGCCAAGGTACTGTATATTACGTGTATTGTAGGTGGAGGAGACTATAGGGGACGGCAAGGGAAGATCACTCTGTGAAAGCCAGCTTCCGCTGTGCCGTGTGATGGCGACCAGGCCTGGTCATGAGGAGGATGTGTGAGGAATGTAAGGTGTAACTGTATATTGTCGTGTCGTATCATCAAAAGAGGAACCGAGAAAAGCCAGTCTCTCGCAGCGCGCGCAAGCACTTAGTGCTTAATCTCGTGGGCGACGGCGGCGGGCTCGTGGTGAGCGGCGTACTCGGCCTCGGTGGCGACAGGGGTCGACTTCTTGCCCCAAGGAACCGAGAAGCGCTTCTTGGGCGCGTCGTGCACGGGGACGGTGCCGTCACCGTGGACCTTCTCGGCAGTGTCGACCGACGTCTCGCGGTTGACGGCGTCAGCCTCGACGTCGTGCACGGGCACGGGCTCCTCCTCCTTCCTGCGCTTGACGCAGCAGCACGAGCCGAAGAGGGCCATGACCATGGCGATCGTCATGAGGATCTGGGTGTAAGCTACGAGCAGCGTCATGTGTAGATTTCAGTAAAACTTACAGCACCAGCGAGCGAGATCCAGATGGCGTTACCGTACTTTGCGACATAGTTGCCGTTAGTCTGGTTCTTGACGCGGTTCTTGGTGACGGCGGCAAAGACAATGTTGACGATGAACGCGATCCAGCTGCAGATGGTGGCGAGGAGGAGGAGGATCCAGGCGAGCTGTGGGTCAGTGACTGTGCTTGCGCGTTTGCTTACAATCTGGGTGAAGCGCCAGGTGGTGCAGATGGAGATGAGCGACGGGATGAACGCCAGGAGCGCGAACGCGGCCGAGATGGGGTTGAGGATGAGCGCCTTTCCGACGTCCTTGACGAGGCCGAGGACGTCGTTGGAGAGGAACTTGTCGCTGAAGGGGTTCAGGTTGGAGCCGCTCGTCGTGTTCCAGCCGAAGAAGGCAGGGTCGAGCTCATAGGGGTACTTGGGCGACGAGCAGGCCTGGTGCGAGACGGTGATGCCGAGAACGCTGGGGTGTCAGCTGGTGTGCCTTTGTGGTTAAGCGGGGACTGGTTCCGAGACACGCCCAGAATGCCGCTGTTACTGCGTCTACGGCAGAGAGTATGTCCCACATGACCAGCTCTGTGCCGTCACATCCGGTACTCACGTAGCGCGACCAGGGTAGCAAGTACCAAAGACACCGAGGTTGAGGCCGAGCGAGTTGTCCTTGACCGACTTGATAGAGACGAGGTACAGCGACTTGACGAACGGCGACGTGACGGTCACGAGGATGAAGCAGATGAATGCCAGCACTGGGTGTAAGCAGTGGCAACAACGCGAGAACGGGGAGTTGGAAGGTGACGAACGTGACGGCGATCACTGCCGAAGCACAAAGGATCGCCCAAGACGGCACGGACGCGATCTGAGCACAATGCGTACCCGGGACCGGCCGAGCCACTCGCCACCCCCTACATCCGTCGACAACACTTACGGGCAAGGAGGAAGGCGGGGATCGCACGCTTCATGTTGTCGAACTAATCGTTACTGAAGAAGAGAGAAATGCTACAAAGACGAAGAAGAACGAAAACGAAGCGGGGGAGAAAGGGGGGGGACTGGCTGATGAGGACTGCTGGGTTATAAACAAATCGCCATAGTCTAACTGTTGGATTGTGCCACTCACCCCTTCCTGACCTAGCGCTCTGATCCAAAAAAGTCACCACTCGCCGCGATCGCCCTCTCCTGCCCTTGCGCACTTTGTCTCTCTTCTGATTTGTCCTGGAAACAGTTCGTGCGTGACATGCTCTTGTTCTAGGCATCCAAAGGGGGAAGGAGGGAAGCGGACATGAATGCATGCATACTTGTGAGACAGGCTTGGCTGTTGTTCGCTCTCTGAGCTTGTGCGCGAGTGATCACTCGCGAGCCACACCCCGAAACGTTACACCTTTTTCACTCTGTTCGCACGGTCTGGGACAAAGGGGAGAGCAACAAAAGGGACGAGGGACGACCCGACCTTGATCCCATCCGTTCCCAACTTTTTTTTTTTCCTTCTTTCAGTTCCGTCCCATGCACTGCCGAGTTCCATCCGATCAGGACGGCATGCACGCTAAAGACAAACTAGAGCCTAGAGCGTCCCCCTCGTGCTCGGCTGCTTTCCTGGCGTCCCGATCATTGATGTCATCAACGAAAGGGCAGGCAGAGATTAGAGGTTTTAGAAGCGAGCGATGTGAGAGCGAAGGGTGGTGGTTGAAAGCCTCCTCGTGCTCTGTTCCACTGTTGATCCACTCTGCGCCAATCCAGCCAGGCAAGCCAAGCAAACCCAGCAAGCCATGCAAGGGCGAATGGAAGGTTTGCTCCCAGCACTTGAGACAAGAGACAGAAAGGGTAACGATGGAGGTACGTGCCAGCGAGCGTCAGAGGCGCAGAGTGCTCGCCCAGTTGGAATGGTCCATTGGCCATCGAGGACAAGAACCGAGCCAACGAGGAGAGCAAGATGACCAGAGTAAACTTTGGCTTCAGCGTCTTGCTGAGCGGTATTCCTCAGCAACCATTGTTCGCACCTGTGCAGTTCTGGAGCACAAACCGGAGCGGCAGAGATCCATTCCGCTCAGTATGCTCGTTGTGGACAAGAGTGCCAAGAAAAGAAACGACTCCCCTGCACCAGCGCCCGTGCCCGGTCACGACGGACAGGCAGGCAGGTTTCATTCCTGTTCTTGCCCCTGTTCTTAGGTCCCGATCGTGCTCTTTCGCTGTCCAAGTCAAACCCCACCAAGCGAGGGGGGTTTTATTCACGCATTCACTGCCGTTCTGGTCTTGTTTGTGCCCCTCCCCGAATAGACCAGACGAGATTAGTGCAGTGCGCAGCAGCAGCTGACCCTGGGGCGTGGTGGCGTAGTGGACAGATCAGAGAGGAACAAATTGTGTCAAGAAGGAGAGCATCATGTCACTGAGACGGCCCAAAGGAGCAGCAATGGCGAGCGAATTGAATGAATGCAACTTTTTTTTCTGGCATCGTGATTGTTGGCACATTGGGATAGAGCATTTTGCCCCCTGAGCTTAATCGGCGCGAGGGGCAAACCGAATCTCTCGGAGGATGATGAACAGAAAACGTGAGCAGCGCACACAAGGAGAGCCCAAGTTGCCTCGGATGTTGTGAGGCAAGGGACAGGGTGTGATCGCACTCCCACTCTTGTGGACGTTAAGGTTCTTCGCTTAACCCTTGGACACCTGCCTCATTCTGCGTCTTGCTGCCTCTCCTTCTGGCTTGCTCCCGCCCCTGTCCTACCCAAGTCCCAACCCGACGTTGTTCATCGGGGGTAATTGTGTCGATCCCTAGTGTTCCTGCCGTCGTACCTGTCGCTCTACCTCTGCATCGTTTCCATCCCGCTCAACAAATCTCCTCCCGCTTGTTCGGTTCCTTCCACGCGCGTCCTGCCGTCATCCCGTCACGTCACTATGATATCTGCACTGCCTTGTATTTCCGCAGCATTTATCATCAAGAATGTTTCTGGCGGGCTGCATTCCGACTCGATTGACTGCACGTTCAAACTCCCTCGTGCGCCCCACACCTCCACTTGGCGTGGCCTTGACGGTCTGGCCTGTCGGAGGCGCATGGCGCACCTTAGTCGTTACAGACCAAGCCACAGACAGTGAGAGTAAGCCACCTCCTGGGCGCTGGGCGCTGCATCAGGACAACGGCAAGGCACGCAGACGGAATCCCAGCCGGTCGTGACATCACCTGATTACAGGGCGATCTCGCCGGCCAATTGGGAATCGTCGAGTTGGACAACTGGACTGGTGTGGTTGCCACTTGGTCAGGTTGACAGTCGAGTGGATCCTTTGCCGTGCTTCTTGACTCCTTGCCGTTGATCCTTGACACGGCCCGTCTCGCCGTCACCGATCACTGTGGCGTCCTCTGTCGCACGCCCCTCCACTTTCAGTGGCAACAATCACGAGTGTCGTGCTGCCTTCACGCGCCTTTGTGCCGTGTGCCGTTTCCTGCCGAGTGTTCCGTGCATTATCGCCCTGTTGGGGAATATAATCTCCATCTCCCTCCTCCTTTCGGTCTTGGCTTGCGGCTCTTGGCTCTTTGGCAGGACAATGAGCGAACAATGATGTGTGATTCCCGGTCTGGTCCGTCAGCACCCAGTCTCATCTTGGTGATTCTGCCTTCGGGCTGCTCACTGTGATCATCAACTCTTATTAAAGATTACGCTACTCCCAACCATTGGGGCCTCCTGCGCTCATGCATTCAGTCTGGGCGTACCAATCTTCACCATTCGCAACCTCACCACTTTCATCACCACTCGCACCAGCTTCATTCTTGTCCGGCATGTCCGGTCCTCGCACGGCTTCAAGCATATTTATAACCCTCGCCCTCTAGTCCCTATCCACTTGAAGCCAAGACGTTTCGGATTCGTGTCGTCTGACATGACAAGGGCGAAGGGCCACAGGCATAGGGTAGACGCCCTGGCCGGTCTGCCCAGGTGCTAGGAACATTTCGCACTGGTGGAGGGTCAGTTTGGTGCGAGTAGCGTTGATCTGAATTGCACGAATCTGTTGACACGGACAAGGGACAACCGCTGTGGGTCGCCACAGTCCACACAGGTTCGAGGCATAAATTGCACGAATGTGTGCTTGGCTGTCCTTCATGTTGGGGATTCCGTTACAGATATCACCACAGATTCAAGGTATACTTGTCCTGTCCCCGGGTTGTGTATTTATTTGATTATGTGGCATCTAAGAAGTGTGCGTTTCCTGGTATTCCTGCTCCTATCTCTTGGCTCTGAGAACGCCAATGTCCCTCCTTGTGAGAAACACGGGCCGCGGATGCACGTCAAGGCTGGCCGTTACGATTCCAGATCGACGGTCGAAGGTATGCAACCTTGGTGGACGTCACCAACGCGCAATCGCACAAGGGCCTACAGTGCGCGTTCAGCGTTTCTAGATCAATTCTCGGATACAGTACGCTTGTTCAAGCCGGTCCTCGTGTTCGTTGACGAGACGGCCGGACGGTCAAAGATGACAATCGCAGGTCTTTCTAAAGTCACGTGATAAACCTCATGCCTCCCGTCCATCCATCTCCAGAGCCTCATTATGCTCGACTTGTCCATCCTCTTATCCCCTTGTGCTCTCTTTTTGATTTTTTTCTCACGCACGATTAACTGTTAGCATGATCACTTGTTTGACCTGAGCATATCAAAACTATCATCACAGGTCGTTGTCCCAGAGGAAAGACTGGCGAGCCATGTTCTTTGCGACGTGTCAGCGCCCTGGAACGTGGAACGCCTCGCTGTCAAACAGCCAGGCCTCCACCTCACCATGATCACCACGTCGACTCGTTGCACTGCTCCAGCAGCTCATCTGTCTGTATTATAGTATCTGCCAGCATCCCCGTTATCAAGCACTGCCAACAGCCATACAGCTGTGCAACGTGTCCCGACACGTCGCCGACCGTTCTCATTCCTTCTGACGTCCCTTATGTCTCATTCCAGGAATCATCAAGGCGGTGCACACCGTCAGCCCCCAATCCCGTCCGACTCGGCGAACACAGGTTCATATGCATAAATATCCAAGGGATGAGAGACAAGACCTCGCTGTCTTTGCCACCCACTCACACATCAATGTCCTCTCCAGCTCCAACTCCAGCTCCAGCTACAACAGGCGACGCCGCCCTCGCCCGGAACGCAAAGCACGACCGCGTCGTCGGCACGCTCTTCGGCTCGGCGATCGGCGACGCGGTGGGGCTGTACACCGAGTTCCTCAAGGTCGACCGCGTAGCGCACGAGTACCCCGCAGGAACATTCTCGCTCCTCCCGAATCCGACGCCCTTCGCGCGCGACTTTCATCGGCTCAAGCATACCCCAGGGGAATGGACAGACGACACGGACCACGCACTGCTTATCCTGCTTTCGTGGCTGCATAACGGCGAAATCAAGCCGGACGACATTGCGGAACGGTTACTGGTGTGGGTGCACATGGGCTTGCGTGCGCTCGACACGCTCCCACTTGGCTTGGGCACTACGGTCGGCGCCATAGTTCGTTCTCCGGGATACGTGGATGATCCCGTGGCGACGGCGTACGCTCACTGG
>Ga0160505_101626_pt1 | contig 10479 bp, 10 predicted proteins | sample DIDeMG_FD_108225 | JGI IMG/M metagenome (GOLD analysis project Ga0160505, IMG submission 108225) | Enriched chicken feces microbial communities from UW Madison campus, WI, USA - DID2874_E49_Stillage MG | ecosystem: Host-associated > Birds > Digestive system > Large intestine > Fecal ...
ACCGAGCCGCCTATCACGTCGCTTCCGTCCACCGAGTCGCCGCCCTCAAGCACAGGTGATTGGTCCGCTACGCAGCCCCCGTCCAACCCCGCTCAATCGACCGTACAGCCTACATCGACTGAGCAGCATTGGTCTACCTCTGAGACTCCATCTTCGACAGAGGCGCCATGGCACACCACTGAGGCTCCATCGTCTACCTCTGAGGCTCCGTCGTCTACTTCGGATGTTCCGACGTCCACCTGGGAGCCGCCTCAGTCCTCGTCTGAGCCGCCCGTCTCCACATGGACGCCTCCTCCCGACCCCACCACCTCGACGACTCCCGTCCCATCCGTCCCTCCCGCATTCAACGAGGACGAGTACGAGTGCCTGGAGTGGTGTGACGAGGATGACGACGATTGCGTTCCCGAACTCGTCACGGACGGGCCTACCGAGCCTACCCCCACCACTTCGACATCAACGACTCCGAGCCCAACTTCCCCACCCATCGACCACGCCACGGTCGATCGGGATGGAGCAGGCCCGTTCAGCGGACAGGGCACATGGTTTGACGTCGGTCTGAGCGCGTGCGGCACGTACGATACGAACACGATGCCCGTCGTCGCAGTCGGCGAGGAGCTGTTCGACACTTGGCCCGGCTACAACGGCTACAATCCGAACAGCAACCCGATCTGCAACAAGCACATCAAGGTCACGTACAAGGGCAAATCGGTCGTGGTACAGGTTACCGACCGGTGCCCAGGCTGCACGAAACGAAGCCTCGACCTCTCGCCCGCAGCATTCGAACAGCTCGCCCCGCTTGGACTCGGACGTTTAGTCGACGGCTACACGTCCAACGTACAGTGGGAGTGGGTCACAGGCGAGGGCCGTCTCCCCGAACTGCCCCTCAACGGCAGCACAGCCTGGCCCGGTCTCGACTAGAAAGGAAACAAAGGACAATGGTAGAGGACATTGCAAGAAAGGAATCTGAATCCCGGTCGCCAGGTGCGACTGCCGCTGGTCGGCACCACCACCAACTCGTCAGAGCTACAACCCCCCGTCCGTAGATTTTTCATAGACACCCCCCTCCCCTCCCGACTTAGTTAGTGCTCCCTCTCTCCTCTTTCCCACCCCTTCGTCAATCCTTCCGTTCATAGAAAGATTTATCAAAACCCGCAGCCACGCTAGCTTTTACGATATTCCCGCCGTCGTCTGCCGGCCGACGCGGCGGTTAATTTTTCATAGGATTGTCGACTTTTTTGGTATGCATTTTCGTTTCTTGCTGGCTGGGAGTCTTGTAGCTGGCTCGTAGAGGACATGGCGGCTGTCGTGACACTGCGCAGCATAGGCCCAGGTCGGTCTCCAAAGCCAACGCCACCCCCTGTCCAACCCACCGACATCAGCTCACAGACGCTGGCGCCATGTCGATCGTGGCCCGGCGCCATCTCAGCCAAGATCTTCGCCATGGTTCTGGTTCTCGAAGTCGTTTACTTCTCACCCCTGCGCCCGACGCCATCAAAGCGAAGATCTGTATCGTGGTTCTGGTTCTCGGCAACGTTGCCTTCTCGCCCCTGCGGCTACCGCCACGCACGTGACCTTATCCGCTACTCAGGTGAGAGGACGTACACTCCATTGTTGCCGGGACCGAGAGTAGAGAGGGCGACAACTTGGTGTCCCATATACTGGCCGTGGCATGGCTGATAGTGGGTGCCTGCTTTATATGTACATCTGGACGCGCAAGCTGGTTGTAGCGTACTCCTTTCTTCATTATCGCGCCTTAAGTGACCAGACCACAACCCCAACTCTTGCAGCTCGGAATGTATCGGGTACCAAGAGTCTTCAGTCCCGCTATGCCGTAAGGTGGCCGCGTCCAATCATCCCCACGTCCTGCCTGTTACTGTATATCATTGCTGACTCTCCGGGCCTGTCAGCACTGTTCGCACAGGGCGATGTTCTGGGTCTCAGAACATGAAGACTTGTGTGGACGGATAGTTCGTACTGTGAGTGTACCCCCAGCCCCAACACTCCACTAAGGTCAGCATACACCGAATCTGTTGTGACAAAGCCACGAGGTAAGGCTCCTAATTGCCCTTCCCAGCCAAAATATGCCCCGAATCTGTTCGCGTCGATTTCGATGATCGAAACGCACTTGGGTGGCAAATTGTGTGACGATCTCTGTTGCGATACACTGAGGCTTGGTGTCTCGTGTTTGAGAACCATGCGGTAGGGTACTCACCTGCGTCGAGGCTGGCGTGCTTCTTTCCGGACCGCAAGTGCTTCTTTCGACAAGAGCTTCGCTCAGCCTCGTACCTCGTGCAGCCAAGCCACCGCCGGAAGAGCAAGCCACGGCTGGTGAGGAGCAGGCACTGTGTGCGGCGGTGCGGGGCCCTCCAGATCCGTGCACGACAGGTGATGCGCACGTTCTTGGTACTTGCTTGCGGGATACCTCTGATCCTCACAGTCTTGTCTTCCGACACTACTGTAAGTAACTTTACTGGAACCGACGGCTCCAATACCGACGCTTATCTCGGTGTGCGGGATATCATCCGAGATTATCCTGTCGGGAGGCCGGTAAGCGATCGCTACAGCACGGTATATCCGGTCCCTTACTGACCCACCCAAGCTGTTGTCGTCGCGCGGTACACGGCGAATAATATCCCTTCTTGGAAACCGAGCGTCATGTGATTCTTCGGCGACGACTTTACCGATCAGATAATGTCGGGAGGAGCGATGTGGGGTGTGGGGCAATGAGTGCCAAGACATGGTCGTGGAAGATATATAAGGCCTTGTTTCCCGCCCACCTTCCCCTTCACCTTGCTACATTACCCGCTTGACTTGACCACCATGCGCTTCTTCTCAACTATCGCCCTCGCCGTCGCCGCGACCGCCGCTGCAGCCCCCGTGCGCGACGACCAGTACGACCTCGAGACCCTCGGCCACCACGGCAAAGAATGCGACCGCACGCCAAAGTTCAGCACGTACCCGGGCTACGGCGAGGACGCGTACAAGCAGTTCCACTACACGCAGGCCGTGCGTATTGGGGACGTTATCCAGACTGCGGGGCAGGGTGAGTCAAACAGGAGGGGCAGGATAGTAGACTGACGCACTTCAGGCGGCTGGGACCCCAACACGTCCGTCATCCTCAAAGGACGCGATGCGCAGCTCGACCAGATGTTCAAGAACGTCGAGCTGGCGCTTAAGCATGCTGGCGGCAGCGGGTGGGACGAGGTGAGTGCAGACGCGAGACGACTCTTGCAATCGCCATCTTGGCATCTCTAACTTTGAATACAGGTCTACCACGTCCGGAGCTACCACATCCCGCTCGACGACGACACGCTGCAGGCCATGGCGGACCGCTTCAAGGAGTGGATGCCCGGAAAGAACAAGCCGGTGTGGACCGCCTCGGCGGTCGTCAGCCTCGCGTTCCCGGGCCAGGTGGCCGAGATGGACGTCGAGGCCTTTTCGCCGTGCACCAAGAAGAAGTCATCTTGGTGGCGCATCATGTAAAGCAAAAGTACAGAGTGGACAGTACAAAGTGAATATGCAGCCGATCAGAAGTTCTACGCCGCCCTTGCTCTCATCTGCTCAGTCCTCGCTCTCGCTCTCATCCTGCCCCTGATCCTTCGCAGACACCATCGCGCAACCCCCATGCACTCGGTAACGCGCCGACAGTCTCGACAAGCACGACCGCCCAGAGCATGCCGGCCCCGAGGCCGAGCCACGCGGTATTCGAGAGCCTGTCGCCTGCAAGCGGGGAGAGGATGAGGACGAGGGATACGGCGAGAGAAGCGGCGATGCGGATAGGCTGCACGTATCAGTTTCGCACCTCCAAACACGTCTCTCTCACCCTTGGGATGCGGTCCGCCTTCCAGCTGCGCAAGTCCCGATGAATGGCGCCAATAAGCGTGCAGAACAGCAGCGCAAACCCGAGCCCGCAGCCCCAGTACCAGATGATTGCGCGGGGTACCTCCGCGTCAGTGTTCGAGAGCTGGCCGCCCGCGGCGTTCGTGAGGACCGCGGAGGCGCAGAGCGGCCAGTGCAAGCTAGGCGTTAATACTCTCCACAGGTGACGTTGACTTACAAGAGGTACAGCTGGGCTGTGAACCAGCTGCGGCGCAGTGCGTGCTGGAGCCTAGTGTCAGAAATGCGACGTAGACATGTATACTTGTGGACTCGTTCCATGGGAAAGCCGTAACTGCAGTAATCAGCCCCGCCCAACTCGTGCAGACCCACATGAGATTCAGCGCAAACGTAGTCATGACACCCAGACACGCCTTGCCCCACCTGTGGCTCGCGCCGATCTGGGCCGCGGTGGCAGTGTACCCGTGCCCAACGAGCATGGTACCGAGCTACATACTCGCGTCAGCCACCCCGCAACGGATGCATGCGCTGTTGCGTACTCACGATCAAGCCGAGGAAGCCGCCCGTGCGCGCCGCAGCATGCTCGATGTTGATGGCGGGGACGCACAGCCCGGCGGGGGGCGTGTCGAGCTTGCACCGCGGTGGAGCGAGGTTCTTGTCCTTATCCCAGGTGCCTTGTTGCTCCGTGTTCGGGTTGCTGTCTGTCGTGTTGGCTCCGTCCGCCTGTTCCTGTCCGTGATCTTGTTCATGTTCGCGAGCTAGTCGCTCATCCGGGTCAGGCATGGTCGTAGACGCGTCAGACTTGCGCACACGAACGAGGACGCGGATGGCGACTCCGAACATAATCGCGTCGAGGGGGAGCACATCCACAAAGATGCCCACGGCGGCAATGGCGACCTGCGCCGCGCGGGACGTGACCCAACACAGGGGCTGGAGTCAGCACTCGGCATAGCGTCTACTCACGAGGTAGATGAACATTGGGACAAGGACGTGCGTACTCCACAGCCAGAGGCACAACCTAAACTTGCTCAATCTGACGCCCGCAATCCCGATAATGGCGGCATGTATGAGGCGCATGGAGAGCCAAAACGCCGTCGCGGACCGCACTGTCGCGTCGCTGAACCATTGGTCTTCTGTGTGGAGCGGGATAGCGGACGCCTTGCCGATATACCCCTCCATCGTCATCATGGCAACCAACACCCACGTGCGGTGGATCACGTCGTCGGTGCCCAGGACGTTGGCGTACCGCTGCGTCTCAAAGTAGATCGTCCAGGCCGGGTAGAACGTAAGGATGAAGCGGGCTATTGCGTCCCCGCCCGGGTTTTCTGCCGTCAGCACGGATCAAGATAGGTACATTTGAGAAGTGTAGGGTTTGTGTTAGGACAGGTTGTCATTGTCGTACCTACCGATCACTGCGGAGACTGAGGTCAGTCACGACTTTGCTCAACCAAGCAAAGGCCTACCGAGCCGATTAATCAGACCGATGAACACGAGATCAAAGAACACCTCGACGCGCGCCGGAATACGGGGCACGGCCTCGCGGTACAGCGTCCCCTGGGAGTGAGCGCGCACTTGAATGGCAGACACACAAAGTACCTCGTACTCTGCCGTTGTTACTGTGTTCACTGCACTCACGCTGTCAAACCACTGCCTCACAGTTGGCGGCCGCAACACCAGGTCCATCAAGCGCTTCGCGGGCCCGATCTGGTCAACCGACGGCTGGAGCACGACCGTGTTCGCGAGCGCTCCGAACGTGTCGGCCCCCGGCGCTGGTGTCGGCATCGTTAGTTTCTCGGCGTTCGTGGACGTTTCGGTTGTCGGCATGGCGGCTGATGTTGGGAGTGGTGATGGCAACGGGGAGCTCGGGCTCGCCGTAGCCTTGGTTAATAGATGGTTAGGAGATAGCGGCAACGTGATGTGGAAATCTGCATGCTTGCGAGGTTGTCTGCAGCGCCGGGCATGGGCGCATGGTGATGTCACGAGCACACGATCGTTATCGATCGCTGTGCTGGGAATCGCTGCTGTGGGTGAGATTACCAAAACGGTGGGAAACGGTTTCCGAAAGTGGAGGAATGGAAGCAGCACAACACCATGCAAAGGATGAGAATGGTCGTCCCGTGATCAGTTGCAGTACGTCTTGGCGGCGCCATCGTGTCGAGCGTCGCAACATTAGACCACGCCACGCTCGTGTGATCTCCATGGCCGTTCTTGAGAATTGAGAAGTGATTCCGGCTCCAGCGCAACTGATACAGTACGACTACGGCCCGCCAGTGCCGACCACGCGAACAGGCTCTGTGAGGATACTTTGTGGACATGTCGTTTCACCTTTGCAAGTCGTTAATCTTTGCAACGACGCACTTCCGGCCCGTGGACCGGCACCACCGACCGGCGCCGGTCGACCGGTCAAGTATGTATTTAGACGCGATAAACGAAGTTTGCCGTTGCAGCTCGCTCGATTCCAGGTCTCCGGAATGCGTAGGCCAATCGGAAGAGGCATTCCAAGCTATCGGTAACGCCATGTCGCGATGTCGTGCCCCACAGCGGTTAACGTTCACGAGCGGACGGGAGACCCCGCAACCTCTGCCCAAGGAACGACAACGGTATGCCAGTTCACACGAGCATTGGTTTTCCTGTGGCTGCTGGCGCCCCATCGCGCGTGTCGACACGATACCCAATGACATCGAGATAGGTATCGGTATTCAAGTGCCTCGAGTGCCTTGGTGCCTACAGATCAGCGCTGGTATGCAAGTCGTACATAAGTCGGGTATGGAATATGCAACGAAGGCGGGGCCGACTCCGTGGCCTGGACCTTGTCCGACTGGGGACAGCTACCCGCTATCAGTTGGCGGGGTGGAAGCTACCGCCGGCTGGTGTCGCCCAATCACGCTCCACAATGTCGCACGACGCTTGATGTCACAGCGATCCTCATGACGTGCCGTGGGGCATGTGGGGCTTAAGACGATGTTCCTGGCTGTTCTTGTTTACCGATATGGAGAGTCTGGCTCGTTGCAGGGCAGACGGTCGCTGGACATGTGATGGCCGACGACCATGAAAGGGGTGGTTGGGGCGGTAGTCGGCGGCAAATGTGGAGGACCACCATTTGCCGGCCCGCCCAGGCACGCACCAGTCCGACCAGAAGCGCGTAAACGTGTCCAGGCACGTGTCTTATTGCCGTCGTGAACCGCTGTGTCCGTGTCGGACCTGCATCGGAGGCACCATGGAGGCACCGTCGTGTGGGGCCTGCAACGCCTAAACAAGGGGCCTCTGAGGGCATGCTGCGGCAGTGGTAGCCGCCGCCGCCAATCACGTTCGCTTTTGTGGCATTTTTCGTTCCTTTTTCCCAAAATTGGAGCGCGCCCGAAACTTTGCACTGGGAGTGATCCTCGTCGTCGGTCGTCTTGTCGTGGGGCACAAGACACCGACTTTGAAGACCGAACGCGTTCTTTTTTCAGTCCAAAGGCGGGCGGAGACCCGCCGCAGTGAACTTTGAATGCAGAAGACGCGATGAAGACATTGATATAAAGACCAAGTGTCCTCAGCGACAAAGAAGTCTCCATCACGACCTCGACTCACCAGCCTCATTTCGAATCCGACCAAGCCGGTTACCTGACCCCGACCTTATAGTACTCAAGGTCCGAAGCCAGGGTCCAAACTTTTGGCACAACTAGCAACCACGCTACCGCCGCTACCCCGCTCGAAATCGCCGCCAAACCCACTATTGCCAGGACCTCGTCTCGCTCGCGAAACAGGCGATCACTGCCCATCTATCCGGGTTCTCCACATTCACATCTCGCTGGGATATTAGTACATCTACCCCGTACTCTGAACCCTCACCCCGGTTCCCCACGTCGTTGTTGACAAGAACGGTCACTGCCAACTGCCAACGTCAACCGCCACGCCACAACTTTGAAAAGTTGATCAACGCCCCCGCGTCCATCTCCTCACTTTAACCACCACCCCAACTCAATCAGCTCATCTCATCATGCCCGGTGGATCCGCCGCCCCCCTTACGGGTAACCCGTTCAAGATTGGACTGTTCCCGAGGCAGTACCGTGAGTATCAATTTTGTGGTGGTGAAAAGTGGACTCTTCGCCGGTTACTACCCTCCTGTCCGATCGTGTTGATCACGCCTGGACTGCGTACGCACGTGCTCGCGACATATATCCATATCCGCCCCCGCCCTCGCATCCCCTTGACAAAGATCCGCAGCTGACCACGATACAGTCCTTGCATTCTTCCTGGTCACGTCCCTCTTCTTCCTCTGGGGCTTCGCATACGGTCTTCTCGATGTCCTCAACGCGCACACCAGGAACGTTCTGGGCATCACCAAGACGCAGTCGACAGGATTGCAGGCTGCCTACTTCGGTATCGGCTACTTTGCCTTCTCCCCGGTTGCTGGTGAAGTCCTGCGCCGGAAGGGATACAAGTGGACGATCGTCATGGGACTCTGCCTCTACTCTCTCGGTGCTATTCTCTTCTGGCCCGTCGCCAAGGCGGCTACCCCTACTGCGAACACACAGGCTGTCTTCGGCGGTATGGTCATCTGTACAGCTATCATCGCGTGCGGTCTCTCGTCGCTTGAGGTCTCGGCCAACTCGTACATCAGTGTCATGCCCGACGTGCGCGTCGCCTCGTTCCGTCTTCAGGTCTCGCAGTCTTTCAACGGCGTCGCGTCCTTCTGCGGTCCGCTCATCGCGTCCAAGTACTTCTTCGCCGGCGCGAACGCCAACAACATGACCAACGTCCAGTGGGTCTACCTCGCTGTCGCAGCCATGGGTGTCATCGTCGCTCTCGCGTTTGTCTTCACCAAGCTCCCCGAGGTGGCCGAGGCGGACCTTGAGCTCATGTATGCCAACTCGGAGCCCAAGCCCCTCTGGAAGGAGGTGCGCGCTATCACCGGCGCGATCGCCCAATTCCTTTACGTCGGCGCGCAGGTCACTATTGGTGCCTTCTTCCTGTTCTACACCAAGGACAACGCGGGCATCGCCGACACCCGCGGATCCCAGCTCCTCTCGTACGCCCTCCTCATGTTCACGGTCGGTCGTTTCGTCGGCGCCGCGCTCCTCTCCGTCTTCACCGCCCCCGTTCTCCTCGCAATCTACGCTTCGATCTGCGCCGTCATTGCCATCCTCATCGGAACGCTGCACGGAACCGCGGGCGTCGCCATGATCATGCTCATCATGTTCTTCGAGTCCATCATGTACCCCACCATCTTCGTCCTCGCCACCCACGGCCTCGGCCGCAACACGCGCCGCGCCTCCGCCATGGTCGTCATGGGAGTTAGTGGCGGTGCCGTCTTCCCCCCCATCCAGGGCGCCATCTCGGACCACTGGAACACCCGCGTCTCCTTCTTCCTCGTCGTTCCCTGCTTCCTGTATATTGCCCTCTGGTCGGTCTGGGTCTGGAACAAGGACGGCCGCCAGACTACCACCGCCGGCAAGGTGGCTGTTGCCAACGACACCTGCCTCCCCGTCGCGGTTGTCGGTGACGAGGCGTCTATTGACGACGAGAAGAAGAACATCGACGAGGTCATCGTTGAGAAGATTTAGATTGGATAAGTAGCAAAGATCTATAGATCAGGCGTTGTAGGTTGGAGCAGTTACGTTTTCTTATGTCACGTTGTTTCTAGGGTAAAAGTCATTGTTTTTTTAGTGCACGTCCTGTCTCGCTGAGCAAGTGGCACAGGCCAAGCCCCTGTTGCATCTTGCCTCTCGGTCAGACCAGAACACCTTTCAGTTGCCGACCGGTGAATCAATGGTGAAGAGTGTACGCGTCAGAAGTGTGCAGTCAGAAGCGCACGCCGAGCTAAGTACTCGGCAGCCCTCGCGCCGGTCACAGGAACGGAGGATGCATCCGGGCATCCTAAAGGAACGGAATTGTGGAGAACTACTTGAAAAGGCTGGGCCTATGGGAGAGAAGACTACTTCGAAAGGAGTGACGTGGTTGGGGAACATGGATGGAAATCGTATAATTGTTGGCTATGTACAGGTTTCATGTTGAAAGTTACCGTCTGGAGAAAGCTTGGACTCGGGGAATGCTCTTAAGCCTTGACCGACTTGGAGCGGCTGGAGGCAGCGGAGGAGCGCTGAGCACGCGTCCTGCGAGAGGGAGCCGGGGTCGACTCGACGACCTTGTCGGTCTTGTCAGCCTTGTCTGTCCTGTCGTCGTCCTCGGCAACGGTGGGACGCTTGAGGTGCTTGCCGGCACCAGGAGTGCCGCGCGAGCGAGCCGAGTCCTTGCGGGCCTTGCCCCTCTTCTTCTTGTCCGGGGTGGGAGCCTGGACGTTGACCTTGCGGTTGGTGCTGTCGCTCAGCGTCTTGTTGGCGACAGGAGTGTCCGTGGATTTAAGTGACTGAGTCATGGTGTCGACCATCTCCTGGAGTCAATTTCTGGACAGGAGCGAGAGAAAACTACTCACCTTCTGGTGGCCGAACTTCTCGTACAGGTGCTCAACAGTGAGCACGCCGCGGTCGATAGTCAGAGTGCCCGCAGGGCTGTTGGTAGGAGGCGGGGGAGCAGGGGCAGCGGGAGAAGCCTCTCCCTTGGAGCGCCAGTTGACACTAGCGTCCGACTTGGAGCCAAACTTGGAGACCAGCTCCACAGAGGTGACACGCTCGCCGGCCTCACCCTTGGGCACACGGG
>Ga0160505_101627_pt1 | contig 10476 bp, 6 predicted proteins | sample DIDeMG_FD_108225 | JGI IMG/M metagenome (GOLD analysis project Ga0160505, IMG submission 108225) | Enriched chicken feces microbial communities from UW Madison campus, WI, USA - DID2874_E49_Stillage MG | ecosystem: Host-associated > Birds > Digestive system > Large intestine > Fecal ...
GATCGTTTGTACCCTCCCCAAAGCCAGCAACAGCGACGCTATGAACGGTCGATTTCTCGTACGACATTGTGATGGTGCGATGTAACTGTGTGCGTGATTCGCGTACGGATGGAAATGATAGGCGGAGCATGAGAGTAAGCACTGTTTTGAGCAGAGTCTTTATAAATATGGGTTCACCAGTCATCCAGATGGGACCCCAATCAGTTGGTGGATCCCCATCATGACGTCTAGTGGCGGCGCAGGCCGACAGGCGCCACGTGCACATTTCGGACCGCTGTCCGATGCATGTGTAGGAATTATCGGCATTGGCATTCACGCGTGGCCAGTGCACTGAAGTCGTGTGCTCTGCATGCTCTGCAACAATGAAACTGCATGGTGATGTATGAGACGACTTCTGAGGCTGGCGCTTGGCATACCGTCGGCCTTGCTGGAATAGTAAGTTGTGGTCACGCGTAGGTGATGCCAAGCGTGTCCGAGCGCAAGCCGATTTCCGTCTCGGATCAAAAGCAATGGCTGCCTATGCTGCAGCGCCTGTCGGCGGTTTCGGGCGTCTGGCATGAACATGTTCAGTGAGGGAGCAACTCAGACCAAACGATCGATAATATGTGTGAGGGCAGTCGCCACTTGCTGGAGATGGCTGCTCAGTCCTGCGTTGGTTCACAATGGCAAGGAATGCAGCGGCTTGAGGTTGCTTCCCTCCCGATCGACAAACATCTCGACATCGTTGCTGAAACGGTATCATGCGACGTTTCCACGCGCCTCGGCTTCCTAAGGCATCACTGGGTCAATCGCAGACAATGTGTTTCCCGGTCTTGCCGATGATTGAGGGGTCCTCCACCCTCGGCGCGCGGACGCTGCAGTCTATGACTGTTATGGCTGGACCTGTTTTGGGATCAACTGCCGAGTTACGTGGCTGGCCACAGCCCTTTATTTCAATGCGGCAGACTGACAAGAGGGATGTTTACCGACCTGCGACAGTGGCGAGCACAGGATAGGATCGACATATCAGAAGACAAGGTGTGTGGAGATTATCACCTGTACCTCTATGTTGCGTAAAGCTGCAAGACCTAACAAGGGTGGACGGTGAAGATTGTTGAGTGTGGCAAAGTGTGGCACACTCAGTGCCTCGAATTACTGGCTGCTGGGCATGAAGTGGACAAGCCCCATCTCTCCTTCTCGTTATCTCAGTACCAGGGGAAGTTGTAGGGTTCAGCTCGTATAACAATGTTTGAATTCTGCAACTCTGCGCCTCATCACCGCTTGTTTTTCCACATGCAAGGGTCCGAGATCCCGCAAGGTGACCTGACGCACCCCAAGTCTAATAGAACGGCTGTTGTAGCTCTTGAGAGGCTTGCGTGCCACTGATAGAGGACTACTAATGAGTGAGTATTTGGGGCTGTATATGCAAGAGGGTTATTGCTTCGCAAACCCGAACGGTTGCGAGTTGTCCTCCCTTCGGTGCCAAGTTAACGGATCTTCGCAGAACATTTGACGATAATCTCTGTTGGATAATGGCGAAAGTCAAAGTCACGTTCATGCCGACACGCCTGAGTGTATCGGTACGTTAGGTTCTTTTCATTACGTCCACGAACAGTTCACTCAACCAGTCAAGTCAATAGTGAGCATTACCGGGCAAAAGGCCGCCACGAAAGGCGAGTCACAGGGTGGTGAAGCCAAGGACGGTATGGTAGGCCCATCAGGATCGCATTGGTCTATGTGAGCTGCTTAAAAGCCTGAAAGTGTGTCCAAGGCGCTCCAGAACAACCCAACTGCAAGACAGTGTCCCCTATAAGCGATGACACACGACTGAGAAGAAGCTATCCGACCCTTGATTTCACACAGTGGCAGATTTTCTCATGAAGAGTTAGAACCAAGTTAGTGCTCGCCGTTAGTCCCACCCTTTGAAGGCACACTCAGGTAATAACGAGTCAAATCTGACGGAAGAGCAGTGCCGGATGCGAGGAGGGAAGACCAAGAGACGAGAAGTACAGAACGGGGAGCAGGAATGAACCGTGATGGTTGTGTTTAAACACAGTGCCCTTAGAAATTGAACTGCGACGATCTCAATCCTCGCTCCAAGTCACCAGTTCCTTTGGCGGCCTTTAGTTTCCTGGGCAATGGAGTTGTATCTGGGGTCGCCTCCAATGAGATTTGGAGGACTTGAGATGAGGGGAGGGAGGGAAACGAATCCCACTGGCACCAACACAAGGGCACGAGAGATAAGCCGAGTCTGGAGCAAGTCTCGGCTCCACATAGGAGAACAAAGAATGGCACCAAAAGCCAGAGTGAACCCTGTGGTTCACCGCTGGAATCGGTTTAGTGGATACCATCTTAATTGTGGCACGTTGTTTGGGGCGCTTTCTGGCCGACACAGAACTGCCGGTTTGCAATGGACGGACTGGCGGACGTCGGATCCATTGTTACGTCTGTAGCTGCATAGGAACTGTCTGCCATGTATGTTGTCACTCCCTAGACGCTACTGCATTGGTTGTAGGGAGATACGGCTGTCGTGAATGGATGGGTACGTACAGCTAAGTGCAGCATTCGTGTTGTGTAAGGAAGTGAGTGAATATTCAGCAACTCGCACGATCGCACATCGTTGATGCAAACGACGACGTCTCTGTGCGTTTGCCACTTCGGGATTGTGACCCTGGCGTTACATGTCTGAAACATTCCACAACTGGATTCTTTTGTGACGGCAGAGCAGACCTCTTCCTGGGTCTGCATCGACCTACAACGATCAGAGATCTGCACCGCGGACGAGGTAGATCTTGACAGGTCAACGGAGAGTTATGTACCGCCGCCGACCGGTGAGCATGCACACCGCAGTGCCTCGGAGAGTGATCCTCCGAACCGTGCTCGTTGACTGACACCGCTGTGTCGGGTCGGACTTTAATAGCAATGATCCGCTGCCTAAAAGTGCACAGAGCATTGCGCCGGTATCCATGTGTGTCGCGGCCTGCATCGTCCACGTCCACGGTTACGCCCACATGTGACACTTACGGCCCGTCAGAGTCCATGGGGCTAACCCAAACGGCTGAACCGAGTGTGAACCGTTGTGAGGCCGTGAGGCCATCCCGATGGCACGCTCGAGGTTACGGACCCGTTCTGACGGACACATTCCCGTCTCGGCGGTGGTTGTGACCAAGAACAAGGCGCCACCTTTGGCCACAAGGCGGTGCCCAACCTGTCCCATATCCCCCAGACCTGCAAGTCCAAAGCTGCATCATACAGTAGAGCACTTGGAGGTCGAGACGACGGACCACATCCGTCACCCGCGAACCCATCTTCATCCGTCTTGGCACTGGATTCGTACCGCAAACCTGTGTGATCGGCCCGACGATGTCCACAGTCTGATCGCACCCACGATGGATGCCGCACATCCAAATGACCAACCGGTTTGTGTGCGGTGATTTTTGAGTAGCTGTAGCCTGTTGCCCTGCCGCCCACCCGCACTTCTTTTGTTCACGAAAGCATCCCAGTGGACATGCACCCAACCCCGGTGTGATCGCCCTGAAGCTGACCTTCGATCTTTTCTCGGTTCCTCCAACGGAGGCTCTACCCGCCGGCAACATGCTGCTTTTGGTCTGTTTGGTCCGCCAGTCCGTCGGGTGGAGCGGTGTGCCTTATCCATTCGATCTCTTGTCCCTCTCCATCCCCCAATCCCTGCAAGCGTGACCGTTACTTGATGCGGGCCACAAACCTGATCCAGCGCTGCAGAATACAAAGGATTGCAAAGACGAACCGGATAGGAGACAAGTGCACTCGCTGGCACCAGGCCATGATCAAACCTGCTCAACAAAGAACGACTCTGTCCAGACAATGAAAGACTGGTCTGGGCGGCACTAGTGTGGAGATCATTCCATTCCTGCAGTGGTGCAGCACTAGCCAGGGATAAGGAATAGAACAGCTGCAAGAATGGCCAGTGCGTAAATCAAGGTCGGACAAAGACTAAGGGTGTTCCAAAGAGGTAAGGGCGTGAGTGCTCTTGCTTCTACCCTGATTGGTAGTCATATCTAATGGAGAGATTGGACCGTAACACGAACAGACAACGGCACATCCAGAAGTCGTTCCGAACTGGTTTTGCTCACAGTGACGGCGACAGGGAGTCGGAGAGTGCTCGATGTGTACAGCCGTGCAGGGGGTTCGGGTGAAGTGGTGATGACAGTTGAGAACGGAGAGACTCGAGAGCGGAGCATCGCATGCGCCAAAGTCACTGCCTTGTTCCATTCTTTCACTGTCCCTTCGACGGCACAGTTTCACGTGGAAGGAACGGTACGCGGGTACAAAAGAAGCGGTAGGCGGTACAGGTACAGTGCAGTATTATACACTATACCGTACAGTCACGCGTGCGTATGTCCGTCTTAAGAATGGTGAGATGGACATTGGAGTGCAGGGGGGTTAGGCTCTGTGACTTTGTCGTGTTGCAGCAAGCCAAAAGGCCAAAAGATTGGGTTAATCGACAAGCATCCGTCCGTCATGGCCTCGGGCCAGGGCGGAAGGGGCCCTCCCTCCTTTTTCCGACGTCACCCAAACTATTTTCCCAAAGTGATCAAAAGGGAGGTAAATCTCAGGGTCGAATGTTTCAGGACAGATTTGCTGGGCCGTGGGTGCTGCCCAGAGTCAAGAGTCGACCTGGGCTAGCTGAGCTTGCTGGGCCCGGAGCAGCGGCGGATCGAGGTGGATTGGGACACAGGGACAAAGGGAGAGAGGCTTCAGGGTATCGGGTAAGGGACCTTCGGCAGAGCTTCCATTGGGCCAGGGCCAGGGGACCAAGGGACTGCAGCCAAGACACGTCCAACGTGTCCAGCTGGTCCAGCGCGATCCAGCGCGTCCCTCCAACCATCCGTCTGGCTGTCCATCCTTGTCCTTCCCTTGCAAGGGATCCTCGCGTGTGTGTGTGTGCACCCAAAAGGCATGCGTACCGCACTGTCGCATACCGCATGATAATTTACCTAGACTTTGGATCTTTTGGGCAAGTATCAAAGGGTATATTATACAGGCAGTGCAGGGCTCTTCCATGGCAGTCGTTTTTTGGCTTGTCTCGATCTCCTCTCGTCGTTTCTCCTCTCCTCTCCTTGCGGGATCAGGAAAGGGATGGGTGTGATCCAGTGAACCAGACAAGCAGAGGGTGTGTGACTGTCCGCGTTGGCACGGCATGCAAAAGGATGTCTGTGTATCAAGGTGTATTGGGGCTGCGCTGGGCCGGAAGGACGGAAGCACGCAAGGGAGGGTGTACAGCATTGGTCCAGTGTTGGAGCATCGCCAGGCATCCGAGTGTGTTGCATTGTCTCCTCGTTTCCTCTCCGTCATCCGTCAACTCACACATCCGCTTCTCTCTCTCTCTCCGTCTCTCTTTCTGTTCTGCACACTCTCTCTCAACAGTCGCCGCCCTCTCTTGTCGCTCGCTCTCGCCCTCTCGCTCTCTCTCACCGCCTCTCCCTCACTCCTTCTCGCCGAACATCATCTCTACAACCTCATAATCATCGACATTCTCGAGCCTACTTGACATTCGTTTTTAAATCACATACTCTTTACCTGCCTTTCCCACTTTCTTCCCCCCCATAATCCCCTTCAGTGACTGACACGCCGTTTCGCTGGTCGGCTGCGTGATACAACACAACACAACTGCTCCTAGACCCAACCGACTCACTGGCGGTTCGCTTTGCGGCTCACGATCCAAAGCGACCTTTGGAATCTTCGACTTGACTTCATTCTTTTGCATTCTCAACCCCCATACATTGTAAGTTCAGCTGTCGTCGTCGTCGAGCTCGTCATTCGAGCAGAGTCCAAAGTCATGTCACCGCCCACTTTTTGACTTGACATCTCTGCGACTACCTCCTGATCGATGCTTCCACACCCCTGAGCTGGTGAACCGGTTACTGACGCGATCCAGAACTTTGTTCGCAACACGCACCAGCAATTTCACCATGCTTTTCTCTCTCGTCCTTTTAGCTTCGTCGATCACGGGGATTTCGGCCCACTCGGCGCGCCACCATTCCGCTCGTCATCGCAACATTGCCCGCGCGTCTTCGGCTTCGATTCTTGAGAAGGATGCTCCTGCCAAGGGCTTCAAGATTGTTGGTGACTCTGGTGTGTCGGCCCAGATGCTCTTCCTGGGCACGAAGCAGACGGCCTACATCCTTGACAAGGCGGAGAACAACTCAATGACCATTACGACCAATGGCGTCACCCACCCGGCTTGGGGTACTCGTTACAACCTTGTCAACAACGAGGTCACCCCCATGGAGGTCCAGTCCAACACGTTCTGCGCCGCCGGCATGTCTCTTGCCAACGGTTCGTGGGTCGTGTTTGGCGGCAACCAGGCTGTCACCTACCAGGGTGAGGCCGTCACCGACAAGGTCAAGAACCCTACCGGCGGCAACCCCTATGCCAACGCGGACGGCGGCAAGGCCATTCGTATGATCACGCCTTGCAACGACGACTCGTGCCCGTGGCAGGAAGGCGGTCCGGTGTTCACCATGACTGTAAGCTCAACACCTTGCGACATGGTTTGCTGATACATCTCAGAGCAGGCGTTGGTACCCCTCGGTCGAGGGTCTTGCCGATGGCTCGGTCATTGTTCTTGGCGGTGACGACTGGGGAGGGTGAGTATATCTCAATGAACGTGCAGCTGACATACAGATACGTCTCGAGCAAGGGTCAGAACAACCCCACTTACGAGTACTGGCCCGCCCGTCCCGAGGGCGCGGTCAAGATGGACTTCCTCGACTACACCCTCCCCCTCAGCCTGTATCCCCTCGTCTGGCTGATGCCTTCCGGCAAGCTCTTCCTCCAGGCCAACATGAAGTCGATCCTTTACGACATGGACGCGAAGAAGGAGATTCCTCTGCCCGACATTCCCTACGCCCCTCGTGTCTACCCCGCGTCGGGTGGTGCGGTCATGCTCCCCCTCACCCCCGAGAACAACTACGAGGCCGAGGTCATCTTCTGCGGTGGTAACGGTGCCCCCGAGCTGCAGAAGTCGACCGACGCTGGAGCCGGCTTCAATGTCACCGCCGTCAGGGCCGACGACACGTGTGTTCGTATCAAGCCCGACTCGGACAAGCCCACGTACGTCGACGACGACAAGCTTCCCGAGGGCCGCTCGATGGGTTCGATGATCTACCTCCCCGACGGCACCATCTGGATGGGTAACGGTGTCGAGTACGGTACCGCTGGTTACGGCAGCGAGAAGTACTCGATTGGTGTTTCGTACGGCCAGGGACCTCTCTACACGCCCGTCGTCTACGACCCCAAGGCGCCTGCAGGCTCGCGCTGGAACCGCGACGGTTTCACCCCCAGTACCGAGGAGCGCATGTACCACTCGAGCGCTATTCTTCTTGCGGACGGATCCGTCATGGTCTCAGGCTCCAACCCGAACGCCGACGTCACGACCGAGCAGTGGCCTACCAAGTACTCGGTTGAGAAGTGGTACCCCTCGTGGTACAACAAGGCTCGCCCTGTCCCCAGCGGCTTCCCCGAAAAGCTCTCGTACGGTGGTCCCGCTTGGAACTTCACCCTTACCGACAAGAACGCCGACCCTTCCAAGATCAAGGTTTCCATCATCCGCACCGGTTTCTCCACTCACGGCATCAACTTTGGACAGCGCTACCTCGAGCTCGAGACCTCGTATTCGATGAAGAAGGAGACTGGCGAGATCATCATCTTCGCCTCGCAGATGCCCCCGAACCCCAACCTCTTCACCCCCGGTCCTGCCATGATCTTCGTTGTCGTCGACGGTGTGCCTTCCGAGGGAGAGATGATCATGATTGGCTCTGGCGAGATGGGCAAGCAGCCCACTGCCGAGGCCGCCAAGCTCCCCCAGCCTGAGATCATTGTTCCCCCGGCGGCATCGTCGACGTCGTCTACTGCGCCGTCCAAGTCGGACTCTTCGGCGCAGAAGACCGACGCATCCTCGGAGGGCTCGAACGAGAAGGCCACTGTCAACAACAACGCCGTCGAGAAGAAGGACGACAGCGGTGCCGCTGCACTGGCCTCGCCTATTCTCGCCGCCGTTATCGCCGCTATGGGCGCCGTCGCTTGGATGTAGAGAGAGAAAGGGCTTCTTTGACCGCCCATGGTCAAGACCCAACCAAAGCAAACTGTCGATATAAAGCGTGTCTGCGCTGTATAGTAGTTTGTCCGAGCCACCATTCAACCGCCTGCATTCATTTCCCATGTCCATAGCATTGTCATGCCATTCTAATCACGTTCTTTTTGCATGAGGCGGCAAGGAGGATTGCCGTGGAGCAGTCACGACTGAAGGCATCCTTGTCGTCCGCCACATTCGTCATTCCTTAGGCTCTGGAATGGAGTGCGGGTATTGGGATTCAGCACGCCCGAGTCCTCTCATTGTATCGATGTACTCAGTCGGGACTCTCGTCTGGTGTTCTCGTCTCGTAACTGCTGTCGTTGCTTCGCTGTGCTGACTGGAGACTCTCGTCTGGTGTTCTTGTGAGGCTTAACGTGACACATCCATCAACCCGAAACGTCCACGCTGTCTGTATACGGACGACGATCTGTACTCAGTAGCTGTGAGTTGCGAGGATTCTCGAACGGTCAGCAAACTGTCAGACAGCGCCGTCCTCTAAGGAAGAACCTCGACCGCCGCGTTCTGTCCTTCAGGCTCTACAACCTACTGGTGGACATGAACAACAGTGCATTGACAATGGATGATGTGGATATGATTACAGAATATGAACATGCACAATATGAGGGCTGAGGGAGCGAGGACTATGAAATGAGGACGGAGCGAGTATGGCTGGGGCAACGGCGATGGAAGATGGACGATGTGACGAACTAGACCGAGAGACGAGATTAAGCTCCCTCTGCTGCGCTCGAGCCGCCCTCCTCTGGCTCTCCCTCAGCCTCGAGCTTCATCGCCTCTTTCCCGTGCGGGGGCGAGGTGTTGCCGGCCGTGACGCTCTGCGTGCCGAGTTTGCTGCGCTCGAAATGTTTGCGGCGACCAGTGTTGGGCGCTGTGATGAGGTCGACGCGCGTTGTCGTTGACGGTGGCACATTTTCGACCTCTTCGTCGGCCGCGAAGATGCGCTGAGCCGTGGGCTTGTGCGGCCGTGCGCGTGGGTCATCATCAGAAAAGACCGTGAAGCCTGGGTCGTGCACCGCGTGTCCGCCAGAAAGGATCGGTACCACGTAAGCGTGATTGGCGTGATTTGCGCTCGCGCTCGTGCCCGCCATCGTCGTGGAGCTCGACCTTGACGACGAAGGGGTAACCTGCTGCTTGGGCGCGTGTGCGTGCGCGCTCGTCTTGGTGTGTGAGGCCAGACGGGCTGATCGGCGCGGGGCGGAAATCGGTGACGCTGCGGCGTGCTCGTGCTCGCGCTCGGATGCGAGGTCCTTTTCGAGGTCATGTGCCTGCGGTGGCGTCGGAGAAGACGGTCTGGGTGGTGTCAGAATCAGGTCACGTCATGTTCAAAAGCGAATGGTGGGGCGAAAAGGAAGTGCGAGTGGCGGGTGTGAAACAATAACAACAAGACACAAACACATACCCAGTCTCTGCAGCAGGGAACAGTCGACGGGCCGGGCTCTTGCCTGTTCCAAGCTCATCCTCGTCAAGCGACACTCGCGGGCGACGCTTGAGGCCCGGGTCGACGATGGCTGATGGCGGACCGCGCTTTAATGGGAGGGAGACAGGCGAAGGGAGGGGTCCTGGAGTGGTGTTCGTGTTGATGTTGGTGTACAGGAACATGGCGACTGGTAGGTCGGACAGCGGCGCCCGGGGGGCTCGGGCTGTGGATGCCATTGCGAACGATGGTGTTGACGGCCTGCGTTGTGCGGAGTAGGACGAAGAGGTACAAGATAAAGGCAAGCAAGAAAGGAATAAGGATGATGGATGGAGCGAGAGGGATGGTCAATGTCAAGAGAGGGTGGACGGATGGAAGCAAAGTCAATGTTGATGGTTTCCTCGCGTGGGAACTCTGCCAAATGTGCAAAGGGTCAGTCGTCCCTTGGGTGGCCTGGGTGGCCTGGGTGCTGGGTGGGTGGGTGACTGCATGGCTGAGAGCAAGGCAACGAGCCCACGCCAAAGAACCAAGGAACCAGGGGCCCAAGGTGAACGACGGTTGACTGTACCCAACCGCTGGATTAATTCGGAATTAAATACGCCACGTGAGAAATATTTACGTAATTGCTTTATCATTATTGCTGATGTGATGGAATCTGACATGGGGTGCGGGATAAGTGCGGTCGGCCGTTGCGGCAGCCGCTCCAGCTCTGGAGTCAGCTCTGTAAAAAGTTGGAGCCGAAGAATGGGTGGCTCATGCGGCTCAACCGCTTGGGTGTCCCTCTGCGCCTCTGCGTGGTGGACTCTTCTCGGCTCTCGGCAACAGATGCATGCAACTAGAGTCATTCCTCGCTGGATCGCTGGGCGAATTGTTAATCTGATTAGCACTCGTGGGCTCCCCATTTCAGCAGTCATCCTTGCTCCGTCGCAATTATCAATCACCAGCTGTA
>Ga0160505_101628_pt1 | contig 10473 bp, 6 predicted proteins | sample DIDeMG_FD_108225 | JGI IMG/M metagenome (GOLD analysis project Ga0160505, IMG submission 108225) | Enriched chicken feces microbial communities from UW Madison campus, WI, USA - DID2874_E49_Stillage MG | ecosystem: Host-associated > Birds > Digestive system > Large intestine > Fecal ...
AAAAAAAAAAAAAAAAAAAAAAAAAAAGTCAACATGTTGAGTGTTGGTTACAAATCTTCCAACAAATCACGGTCATTCTGGTTAACCTTACCGAGTTCCTTAGTGTCGTCGTTATCGTGGTGTTGCTTCTTTGCGTTTCTCTGGGCGCTACCAGCATCTTCCGAAGCCTCACCATCATTGATGTTGTTGACGCTGACGTCGTCAACGCGTCGCCGGACGTCGGACACAATGTTATCAAAGACAGAACGCAAGGTTCCTGCAGCCGCACGGTTGTTAAATAACAGCCGGCCAAAAGAGAGCTTGTTGGCGAGACCCCCATTGTTGCGACCATCATCGAAAAGACCCGTGCCCTCAGGTGTGAGATGCACCGTGCCGCCAAGTGTGCACGAAAAAAGTGTTTCGAGTGTTTCGTCTGCAAGCACGACCATCCGGAATGTGGCCAGATTTATGTAGACGGGTCGTGCGGGATCTAATGCCTTGTTGAAAGCATCCTTGCTGTCCTCTGAGGCCTCTTCGCTTACGCTTGCGTTACCACTACCGTCACCAGAGCTAGACTCATCCTCGTCGGGTGTAGCATATTCAAATGCACGATTTATGAAGCTTGATACTGCAGAAAGATACCGCACACTCTGCTCATGCTGCAGAGTTTCAACCGAAATCTCGTGCGGCACAGGCACGAAATCACTGCGGTCAACATCAATTAGATCTTGAGCGAGGCCGTCTTCGGCACCCTCGAGTTCCGCACGGATTGCTAAAATTTCATCGTTGTGTGTGCGTGCCTTTAAAATTTCTTGCTGGTTCTTTGCACGAATACGCTGCGATTGTGCATCAAGAATGGGCGACTCGCCCTCGCGGAACGGGCGGGTAAGGAAAAGAAGACCCTCAGACATTTTTAGAATACCTTCGCGGTCGACTTTATTAAGGCCAGCCTCATCGTAGAGGTCGTAAAAGTATGACATGGAAGACATAAGATCTGGTTGCACCAAAGAGTCAAGTCCTTGAACCACGTCTTGTAAAGTCAAGGTGCCCACCATCTGACTGTCCCAGCGATTAAACAGTCGGTATACAAAATCATGAGGTTCTGCATGTTTAATTGCTGTCATTTTTTCTGCCAATGTCGAAAAACGGGTGATTGATGTCCCTGCCACAAACTGCGGATCCATCCAGTCTACAATGCCGGCCATAAAAATGCTAAATGCGTCTAGTGTCATGTCAGTTCGAGTGGCACCAAGTCCAAGTCGGGTGTCCTGTATCGCTGCGTAGAACCGGTCGTAGATGATTCCAAGTTGATCATTCGATAAATTACGGGTTTTTGGTAAGTTTCGAATTTGCGTACGCTTTGCAAAGATCTCAATGTCGCCCAGAATTTGGTTTTCAAACTTACGGCGATAACTGTCAATCATTTCGTCAGTGATAACTGCAAATTCTCTGAATGCTGCAATCATAAGCTCTTGGAACTTAGTCACCTTTCGAATTTTAGGGTTGCTGGAGTTGGGATGCACAGGATCGTCTAGCGTCGAAAAATACTCCTTCAGGATTTGAATAACCACACCGTCGTCAGTTGCGTCTAAAAGCTCCTCACCGTTAACTCTCAGGATAGCCAATGCGACCTGGAACAACGTCTTGGGACCTTCCAAAAAAAACACATCCATAATTCTAAACGCAAACACAAGCGGCATAGAATTGATAAATAGTGACAGGAACCAAGGAAGTGATACTACTGATAGTTGCACGTCGTTTTTAGCCAAATGATCCCAAAGGATCGGCATTGTTTTTTGTACCAGCGCTTCAAAAACTTTCTGATCGAGCAGTGTTCCGTACATAGTTTTGGAATAGTATCCAGGTAACATAATATCGCAAACCTGTGAAAGACACCAGAAAGCTTGCTCCTCGGACATGTAAATTAACAGCGCAGCAGCAACAATATTCATTGCCTGGCAGTAGCCGACATCTGGGTTCTTCCATGAATATACCGTTAGAACTCGTCGTAGACGCTCAATGCCTTCGGGATCTTGATATGCTGCGTACTCAGGCAATGATCTGTTCAAATCCTTTTCAATCTCATCGATTGCTAATGAAGTTCGGCCTTGGTACTCCTCCAGTAATGACACATATAACCTCTGGTTTTGCATTCTCCTAAACGCAGATCCACTGGTCAACTCCCAGATTTCACCTCTAAGTCTATTAGGAAGACCAACTCGAATGAGTTTGAAAAATCCTGGCTGCTTGATAATAGAAACATTTCGACCGTGTGAGAGAATGTATTCATACCACAGTCTTAATTTGGATTTGTCTCGTAGTTTTTTGGGGTCGCCAGGGTAGCCAAAGACTCGTCCCAAACCTGAAAGAGGCTCTTCTATATCTGTGCCATCATTAGCCAACCTCAAAACTAAATACTCAGAATGAAAGGTAGACAAAAAGGTCTTCGATGATTTAATTAACGGTAAATTTGACTTGAGATTGTCCTTCAAAATGCCGCAAAACCGCTCACACTTGGACCTTAAGCCCATAAACTGAATGACAATAGTGAGTCCATGATAAAGGGTAATAGACAAAGCAAAGATCATTGAATTAGACGGCACACGCTCGACCTTGGATATCGATATCAGAGAGAGCGTGAAACTGCAATTGCGACCAGCAGGGATGTTATATTCGGAATCAGCAGCTGACTCAAAGATCAAAAAAGACTCAGACAGTTGAATTTTGCCAGGATAAAATACCGAGTCTTCGGGGAGGTTTTTTGAATTTAGCGAATTGCTGCCACTGTACTGACCTGATGTTTCAGCGGGAATGATGGAGATCTCAGCCTGACACTCATCCATGAGTGACTCGGACGGCGGAAGCTTAAACTTGTTTCTGAATAGTTCATCTTGCGAAAACTTGCGATTGTAGATAGTTGTAACAGTGGGAGCCGGATTATTGATAGCTGAATCAGTCGAAGCTTTGGTGTTGTTCGCACTATCGAAGATCGATAGTTGTGACGCTTTGGTTCGCAATGCTTCGAAAAACGACATGATTGAATTGCTTCAATTCGAGGGCAACGGAATAGAAAAGGGTTCTGTGGCAGATGTATTTAACTTCTTGGGCAAAAAAAAAAAAGGGAAAAAGGCAAAAAAGAACACACTTCGCATTAACATTGAAGACCCAAGCACTACAAGAAACAAAGAAGATAATCAGAATATGGGACTTTGGCCGGACGAGCAGGCTGTGGGCCAAATCGACTGAGAGTGTGTCATGCCTATGTTTACGCAGCAGTATAATATATACACACGAAGATAAGCTTACCAGTTACAAAAATTAATAAATAAAACGCTTTTTTAATTATGGTTCCAGAAGTGATACTATCAAAAATTCAATTTACATCAGTTGTTGCTACCGCCGCTGGACTTATGGTAGCGTCTACCGCTGTAGCTCTTACTGGAGCGGGAGGAAGATCCCAAAGATCTGGGGCCAGTGGGCGCGTTAAGAGGTGGAGATTGAGACCTGTTCCGGCCGGTAGACTTATCGTCGCGTTTGTCATCATGGTGACGACTGCTGCGATGATATCTGCTAGAACTATGACGGCTTCTCTCACGGCTACTGCGACGGTTGCGAGAAGAGGATCCGGAGTCGCGGTCACGGTGCTTTCTATCACGCTCCTTGAGACGATCACCAAATGAGCCTTTGTTTGAACGGCTCTCTCTGTCACGATAACGGCCATAGTCATTGCGAGAACGAGAACTCTCGCCATCGTCAGACTTACGGTCCTCAGAACCCTCGCTATCACCACGCCTAGAATTGTTGTAATCGTCACCACCATCACGGTTTTCATCTTCATTGTTGTTGGTGTTGTCGACATTGTCATTGTTCTCGCCTTCGCCCTGAACCAAAGTGATTGCAGAGCCATCTTGTCCACTATCACGCTTGCTGCCATCATTGAATCCACTTTTATTGAAATTGAAGTTATTGTTGTTGTTGTTGTTGTTGTTATAATAGCCACGGTTTCGATAGTTGTTGTTATTATAGCCACCACGGTTGTTGTTGTTGTATCCTCCGCCGTAACTATTGTTATAGTTATTGTTGTAGCGGGGGTTATTATTGTTAAAGTTGTTGTAGAATCCTTGACGGGAATCATTATTCTGCTGATCAGTGTTTTCTTCAGTACCTTGGTTATCTTCACCATCATTGGGAGCAGCATCTTGGTCACCGGATGCGTCACCAGCAGTTAACGCTCGACTGTCGGCAGCCGGACCAGTCGGGGCAGTGGCTCCTGGCCAATTACCGCCCATCTGTTGCATTTGCATTTGTTGGAACTGCTGCATTTGTTGCTGAAACTGTTGTTGCATCTGGGGGTTGTTGTTGCCCTGGGTCATCATATACTGCTGCATCTGAGTCATGTATGCCTGCCATCTCTGATAGTACTGTGCCATCATTACAGGGTTCATGTTGTTCATGTTATTATTGCCATTGCGATTGTAGCCATTGTAGTTATTATGATGACCAAATCCTCTATTGTTAAATCGATTATTGTTATCATCTCCATTGGCATCCTTTGCTCTAGGCTCAGCTCTCTTCACCTCAATCTGTTTACCCTTTAAAATTAAGTAGGGCTCGTTGACAATACGTTCAACAGCTTGGTCACTATCGAAAGTGATGAAGCCAAAACCACGAGGACGGCCCGTGTCCTTGTCAATCATCAATTGAGCATCAATAACAACACCGTACTGAGCGAAAAACGAATTGAAGTCCTCTTCAGTTACATCCAAGCCAACACCACCAACAAAAATCTTGGCAGTCTTGTCTTGTTCTTCACGAGGAATTGCACGCTTGGGATCAATCTAGTTGAGTGTCAGTAAAAGTAATGAAGCCACATAGAATGCTATAAGTTATACTCACAATTTTGCCATCAAGAAAGTGTTCTTCAGCCAAAACAAGGTTCACACTCTTTGCTTCAGCAAAATCCAGGAAGCCAAAACCTCTGGATCTACCAGTGACATTATCTCTCATAACGGTACAGTCAACAACTTCACCAAACTTGGAAAAATAGTTCTTCAATGACTCTTCAGTTGTCTCCCAGTTTAAGCCACCAACAAACATTTTTCCCTCATCCTTAGGGGGAATGTAAATATTACCAGTGTTGGTAGCGCGGCCAGGAAGAGTGGAAGGATCGGGATTGTTAAATCCCTGATTGACAGGGTTATTAACATTAGCATTGCTGTCATTGTTTCTAGAGAATTGCTGGAATTGGTCATTGTTGCTATTGTCATTGGTATTGTTGTCAATGTTTCCCTGTTGAGGCGGTTGGTGAAACTGAGTACCGGGAATGTCAAACTGAGCTCTAGGATCTTGAGAAACGTTACTGTTAGCATTGTAGCTATCGCTAACAGGGTTTGCATTGCCAACAGATCCGCTTCCAAGATTGCTTGACTCAGGCTGGGTGGAAGGAATTTGAGTCGACAAAGGGGCTTGCTCAGGTTCAATTTTGATTGAATCGTTGGATTCAGGCTTCAAAGCTGTTTCATCTTGGGCAGGCGCTGCTACTTCGGTCTTCACTTCTGGTTTGCTGGAATCACCGCTATATAAAAATTAGGAAGAAAAAAAAAAGTTGATTCAGTATTAGTAAAACTAGGAATATGTAAAAGAATAACTAGGTTATAAAACATTAGATTAGGAGGAGGGGGAACATTACTAGATATCAGCAAAAAATTCATCTTCATCATCGAAGGTTGACATTTTTCTTGAACTTTCAAAAGGTTCTTGATCTTAGCGCTGAGGATTTATAGGCCAGTTTTGTATTGTTTCTGTTTCCAAAGGACTATATGTTATATATATTTAACCTAACGATGTGTTGCAATCAAATTAAAGTGCTTCGTAGTCGTTAAATATACTGGTTACTGGCGGTAAAAAGTATGATTGACGGGAGTTATAATTACACGTTGTTCGTGATATAGCTAGACAGTTAGGACAACAAATGATCTGAGTTCTTGATAACTTTCTTGCTTTCTCTCTGAAAAAAAAGCGATGAATATATAAAATATATATATAAAACGAAACTCTGGATTTTCAAGACTCTTCACTTGCAAGGTTTACTTAAATTGAAGAAGAAAAAAGAATCGCAAGAAATAAAAAGTATTTTTTTGAAAAAAAAAGATGAGGAGGTTGTGGTGAAGAGAAGAGGAGAAGAAAGAAAATTTGAGTGCCACCAAGAACCGGTTTTAAAAAACACCATGCCTAAGATTGATAGTGGGGTTAGGGGTACACTATATTGTCATAGCAACTGTTCACCATACATAATTATATATTCCTATTACGGAAATTATTTATTTCAGGTAATATTTAGTTAATTATCCATATTTGGCAACTTTGTTTTATCCCAAAAAAATAAGCTAAGTCGTCATAAAAAAATTTTTGTCAACCTTTTTGATCAGCCCTTGCAACCCACAAAGCTAACAATGAAGTTCCTGATATTACTTGCCCAGCAGCATGAAGAATTCCGAATTACTGAGCTGCAGTCATTAGCAGATATCTATGGTATTAAGCTAGATTTGAGCAACTATATTCCTGAGGTATGTTTGACGGAAGTCCATTTTGAATCATTCAAGAGTCTCAATTTTAACAATCCTCTTTCCTAGTAGTCACCTTTTTTGATTGTTGATTTTGACAGTTGTGAAGATGCAAAGAAGGTCGTTGAAAGATCGATCTTGACTAGAGCAGTCTACGAACTCTACGCCACGGGTGATACCCTTGAAGATCTGCATACCGGTACCAAAGAGTGCAAATCACAATGGGAAAAATACATTGACGAGAGCGTGAGCTTCAAATTTGACTACTTTGGCTACAAGGGCTCGCGGGTGCGAAAAGATATCGTCAAGAGGTTTGAAAGTTTTTCATTCATGGAACTACCTGGCCCCATTCGCATGAAGAACCCAGACCAAGTCTTCACTCTATTTGAGCAATACAAAGTTGTTGGTCAGAACCCCGAGGCGGAACCAAGAAAAATGTGGTTTGGCAGACTGGTGAGCGAAACCTTCAGACATTACGCTGATGAGCTTGATCTCAAGAAGCGAAAATACATTGGAACCACATCCTTTGATGCTGAGCTGGCACTGGTTTCTTGTAATATTGCTCAGATCACCCCTGGCAAAGTTTTATACGATCCTTTTGCCGGTACAGGCAGTTTCCTTGTCGCTGGAAGCAAGCTTGGTGCTCTAACAGTTGGTTCTGATATCGACTTTAGAATGCTCAAGGGTAAAAGCGCTCAGTGTAACATTGACTCCAACTTCAAGCAATACAAGTTAACGAACAAGTATCTTGATGTCATGACAATGGATTTCACACACAATGCTTTCAGAAGCTCATTCCTGTTTGATGCGATTGTTTGCGATCCTCCTTACGGTGTCCGGGAGGGCTTAAAGGTTCTTGGATCCAAGGATGAAGAAAAGTTTGCCGGCAAAGAGAATGTGCTAATTGACGGTGTCCTTGCGCATTTACGGAAAGATTATATTCAACCAAAAAAGCCCTACGAGTTTAATGCTCTACTTGATGATTTGCTGGAGTTTTCTGCAAAGCATTTAACCCCCAAAGGCAGACTCTGCTTTTGGATGCCTACAGCCAACGCTGAGTTTCAGGAACATCACATTCCCCTGCATCCTGATCTTGAGCTAAATGCTTGCTGTATTCAGGACTTCAACAAGTGGTCAAGAAGACTGTTAGTTTACACTAGACGGCCATATGGTGAGAAAGGTGAAGCCAATTCTGTGAAGGGTATCTCTAGTGAAGAATTTAGGGATAAGTATTTCAGAGGCTTTTCTGCCCAAAAGAAAGAGCAGGAGAGTAAGAAACTGGCAGAGTAGCTCTCAATATTTGTATCATGAACATGAAAATCGTAAATGTTTTTGTATTTGTTAGATCATGAATAATTTAAATTGATATTGATAGAAAAGCTCAGTCATAATGTGAAATGTACGAATACACTATAGTTTTTTTTTGTCAAAGTTTCTTCGTTACTCCGTAAATACGAAAGATAATTGAAGTTACTATTAGAGTATCCTTTTGCGGTCTTAAAATCTGGAAATTACAAATGTTGAGTTAACTAAAAGATGATAAGAAAAATGCTCTCAAAAAGACTTATCCCAACGAGACTAATGAAATGAAAATCTTGACAAATTAAACCATTAGATGGCGTTTAGATTCACCGTGAATAAGTCATACGTTGGCGTAGCCTTGTAATCTGCAACACCTGATTGATTCGGTCCAAACAAATCTTCGAAACTTTGCTCTAGTCAAATAATTGCCCGAATAGAAACATAAGCTTGTATTCAGAAAATCAGTATGGGCTCCTAGGATCAAGCTCCGGAAAAACTTTTTTATTTTTTGTTATCAGACAATCACGTTTTTGCAGGGCCCAAAACACTAGCGGCCCTTGCAAACTGAAATCCGCCGGTTGTCACATTACGGAATTCCGTTATGTTAGCATGTGAAAAAAAAAAAAAAAAAGATTCAAGATCAGAATAAAATGTGGCCAAGTTGATAAGAAGAGGTAACACTGGGTTTCAAAGAGTTTGTGCCAAGTTTAAGACTCCCCTGAACCACCATATAGCTTTCCTGTTTGAAATTGCTTGTTTTGGGGAACCAACAACCCATACTGTTATGTAGAATGGTCTGTCATGGTAGAAGCTAACCTCATGATAATAAGAAAGAAGAAAAAAAACACACGTGTGTCTTGACGTACAATTGGGCACGGGGAGAAAACTAATATTACAATTACCATAATTATCTGGACAAATATGAGTATCGATGTTAAAGCTCATGCATTCTTAGGCCTGCGAACTTAGGGTGGGGACTAAATTATTAGACCAAAGACAGGTGGTTAGCTACGTGTTAGGATACCGTCAAAGTACACCTGGAAAGTAGCAATGCCATGTAGTATTAATTAAATGGAAGGTATTGGAAGAAAAAAAAAATCGACAATTCAGAACCTCGGCGAAATCGTTAGCAGGATGTGCTATAGCACTTTTCAACAGGCTTGGTGAAATTATAGGAAAGGTCAACAAGTGATGGCACTGACCATGAGGAGTAGTTTGCTATACGGGAAGTTTGGGGTTTCAACGGGGGATCCAGTACGCCAGAATCAACTATCTGCTCCACCATACTGACAAACATGTTCCTCACTCCGTCTGTATTCTTTGCACTGACTTCAAAGTAGCCATCTATAAGAGGTTTATTTCTTGTTGATGGCTGAGGTGTCACTGGCGAAGAGGTATCAGTGCTACTGCCGTTGGTCTTTGCATACTCTTTATAGAATGGCTGTGATTTCGGTTGTTCTTTTGGTTCCGTTCTTTTGTTTGAGTCTAAAGGTTGGATTGATTCAATGAAATCTAGGGCCTGTTGCGTCGACACTACTCGTAGCTCCTTTTCGTCGATCTTGTTGCCCACAATGTACCGTACAACTGGCTGCGTCGCATTGCTGTGGATTTCGGTCTCTTCTATCCACTTAGGCAAAGAATCAAACGTGTCCTTGTTGCAAACATCATAGACAATAAAGATGCCATGAGCTCCTCGATAATAAGAATTTGTGATGGTCCGATATCGTTCCTGGCCAGCGGTATCCTGCATTAACTGATTAGCACTTTAACTAAAGAAAGAATTAAATCGCTTGTTTGTCTAGTAACAACTTACCCAAAGCCTAAGTTTATAGGGTTTTCCGTGAACTTCAAGAGTTTTCATTTTTAAATCAACGCCTAAGATATTGTGTTAACATAAACAACCAGAGAAGTGAATATGGCTTGTGTACCTATCGTTGTTGTATCGCCCTCATCGAAGGTGTCATCACAGTACCTAACTAGTAGTGAGGACTTTCCAACTCCTGAGGTACCTGATTAATGTATGTTAATAAACAAGTAAATTATAAAAGTGCTGAAAGATCGGAGTATATCTTAATACCTATGATAATAAGTTTGATCTGCGGAACTTCTGATTTGTCTGGAGGCAGCATTAGGCTCAATGTATGGTAGCTGTGTGTGTGCGGGTGTGGGTGGTAAAGAGAAACTCGTAAGTAGGTGAGAATGAACGGTGATTTGTTTCAGGATATCTAGTTGAGTCGTTGATATACCGTCTCTAATGCAGAGTGAGAGAGTGTGCAGTGTTTAGCAGATATGATTTATGTAGAAAGAGAAACTGAAAATGTTTGCGGAGGAGAAAAATGTTGAACTAAAATAAACAATTTTTTTTTAACTTTCCAAGCATTCTTTGCTCGATATACTTTGGAAAGATCGTCCACTATTTTGATTTCACCAACAGTTCAAAGTCATGCATGTAAAAACCGATGGTTAAAAAGTAGGAAAGTTGAGCAAGACAAGTTAAGAAGACATTGAATACTCATCTCTTAATGAAGAGGAGGCAAGAAAAAAAAAAAAAAAAAAAAAAAAAAAAAAACAAATTATTAAAAAAAAAAATAAAAAAAAAATATCACAACAAAAAAAACATACAAAAAAA
>Ga0160505_101629_pt1 | contig 10472 bp, 7 predicted proteins | sample DIDeMG_FD_108225 | JGI IMG/M metagenome (GOLD analysis project Ga0160505, IMG submission 108225) | Enriched chicken feces microbial communities from UW Madison campus, WI, USA - DID2874_E49_Stillage MG | ecosystem: Host-associated > Birds > Digestive system > Large intestine > Fecal ...
ACTATGGTGATCAAAAAATAGAAAAACTTAATTGCTGGTTATGAAAGGTGGGTGGGGGTTCTATGTTGTTATACCGGGGGGGTGTTTTGTGTTAATTTTTTATGAATAGTTTTTTTTTTTTTTTTTTGCCCACCCGACATGGACTGAAAGCAGAAAAAAAAAAGGTTCAGAAATGGCCCTTGCCCACGGCCCTTGCCCTGCATACTCACTCAGATGTGCCACTAACATCGGACTTTGCGCGAGTATGGGGAAAAAGCAGTATTGTTAATGCCGAGTGCTTGATTGTCAGATCGCCAACTCAAACACCGTCGTATTAGGATCTGCCCAAGGATATATATTTTACGCTCATGTACGGGTATATGGACCATGTCCTTCGGACGTTCTACAAGGCCACCGAGTGGAACGACGACAACGTCTACTCACATATCATTGAGACTTCGCAAAGTAGGTTCCACTTGCTTCTCCAGGACTCCTTCAGCTAACAACCACCAGACCTCATTGACTTTGATCTGCCCAAAGGCTGCAACATAACTCTTTCCTCGCAGCCGACGCCGACGTCTTGCTCCTCATATACACTCTCCAACAATGGATTTCTCAACGGCTCCATCTTCTACACATACTGCACGCGTGAGCTTGACCCGATCCCAGCGTCCAAGTACATCCCGTTGCGCCAGACTATTGCCAGCTACCGGATCCTGACGCCGCTCAAAAAGCTAATTGACCCCATGTACTGGGAGGTTTGGAAAGGAGGCGTCCGGGTTGATACAAAAGGTATGTTTTTTTTTTGCCGCGTCCCCACTGGGCGATCTCGGGCTTTGTAGTGCTAACAAGCCACAGATACGTTATTATATGGCCGCATTTATCTTCCACAAAATAGTGTCGAGGCAATGATTGTGCGGCGGCTATCGCCAGCATCGCAGCTGGTCATTAAGAGTGTCAGCGATACCCATATTAAGAATGGTGGTGCAGTATGTAGCTCTTCCATCATCTTTTGACACATACCCTTTCTCTAACATCTGCTACCCTCAGGTTACATTCACTCTCCAGCGGAACCTCCCCAGCTACTCCAACGAGTACATTTACAGCACCCACGAGTCACTGGTCGGCTTTCGCGGCGTTTACAACTTTGGTGCGCAACAACGCATAAAAGACCCCTCGATCTCCTCTCGTTTGACAATTGGCGGCGAGATTTACTACAGCATTCTTGCCAAAAGCCCCGGCTTATCAGCCGCACTCCGCTACACTGCGCAGTCCGCCTACACGGGTACGCCACTGACCATGGCGCTAATGTGCAACCCGCTTATGGGCCACCTTGCTGCCATGTACTCACTTACAGCCGGTGGTCACTCCTTTGGCAGCCGCATTGAATTTAACGTCTACTCGTACGAAAGTGATCTCTCCGTTGGCTGCGAGCTTTGGCGCTCACAGGAAAAAGAGGAGGAAACGACCCCCATTTTTAGCACAATCAAGGCAAGCACGAGCCTGAAAACACGGTCGTTAAACATGTTGTGGGAAGGGCGATTCAAGGATTTGCTAGTGAGCACCGGCGTGGGCCTAACAGCCTTGCCATCGCAGACCCTCGAGTTGTCCCAACTAGGCGTGAGTATCCAGTACTCTTCGTAGGTCTTATTTAATTTTCATTTTATTTTACTTTTTCCTCGCTCTCATTTTATTGTAAATTTTTCCTTTTTTTTTGTTGTTGTTACTATATACACTTATTTACAAAGGTCTATGAATACCTATTTTTTGAGCTCGTTGATTGCAATCTCAAGTCTGCTCTTGGAGATGTCAGTACCTAGGAGCGAGATGATAGTGGGGATATCAACTCCAGAAACGCTGCCAGTAAGGGCGTAACGCAGGGCCTGGAAGACCTTGCCCTTATTCAACTTGTCAGCAAACTTGTCAGCAACACCGTCACAAAACTCTCTGGCCTTTGCCAGATCCAACTCTGCAGCGGGCTCAGCCGAGAGACCATCTAAGGTATACTGCAGCACATCCAAAGCCACTGGTTTAGCGTCCTTGAGGTTTGTAACATAGCGCTTGGCTGCGTCAGATTCCAGGTCCGGCTTTACGTAGAGATAGTGGGCCCGAGAGGTAAAAAACTCAAGACTGGTGACACTATCCTTAATCGCCTCTAAAATCTTGACAGTATAGTCAAAGGAGGTTCTAGTTGCCTCGGGAATGTCAGAAGGTTGATCAAAGAATTGATGAACAGCGGCGTAAACCTGCTCAGACATTTCTTTGAATCCGGTAGGCGTACTGAGGCGCGCGGCAAAGTAGTGCTTGTTTAAGAAAAGAAGCTTTTTGTCAGTAACTTTGGCGTTACCCTTAGTCAAACCATGCAATGTAAAGAGTTTGGCCATCTCGTCAAGCGTGTAAATTTCTGAGTTTTGAGCAGGCGCGGTCGATCCCGAAGCTGCGTCCTTATGAGGCGACCAACCAAAGAGCGCAACAAAATTAACCATGGCCTCAGGGAGAATGCCCTTCTCGGCAAGGGAAAGCACGCCAATATCGCCAGAACGCTTGCTAAGCTTCTTGTCTGAGGCAGAGGTGAGCAACGGAATATGTACAAATTTGGGCGGCGCCCAGCCAAACGCAGTGTACATTGCAATGTGCTTGGGGGTCGAGGGAAGCCACTCCTCACCGCGGATAACGTGGGTAATCTTCATGAGGTGGTCATCAACGACGTTGGCAAGGTGATAGGTAGGCAGGCCATCCGACTTAACCAGAACAGGATCGTCGTAACGCAAGTCGTTATGATTCACCTGGGTCTGCAGGTTCAGTTTACCGTGGAGAATATCAAAAAACTCAGGGTACTCAATAGGAGTCTTGAAGCGGACTGTGAAGGATTCCGAACCCGCACGTTCTTCACTTTCTTCATGCGTAAGGTGCGAGCACTTGCGATCATACGACGCCATAGAGGGCGGGTGAAGTTTCTGTGCCGAAGCCTTGAGCTTGTCAAGTCTCTCCTTTGAGCAAAAACAGCGGTAGGCGTGGCCAGACTCAATAAGCTTGTCAGCGTATTTTGCGTAGGTCGCGGCCCGCTCAGACTGTCTGTAAGGGCCGTAAGGTCCGCCCACCAAGGGACCCTCATCCCAGTTTAAACCGGCCCATTTTAGTGACTCATAAATGTTTTCCTCAGCTCCTTTAACAAGTCGGTTCTGTGCAAAGGGGTGTTAGTACACAGTTGAAAGTAGACTGGCGTTGGATTTTCTTACCTGATCTGTATCTTCGAGTCTCAGCAAGAATTGGCCGCCGGTGCTCTTCGCAAGCAGGTAATTGTAGAGTGCTGTTCGCAGCGAGCCAATGTGAATAAGACCAGTTGGTGATGGCGCAAATCGAGTCCGCGCTGGCGGCTCAGCAGCATGATCATGTCCATGATTGTGACCGCAAGGGCTCGCATGTTTGTGGTCTTGCTTCTTTTGCAAGCTAAACAAGGACTTGCCTGACTTTAGAGAAAACTTTGTGGAGTAAGGAGCGTAGCTGGTGGCACGCAGCAAATGAGGCTGGGCCCGAAAGGCACGCCTCGATATTGAGCTCAATAACATGACTTTATGCGTTTGGGAACAGGGGGAGTAGAGTAATGTTCTGGCAACAGGTGCACTGGTGCTAGTTCCGTGATTCGCGGGTTCTATGTCGAGGAATTAGAATTAGACGAGACCTAACCCATGAACAGTAGTAGGAAATTTTTTTTTTTCTTCTTCGATACTTTAAACAACGTTGAAAAACTTGTGAACTTTAACCATTTCAACTTGAAAAAAACTTTTAGCCCCCCGAACGACGACGACGACGAGAAAGACTTTTACGAACAAAACATTAAGACATCATGGCCTACACAAATAACAACAACAGCGGTAACTACTCGAACCACATGAGCATGTACCAGCAGCAGCAACATCAGCATCAACAGCAACAACACCAGCAACAGCACCAGCAGCACTCGCAGCAGAACAACATGCTTTCACCCAACATGCGTACTGATGCTAACATGAACCCGGCTTCTCTCAGATGTACGTGTAAAGAATTAATGCCTCGGGGCCTTTTTTGAATTTTTATTTTTATTGAACACTGCAGCCGTTCATGATTATTGTGAAAGATCGGGTAGCTAACCTCTGACCTACAGTATCACTCACACGGGCCAGATTTAATGCATCACGATCATTTGACCTTGAGGATGACATGGAGTTTTGTCCTATCCTGAGCGACGAGGAGGTGAGTACTTTGTCCAGTGCCCAGTTGATAAGCTATTTTGGTAACCACCGGAACGTATCACGCTGGTAAACGGTGTTGAAATTTGGAACTAACTCTCTTTTTTTTTTGCTTTCTAGGTTAAGCTTTACCAGACCAACGACCAGCAGCTCTACGCGCGCTACGGCGTTGCGGCAGCAGCATCGACAGCATCAGTCAACTCAACGACATCACCAAGCGTTGCGACCAAGCTGCGTATTCTCGATATTGTTGACCCCGCCACCGGCGCCAAGATCTCGCCCATCCTGCGTAACGCGTCTCCCGCAACCGGTGCCGGGTCTGCATACAACAGCGGCAGAGCGTGGTAAAAGCGGGCGGAACCAGGACGCAACAAAACAAAACAGACAGACAAGATCCGACTGTTGACAGATGATTTATTATTATTTATATTATTTTATTGTTTTCATTTTTGGCTTTTCGATTTTCACTTATTTTATTATTTCGCTCGTTGATTCAGTATTGATGATTTCCCTCTGGACCCTTTTTTTTTCCGTTTTCACCACTATTTTTTTATTTTTTATTTTGATTTGATATTGACCTTAATGAAACGACTTGACTGACCCTGTTTATATTTTCGACCCTCCTCTTCGCCATCATCCCCGACCCATTAAACCACACTATCTATTCCCCGTTGACTGCCCAATTTTTAATATTGATATATGCACATAGATCTTTCTTTTTTCTTTTTCATTATTTTTATTTTTTTGTTATTGTGAATATTTGTTTTGTGTATGTTTATTTTGTGTATGTTTATTTTAAGAGATATGAAATTTGAACTTTTGTGGGTGGATGGAAAATGGATTAACTTAAGAGCTCAAAAAGCCAAGGATAAGATACATCAGCGGGTACCCAAACCCGCCGGTAGAAACAGTAGTTAATGTTTCAAATCATAGTTGTATCTGGGCTCTCACATCCTGACTACTGACTATTTGGTGTTAGGCCAGGGTGGAAGCTGCATTTAACGCTGGTTTGGGTATACAGAGAAACACTTGTGTTTGCTGTTGCACTTATTGTACAGTTTGGAAAAAAAAAAACATTATAGGAAGAATCTCATGCCAATAAATAATAATAAAAGAATGTCCTAAAACGTTTCTAGAAACAAGTTCTGACTTTTCCTATTTTAATTGTAATGCATAGAATAAGATTATGACTTAAGCTTAGTTGTAAGCATTGTGACCTCAAGTAGAGCAGAAGGGGGGTCTTGGAACCCATGAAATTTTATTATTATTATTAGAGATGTCTTTTCAATATTGCTTAAATGTAAATAGAAATAAAGAGCAACAAAGACAACAATTGGAAAAAAATTAATATGCCTGGCAGGAACCAGAGAAAAGCAGTTATTGGACTCTCAGACTCAGAGGGTAGTGTAATGCGATGATGATTTCCCTTTTTGCTGACCGCTGGCATGACGACAAGTTAAAAACAAGCGTTTACCAATGAGTTAATGAAACCAAACAAAAATTTCTGATGAATTCTTTTTATCGTTTTATTTTTTCAAATTATCTTTTGGCAAAGGCCTTGTACAGTGAGCATAGTTGGGACCACAAGTTAAAAGGAAAGCTGGCAGTAATGCTACAGCCACGCTTGTAATTTATTCTTAATTCCAACCCTTCTCAACTGCATAATGGAAGGTACATCAATAAACAAACTTTCTAGCCCAAGATCACAGAAAAATAAGAAATTGCAAGTAAAAGATAGTACTTGTTCTTTGACCTTTATTTTTGTTATTCACAGACAATGGGAGGCGTATGCGAACAAAATTGGCAACAAGACCCAAATATTTGATAGTTATCCCACAATGCGGTCAGAGAGCATCAACTTGTGATCTCAAGTCTACATCCTCTTCCAGAAAAATAAAACAAAACTAACAGAAATGTACTGGGTCCCAAAACCTACTGCAACTGCTCCCAGCAAAAGATCTTATACTCGGATGACAGACGACAGGGCTTGACAGGGTTTTTTCCGCAAAATGAAATAAGGACTTGCATTAGTTTAAAAAAAACAATGAGACAACAATAAACCCTTTCTCTCCCTATCTCTACTTGATTGATTTATTGAAATAATCCTTTCGGTCTGAAAAGTGTCAGAAATCTGACTTTTTTTTATAAGTAGTCAGTCAAACCCACTCAAACAATTGTTCATAAGCAACTTTTTATTCTTTAAAAAAAAGATACTTTGAATCATATTCTTTCCCAAATCTGGCTTTACTTATTGTTTTTTCTTCTTTTTAGCTCAGAGACCCCCCTGCTTTCGTAATTATGAAGCTTTCTACTATTTTTTTCACTGTTGCTGTTGGTGCCTCGGTAGCATTGGCGGCCCCCAATGCCATTATTTATCCCACTGTTGGGCAGTCATTTGATTTGTCGGCAACACATGATCGCCCTACCAGTGACCAATTTTCCGTAAAATGGACTCCTGCATCCATGAATGAAATCCCCCGCGTACACATCTATTTGCGCGAGGGTGGACCCGGCGGCCTTCGTACACTTGGGCTTTTGGCCATGAATGTACCCAATATTGGCAGCTTCCAATGGGACACTGCCCCGTTTATTAATACCAGATTGGCGCCTTCGACTCCCGATAACGTTGACGGTGAGACAAGAAATGTCATTAATTGGCAAAAAGTTTCGACTAATAGTGCTTATTCGCTTGAAATTGTGCCAGCTATTGATTACAATATTTATAGTACTGAGGCGGAAAGGACCACGGCAGCAGCCGCTGCGCGCGATAGCACCAATTATTCACCATTTTTCACTCTGCAGGTGCATGACAATGAGCATTCTTTTAAATGGGATAGTATTTACACCACGGCCAATAGCGTGGCTCAGGCAGATGAGGCCCGCGCAGAGGCGGAGCGAAGTAGCAGTTTGACTCAGGTAAAGAGTACTGACTCCGCAGGCAGCGTCAGAAATACCAGCCATGCCACAACTACTGCTACTACTGCCACTACCAGTAGTAATGCTACGCCTACCAGCACGGTGACACTTGGGGGAAGCACAACGTCGTCCCCAGCAGAAGCCACCACCACTGCGCGCGCCGGCTCGATCACCACAACCATTGCAGCCACCACCACGGCCACCACCTCGGGCGGCCTTGTGGTCCAGCACGGCTGGTTTTGGATGGTACTTTGTGCCATTTTTGGCGTGATGGCCAATTAAACCCGGCCATCTCCTATGGCCTGATTAGTAGTAGTAGTAGTAGTCTTTTTGCTTAATTTATTCATTTATTTATTTAAAAAAATCTTCTTTTTTTTTTTTTGCGAGGTTGGAATTTGACTTAAAACCATGCTGTGTTGGTTCGCAAAAAATTTTTTTACGAGTTGGTTGGACGGGTTGTTTTTGGAACATTCCAAGAGCTGTGCGCGTGTTTGGTGTTTGCTTTTTACTTTTTTATTATTTATTTACTTTTTTTTTTTTAACAAGTTATTTTTATTCATTTTTCTTTAGCAGTTGGCATGATTGATTCACTTTATGCAACTCTGAGTCTGCACGTTTATATCTTATTATTGGCTGTCAAATATTTTTTTATTCTTGGTTGTTTAAATGTTCTGAAGAACGTGGGTTATACCGTCACCTACTTCCTCCCTATTCCCTGCACCGTGCCCCGTACCAGAGCGAGTCCCGTGTTGATCATTATCTTCCTCGTACCATCCCGTGTCAAGTTTTACATTTATATCTTTGACGACAGGTTTAACAAGTCGCTTGCTCAAACTAAAATAAATATCTTAAACGTCACAATGTCAAACAAAAGTATACAAAAGTATATAAAATCTTAAAAAGGAGGGAAAAAAAATACAGTACAACAAAAACAACAAGAAAAAAAAATGAAACAGATCATGCAAGCTGGTATTCTTGGTATTGACTCTCAGACAGGTGAGGCTCGCAGTTTCCCTGCTGCTCTTCCAGCTCTCTTTTCTTTTCCATTTCTGCCAGTCCAAAGCACTTGCCATTGTGAATATGCTCTTCGACCCATTTCTCGTTACTGTCAAACTTTTCACCGCAACCACTGCAGACACCAGACACCTTGCTACGGTGCTCACTTCTGGTTCCTACAGGGTATAAAAAGTGTCGGGCCTTCAAGTGAGTTTTATACGTGTCTCTTCTAGAAAAGCCTCCTGAGGGGTGGCATGGGGACTTGTCGTTGCAGTCATAAAATGGACATGAGTAAGCCTTCTTGATTGCGTGCTTCTTCATGTGTCTAGTTAAGTACCCCCTGAGCCTAAATGAAGAGGGGCAGTGTGGGCAGCTAAAAGGGTGCTTGCTCTTATCACTGAAATCCGATGCGTGCTCATAATCGGGAATAAAACCTCCCTGCTTCATAGAAATCATAGGAGCAAATTGAGCAACATATGGAATCAATGCAGGGTGGTGAGCATGGGAAGGGTGTTGAAGATGTTGAAAGTATTGCTGCAGTTGCTCTGACTGCTGGAGTTGCTGCAGATGTTGAAGCTGTTGATACTGCTGAAGAGGCTGCATGTGGGCAACGTTGATTGCAATTGGCTGGCCAACAGGAGAGTATTGTTGCTGTAATTCAATCTCGGGCATACTCTGCATAGGCTGCATCTGACCTGCGACAAAGTACTTCAAGGGATGCTGAGCATCGTAGCTATCGACGCCTGCCTCAGTCACCATGGGCTTGCCCCATTGGTAGGACTCAAGCTGCTCAACGTATGGTTCAACGCCAATGTTGGGAACATTTGGGGATCCATCGTTGGACATAATAGTAACAGATTCGTTGACAAAAACCTGACCGGTACTGCTGATAGGGTCGCTAGGAAGATAGTTAAAACTTTCCTCTGGGGAAGAAGAATAGGCATTTCTCAAGCTGACATCGTCCATTTCAGGGGGAGTCACCGCATAGTCCGAGCCACCGGGGATAATTGACTCCTCATCAGAGAACTGTCTAGGGTGGCTCACAGATGATTGGCGACTGAGAACGGGCAAGGGTTGCTGTTCCTGCGGAACCGAAAAGGCAAGCTGCTCAGGCACGGGGTCTAAAGGGATCGCTTGGTAAAAAGTGGTGGGGTCGGCAATGGAAAAAGGAGCAGACGTTGAAACAACATTGGGGAAAATGGCCTGAGTATTATCAAGATAAACAGGTTGTTGGTCCTTGACATTCCAAGGAAGCCCAGTGGTAGGGTTGAGGTTCTGGTAAAAGGCAAAGTTCGGGTCAGTTGCGCAGGCCTTGACGTTCTTATTGGTAGACTCAATCTTTTCATATTTGATAGTAGGAAATATCGAGGCCGCTTTTTTTATTGCCTCATTTTTGTCGGCGGCCTTTGCAGGCTTCGGTGTATTTGAGCTTTTAGGGGGTGGTTGTGATGATCGTGTTGAAAAGAGACTCTTGGTGGCTGCAGTGAATTTGGAGATTATAGAGCCCGGGATGATTAATAAAATGAGGGTGATGGTAGTAAAGGAGATGATTTTGAGAGCCGAGAGTAGCAGCGAGTCGCCGAGGGCATTTGAGGTGATGGCTTTAAAGAATGGAAGCTTATTAGCTATCGAAAGAATGGACATGTTGATATATTTAAAGTAGTTATTAGTGTTGCTGTGTTGAAGCAATGTGAGAATTCCTAGTAAATTAGTTTTTTTTTTAGTCGAGAGAGAAGTGACAAAGATACGAGCGATTGGCCGTGAATTACGGAGCGCGTTCAAATGAGCGAGGACGTAATTGCGGAGGAGTAGAAATGGGTGTCGTAGATGGTGAACAATGTGAATATCGGTTGCTGAGAGTAGGAGAAAGAAAGAAAGAATTAATAAAAAAAGAAGAAAAAGAGAGAAGGAAAGAAAGGAAAGGGGAAAGAAAAAAAAAGGGAAGGAAATAAAATAGGAAAAAAGAGTTAATTATACGACCAAATATGGTGTAATGAACAAATCCTTTTTAATTTTTTTTTGTTTTTTTTTTTGTTTTTATTTTTGCTTTTTTTTGGAGACGCAACATTGCCACTGTTGCTTTAGTTTTAACTTTAACTAATCCAGATTTGTACATAGCCACACATATGCAAGAACTGAAAGTTTAGATGAAGCTAGCATGAAATATAGATGTTTGAATGACATACACACCGTGAGGGTATATAAAATAAAAAATAAAATAAAAAATAAAATAAAAATAAAATAAAAATTAATTAAAATAAATAAAAAAAAAAAAAAAAAAAAAAAAAAAGAAAATAATATAAATGGCGAAAAAAAAAAAAAAAAAAAAAAAAACAAAAAAAAAAAAAACAA
>Ga0160505_101630_pt1 | contig 10469 bp, 4 predicted proteins | sample DIDeMG_FD_108225 | JGI IMG/M metagenome (GOLD analysis project Ga0160505, IMG submission 108225) | Enriched chicken feces microbial communities from UW Madison campus, WI, USA - DID2874_E49_Stillage MG | ecosystem: Host-associated > Birds > Digestive system > Large intestine > Fecal ...
CCAACCCTACCCCCGCCCTGGCTACCAAATAAGCCCCCGCGGGGCAAGGGCTGGGCGAATTAAACCCCCGGGCCACAAACCATTACCCCAAACAAAAATTTTTTAATTTGTTCTTTTTTGTTTAAAAAAAAAAAAAAAAAAGCAGCACAGAAGCAATGAATAAAAAAACAAAAAGGGAGAAATTTACTTACAGGCGCAAATTGATGGTCAGTCAAAAAGGTTGTGAGCAAATGTTCTACGGGAATCTGATAGCAAAGCGCGGGTTGTTAGCATTTCAAGTGGAGGTAGAGAAAGGGTCGGCTATTTTTCTAGGCAAGTGCCGCCAAGGCAGGAAAACAAAAACTGTAATCATCCTGGCCAACTTTGGCGCGCTGGGGAATTTCACCTTTGGTAGGAGATGCGTGTATATACATACGGGAAAGTTTCTAGTCAGAATTGCCTTTGGGATTTTTTGCTTGTCGATGAACTGTTGATAGAGCAGTTAGCGTTACTGATACCTTTGATTTTGAGCCAGGGTTTTTTGGGGGCTATCTACCTACATCCATCACTTCAACCAGGGCTAGGTTGATTTGGCATCAGTCTCGTTAGTACACGGGTAGCACATGTTAGCAGTCTAGATGCTGCCAAGATAGGCAGGTATACATACCAGGCTGAGCCTCCATGTTTACCATGGCATTCCGCTCAATAGCCTGCAGTTTAAGCTGGGCTTCCTGCTGGGGTCCGTTGTCGGGCAGTGAGTGTACATAGTCCAGGATGTCGATTGATTTGTCAATACCGAGTGCATCTCTCATCTGCTCTAAAAATGAAAAATGAAAATTAAGCGATTAGTACAGCACTTTTAGTTGTCGCCTCCAAACCCAGTTAGCCTCCATCATATAAACTAGGCATGACAAGGGCATCTGCAAGGTGGACTGGTCGCTCCAGAGAGTATGGACTTACTGAACATCCAAGTCTATTGAATATGGTGTTAGCATGTCGCTTAATGACTAGATCAACGCATATATTTTAAATTCAGCACTGTTAAAAAAAAAACTCACCTGGGGCTTGCAAAGCGTACCATCCATATCAAAAATAACGCCCTTGATGGCGCGGTCGCCAGGTTTCTTAGGATTCAGGATCAAACGGGCCATGTTGTCGGTTAGTTGTCTTCGTGTTGACATAAAGTGGTAGATGGTATGGGAGGCGATAAGAAAGGAAAGAAGAGCAATACGTGAGATTAAAACAGAAACAGTTTCTCTTTAACGCCGCCAGCATTCAGTCATCTTGATGATTCATTTACCGATGATTCACGAAACCCCTTTCTCTACTTTTTCACTTGAAAATCATTTTGAATTACAATAGTAAATTTAATTTCATTACATTTAGAAGCCCAATAGAAAAGTGGATTGTATTTCTACCAAACTTGAAGAATATATATATATACGGCCGGGAAAAAAATAAAAAAAAAATAAACATGTACATAAAATTCTTCTAATAATGAGATCATTCATTCATTCGTTCATTTCCCTGATTAATTGGCAGCAACTTCAGGGCTGGTAGTAGCTGCTCCGTTGGAGCCATCGGCTGATGCACTATTGGTGATGACAGCCTGAGCGGTACTATCGTTGCTTATGTGTTCATACAAAGAGTTGAACATTCTTTCAATCTCGGGGGTACTTTTAGTAAAGGGCAAGTCAAAGATCTTGTAGTTGGAATTCTTCAATAGCTCGGTAAAAGTAATCATTAACCCCCAAGGATGAGGTCTATTGCAAATTATCCTCTCGAGAAGGACTCTGGTAATGATATGACGAATATCAACCTTGCTGTTTCCAAGCACGCCCGTGCCGTAGTTGCCAAACAACGACAGGATCACACAGCTGAAAAAGTGAGTGTGTCTATTAGGGTAGCGCAGTTGGTTAGCCATAGCCTCACAAAGGAAGTATCGGCCCTCAACACTCAATTCCAAAAGGAGGTTGCTCAAAAGAGCAAGGTAAGGAGAGTCACGGTTAAACTGGGCCAGTGGCTCCTCATCATCGCTAGCAGAGCTAGGTGCGTTAGTCTTTTCCTTTTCACCAGAGACAGCCTTGATTCCAATATAAAACACAAAAGTATTGAAAGCAGCAGCATCTTGGGTGACGACATCAAATCCTAAGCCAGAGTCAGCTTTGGGAGAGGGCAGCTTAAAGCCACTAGCAATACCCTTCAAAACTGCAGGCGAAGCAGACTTAATATACAAGTCAACAAGTTTCTTGAGACCAAGGCGTTGCATATCGTCGGTAGGATCAACAGCAAAGATGGGAATTTCCTTAATTTCAGGAAGGCGATCAACCTTCAAACCTTGAGTAAGAGGATCTGGTAACACCATCTTCTCAGGGAAAGCACTCAAAACCAGGTTGCGAATCTGTACAAAGCTGGATGGAATGTGCTTACAAAGAATGTAATGATACTCAATAAATAACTGTGGACAATCAGTCAGTAACGCCAAGAAAATTCTAGAGGTTCCCTGGTACATAACCGTGATAGCCTTGGGGAAGTCTCTGCCTTGCGCATAAGTTCCCTCGAAATCAAGAAGCTCACAAAGGAAGTCAATAATGTGAGACCATCCCTTTTTGTTTGGAATCTCCAAGAGCTTAGGAAGATAGTAGCGATGAGAGATCAGAGACATCCAAGCAAAGCTGAAGCCAGGAACAGCAAAAGGCTGAAGTGGCTTGAGAATATCAGCAATCAACAAATACAACTCTCTCACAAGCTCAGTAGACTTTGCCTCAGCAACATTTAGCTCATAGAATAAACTCGAGAAAAATCTGAAGTAAGGCTGTTCATTGAACTGGTCAGAAAGCTTTTCATGATGCTCGATCAAAACAAGTGAAATAACAGACAAAATTCTCTGAGCGTAGGCCAGACTAGCCTTCAGATCTTCGCCTTTGAACGATAAAATGATATCACTAATCAATTTGGCCAAAGCATCCAATGCAATAAACGGTTCATCTGAAACAGGGAGAGATTCAGGGAAAGGACCTCTATTATAAGACTTCAATGCAAACTCAAAAGACATTCTAGTAAAAGAGATCGCATACTGAGGCTTTGAAAGAATTTCATGCTTAGAGAGCTGATAAATAAAGCTCGAGAATTGACGCTCATTTCTAGAAGGATGCTGACTGAGTCTAACCCATTCAGCAAAAATGAAACGCATTTGCTCGGCAAGACTCTGTGCAGAAGATGAATCCTCACTATCCTTTACAGGCACAAGCTGAACATTATTAGAAAGAGACTCCATCAATTTAACAATATTGGCGTGCTGAGGATCCTCATTATCAATTTCCTCTAAAGCTTCCAGAGTGGCAGCAAAGTCTGCACGAAGGGCAATTGGATCAGGGCCCAGTACAGCGGATGTAATTAAATCAATCGCAAAAGGAATAACAGCCTCAGATTTGGCTTTGATCTCCTTAGAAAGACTAACATCTAAATCTGCACAAGAAATAAGGCCCGATCTGAGGATAGCTAATGTGACCTCAGGGTTAAGCTTTCTGGGGTCTTTTGCAAACAACAGCCAAAAAGTAATTTCCTTACTGGCAGTGCTAGATAGATTGCAAAGCTGCTCCAAAAGAGAACTCAAAATTTCTCTAGCAAACGAGTTCTCAGTTTGGAAAAGTGCGGTGACTGTGACCTCAGAGGCACGGGCAATCAGCTGTTCACGAAGGGTGTTGCGATCGACAGCAACTAAGATTTGGGAAAGCAAAACACTGATAGCATGCTCTGGAGTAAGTTCCTTAAGAGACTTCTCCGTCGATTCAGCAGCCAAGGCAGGAATGCTGTCAATAGCACCTTGAATCTGGGAAGCAATGATTTCAAACGCCCTAGGATCAGCAGTATCAAACGGCTGAGGGTCTAAGCCAAGTTGGGGGAAAGACTGAGCAGCCTGGGAAGCTGGAGCACCACTAGGCAGGCTCTGAGGTTCAGTACGAGGCTCATAAGTGTTTTGCGAATTACCAAAATCCTCATAAATAGAAAATTGTTGAGGATCTAAACCACCAACCTTGAGCTTAAAAGGGTCTGGGAGTTGCAAAGCATAGTTAGAAACCTGATCAGCAAACGGTTGGTTGGTGCCAGACTCAAAGTAGCGCTTTCTGGATAGGAACGCGGGTTGAAGAGCTTCCTCAATCTGAATGAGGGATCTGTCAACAGAAGCCCTCTCAACAATGGAGCAAATTAAGTCGATATTATCGTTAATGGCAAGCTCAACTTGATCACCAGGAATGTTTTTTTCAGTGTAACCATTGTTGATGAGGTTAGCGCGGACGTGCGTAGACAGTGATTCACGAAGCAAGTCTTTGGCAGTGACCATGGAAATGTTTCCAGCAAGTCTTTCAACAACCTTCTGAGCAGCACGTCTAAGTTTATGCTCATCCGGTTCTAATGCAAAATCTTTCAAAATCAAAGCACTTGTGGAGTAGCAAGCCATATTTGCAGAACGTTCCACCACGAGCTGTAAAACCTCACGAAGTGCTTTTTCAATAGCCTCAAGGAAAACCTTCTTCAGTGCAGGATGGATTACTAAAATGCTGACACCCTCGAGACCAAGATGATGAACAAGTTCAATATAAGAATTTTCATTAACTTGAGGGGAGTTAGCAGGTAAACCAGAAAGCTGTGAGGGTTGAATTTGAGGAGTAGGTTGGGAAGGAGCTTGAAGAACTTGGGTATTGGCGTTATTCTGGTATTCGTCAAGATTAAGTTTATGCATGTCGTTATTGAGATTAATAGTCTGGCTGCCATCAATGTCATCTTGCGCAAGATGGTTTCTAATGATAACAGAAGGCTCAATGTCTTCTAAGGTAATCCGAAGAGAATTGCAGAGAACCTCAACCTCAAATTTAAGATTGAGAGTGAGGTCAGCATATTGGTAGAGCTCGACCAAGACCTTCAATATGCCCATCAGCCAAGGATTAGGAGGCTTAAAGACAGTAGAATCAGCAGCTTTTTCAAGAATTTTGCAAACAAAAGGTAAGACGCAGACTAAAGTCTGCGAATCAAATCCTTCGCACAACAGTTTCTTGAAAGCAATGTTTTTGTGCAAAATGGGCTTGTTTCTTGCCAATAACAATCTACCAAGCCATTGGCCAAGGTTTTTAAGAAGGTTTCTTTTTTCAGGAGTGCTAGGAGTATCAGGATTGTTTATAAGCTTGACAATCTGAGAATATGTCACCTTAACAAAGTACAACTCCAAGCCCTTGCTGCCAAGAATCTGGAGCATATTAATATAAAGGGAGTGGTAATTAGGCTCTAGCTTAGCACGTTGGCCAACAATGTAGCCGGCAAACCATCTATAGTATTTTTTGTCCAAAATGGAGATAAGTTCTTTAGTTTTGTTTTGAACATTGTTGGCAGCAACGTTGTTGACAATAAAGAGAACCTTATCTCTAACAGCCTCCTGAGGCTCCTCCTGAATGGCCTCGTCAGGAACCGCTAGATCAGCATTGATGGAAGAGAAAATAATTGTGTTTTGAGAAGAATCGTCCAGTCTGTTGACAATATCCTTGATTTGCTGATAGAATTGTTGATGGATGGCCAGGCCAGGAATTTCCAATAAGATGTGGCAGTACTTGGGAAATTCTGGGAGTCTTTCTCTAAACTCAAACAGGGCCTGTAAACCAAACTTAAACATATTAGAGTCAACAGGCTGTCGGAGAGAGTCTAAGATGAATCTAAGAGCAATAGAAAGAGGCATTCCATCTATGAGTTGGAAATAAACCAAAGAACCAAAAAGAACGGCAGTAGTGGCAAGCGCATTCAGTGGATATTCAGGAAAAAACCTGTATTCATCAAAAAGAGAATGAACCATGCAAGCAAACACATCTTGGTCGTAGGGATTGGAAGACTGCTTGAGGCGTTGAAGCATAGTGATGATATCACGGATCTCAATCTGTTGCTCATACATTTTCTGATAATGCATTTTCATCTTTCTTTCAACATCAGGTGAAAAGGAATTGGAATCACCATGAGAAAGAATCGCTTCGTCATAACCTTGGCCGTAGTTAATGAGACGTGGGTATGATTGCAAACACTGGATTTGGATTGCTTTATATTGTTCTGTGCGTTCATGCGGAATATCAACAGCATTTAGAACTTGAAGGGCGGCGGCAACTGAACGAAGGTTAAGACCAGGAGGGCCATTGCCAGTTTGAGATTGACTGTATTCTAAAGCTGCCTTGACGTCGATAAAGTCAAGAAGAGCTCTCACAAAATCAGGACCCTTGTAGCGAACATTTTCTTTCAAGAAAGAACCAAATGACAAAATATTATGCTTGTCAGCAAGTGCGGCTAGTTCAAGAACCATGTTATATTGGTTGGAAGAAAGGGCATCATTTAAGACTTTAGCCTCTTGAGCAACATTAAGAATAAGATTGGGATCTCTAGGGAAAAACTGAAGAAGAGAATCAACAAAGTACTCCTTGTTAATTTGAGCCAAGCGGTAAAAAATAAGAGGACTAGATGTGTGGCCAATGAGGAAAAGCTCAAAGAAGTTTTGCATAACACGCTCAATGAGTTGGGACCAGGGTTTAGGGAGAACGACGCCACCAAGGAAAAAGAGTTCAGGGAAAAGCTTTGCGTTGTTATCCAAAAACGTGGTTGCAGCCGAAAGATGAGGGTTTTCAGGAGTCAAGGCCTGGAGAGAGTACTTGATGAGAGCTGTGAAATTCAGAGGCTGTTTGGAGATGGCAGTAGCTATGGATTGGATTTGAGGAGGGGCATTAATAAAGTCATTGGGATTGATGATCTGTTCGAGACCGTGTGCCTTGAGATCAATGAAGTCAGGGGTGAGATAGACACAGGCAGAAACAAGTTTAATTTGGATGTCGAGATTTGTCCATTTGATTGAAAAAAACTTGCGAATCAGGCCCTCATCAGCAGCAGCCAAAAATTTGAGGACATTGAGAAGAGAGCCAGCATCACCCAATGCGATGACAACATTATTATTATTAAATTGAGTTGGAAGCTCAATACGAAGAAATACTTCGTTCCAGTCGAGATGAGAAAATTTGGATGCCTTGACAGCAGATCCGATGATATCGCCATCCCAGCTTGGGTTATGGGAGAGAAGGATGATGAGCTCAGTTAAATCGGCATTTGAAGGTTCAGAAGAGAGCTTAGAGATGGCAAAAGCGAGATCGGTAGATTTGATTTTGGGACCAGGCTTGGAAAATTGTGATTTAATTAAATTGTTGAGTGGATTCATTGTGTGTGAGTTATCGGTGTCAAGCAGTTTGTAGGTAGCTTGAAGTTCAAGAGGAAGGCTGGAAGTACCGATGCGAGAAACAATAGTGTTGAGAAAATCAGATTGTTTAGTGAACAATGGATCAGCAACAAATTGTCTGTAGATGTGTGTTAAAGTGGTAGGGTTGAGTTGTCGGGGATACTTAGTTTTATCTGCAACTAAACTTAAAAAATTGTGAAACTCGGATTGGAGAATTTCAGATGCTGATAAAAAATAAAAATTAGTCAGTGTGAATGGAACAGAAAAATATGAATAGTCATGCTTACCTTGGGACTTGTACTTGGGAAGTGTGGAATGAGACTTGATAGAGAGACAGAGAATTGTTTTCTGGACTGAATCTAAATTGAAGTATTTGAAATAGGAATCAAGATCGGATCCACGAAGAGCTTCGTTATCAAGAGTGACTGCTTCAGCGAATCTATAAGCGTTTACTGGGTTGGTTGAGAGTAAGTTAGTTTCCTGAGTAAGAAGACGGATGGCCGAATTATGATTTGCAGGCTTCTGTCCAGTCTGGAAAATTTGGTTGTAGCAAGTAGAAACGAGTCTTTTAAAGAATCTGATGTAGACTTCAGGACCGTTTTGTTCGCAAAGCTGAAAAATTACACGTTAGTAAAAAGAGAAAAACATAAAGCATTGAAGTTTAGACATTTGACATACTTCTCTTATTTGCGCGACAGTGGAATCCCAATTATCCTCACCGATGGTTGTGACTAAAACAGCTAATTGAGCAACAACGATGGTTGAAAGTTCTCTTGATCTATGGTTTGAGGGGCCGTTGTGGGAACCACCTCCGACGCCCTTCGGCGTGTAGTGTGTGTTTGAAGAGGACAACTGCTGAAAGTCTGAAGACAATCCCGGGGGTTGCGAACTCAAAATACGTGCGTATGAGTTCTGTGTATTGTCAGGGTCTGACCTTTTGCTCCGGGTAGAGTTTTGATACAAAGACAAGTTCGAAATAGTTGGCAAAAAAGTTGATTGGATCAGATGAATTTCCAATCAATGCTGTACGTATAGAACAGACACTGGACTGGAGTTAGAAAGTCAAAAGACGCGTGGGATAAGAGGGATTGGTGAAGCAAACAGGTAGGAAAAGTATGTGCAGTCGTTGAGGACGGAACAGATCACGATGATTCGAGAACTGGACAGCAATCAATGATAAAATTACTTGGTTGAGGAGATCAACTTACAAAGCTTAAAGTAGTCTTATCTATAAGTTAAAAATAAAAAAAAAGCCTTGTTCAAATGCGTTGAGAAGCAAAGAAAAAAACGAATTGAACTAGGCGTTATGTGTATTGTGGGTGGGAGGAAGGAAGGAGTTAGATGGTGATGAGAAAAGGTGGTGGTGTTGATTGTGGTGGTGGTGGTGGTGATGGTTTAAAGTTTTATTTTTATTTTTTTAATTTTTTTTTTTTTTATTTTCTTATGGAAGAAGAAAGAAAAAGAGAGGAAAGGAAAAAAACAACAAAAACACGAAAATGTACAAAGGTGGGAAAAGATAAACCCTTAACCTGGTTTTACCATTGACAGTATCACATCCAGGTTGTTGTGAAAATTTTATATGTTTCTGTACAGCGGGTTGGGCCTGTAATGAACAATTGAATTTTCTTTTTGTTTTTTTTGTTTTTTTTTTCTTGCGCATTGCGCGTGGCATGTATGGTACTTTTCTTATGGTGGTAGTGAACTTTTCACTCATTCGAATTTAAAGTCCCGCCAGGCAGGGTAACAAAAAGACTGTCGGGCCAGAACAGCCCCGAGTGCCGGACAACGAGTATATACTTATAGACACTAACTTGAAAAGAAAGAGAAAAAAAATTACTTTTTGCGAGTCAAACAGTACACCAATTATTCTGCTGCTCTAGTCCTCAGCGTCGATTTTGAGGGTTTAATGTATCCAAGTATAGACAGGCTGTCAAGTTAGTATCTTGACAGCTGAAATCTGTATAGAATATCAACTTGATAGCATTTAGAATCCAAGTTAGATACGGATATACAAATGTACCATTTTACGCATATTGTTTACTTTACACAATAAATCTTTAGAGAAATTGTTGCTTATGTTAGCAGCATAGTTTTCCCAGGATTTACAAAGTTACCATTAAACTGCTAAACCCTCTGGTATTATTGAATGTCAGGACCCCCAATTCTTTTTGAAAGTACTGCTTGACCAGTCTCGACAAGATAAATACTTCAGAATAAATTGTCTTTTTTTTTTGATATAATCTAGATGTAGTGACAATAAACTGATTATCTATCTATTTGATATAATTTTAGTTGTGACTATTTGATGTTAGGACAATAAACTGATTATCTAATAAAATCTTAGTTAGATATAGATAGACAGATAGAAAATCAGTTTACTGTCCTTACATCAAATAGTTACAAATAAATTATATAACAAAATGACATTTAAAGAAGACGTGAAATTTCTAAGGCGGCTGTCTCTATGAGACTGGTAAAGTAGCGGTGTCAGCGCGCGTAATAAGTTCAGACGTTCGATGGCGCCGAATGAACATCTCCATAAGAATCTGGTTTATTATTATCTATCGTCATTACATGTAGACAAGGAAAACTAAAAGGCAGAACGAAATAAAATAATGTAGGCGACATGCAAAAAAATGCTCCGTGGGAGGCTCGAACTCTCGACCTTCAGATTACAATTGTAATATGAGACTGACGCTCTACCGACTGAGCTAACGAAGCAATATTTAGTTAAAAATTTCTCAGCTTATACTAAGCTTAAATATTTGTTTCTTTTTGTTAGATATGTTTTATGACTTAGTGCTTATGACATTTATAATTGGCAAATAAAAATCGCTGGATATTATCTCGGATGACGGTTAACCTTTAAAGACCATATAGCCAAGGCATTTAAAAAGCAAAGAATGGATTGAAAATTTCATTTATATTTCATTGAGTGCTTCGCACAGGCCATGGCATCCTGGGAAAGTATTTCCGGACTAGAGGCATAGATGAGCGAGATCATAATTGCGAGTGTGGTCAGCTGGAAACAGTTGAGCACGTCTTCAAGGAGTGTCCTCTGCACCCTGCAGAGCGAGACTTGTTGAGGAAAGTTTCCCCGGAGCTTGATACCAAGATCCTTCTTGATACCAAGAAGGGCCTTGGAGCGGTAGTCAAGTTCTTAGATTCATTACCGCAACTTCTTTGCTGATGGTTCGCTTGATTAAGCAGCTTGTTAAGGTTTTACTGGGTGTCA
>Ga0160505_101631_pt1 | contig 10465 bp, 4 predicted proteins | sample DIDeMG_FD_108225 | JGI IMG/M metagenome (GOLD analysis project Ga0160505, IMG submission 108225) | Enriched chicken feces microbial communities from UW Madison campus, WI, USA - DID2874_E49_Stillage MG | ecosystem: Host-associated > Birds > Digestive system > Large intestine > Fecal ...
AAAAAGGCCGATTTAAAATTTACAAAAAAAAAAAAAAAAAAAAACCGGTTTTTTTTTAAATTTTCTTTAAAAAAAAAAAAAAAAAAAAAAAAAAAGTATTATAAATCTGTGGTGGACATGGTGTTCCAACTCTTACAATCTAACCGCTTAACATTATTGATTAAACTAACTTTACATCCATATATCAAGGATCTGCATTTTTCTTTTATATTCATCTTTCCAGTTGTCAATCTTCTATACACAGATAGTTTTAAGGCAAGTTCATTGCTTTAGGTGAACAAACTTTTTTTTGGTTAACGGGAAACTTAAAAATTTCAATCTGAAAACCCCAAATTTATCTTCAAATGAAGTTGATTCATGAAAATTTCTTGTAAAGCCCTCTAATATTTTTATTTCCTATACCCTTCCTCCTCTACCACCCTCTACCATTTCACTCTCTGTTGCAATTTTAACCGGTTTTTTTCTAATTGCATTTTAAATAAGATTATTCTCAGTATTCCCAGACAGTTTTTCAGCGACTTTAACTCTGAGTTGGCTAATGATTCATTAAGGTCGAGCTGCAGCAATGACTCCAAATCTTCATCAACCTCTTTGTGAAAAGTCTTCAACAAACAATACGTATGTGTGTTTTTAATAGCCCTTTTTAGAGAGGGGTTTTATCTTTCAGAGGTTTTACTAATGCTCCATATAGCGAAGCTTCATCTTCTGGCACGACAAAGCAACCTCGGAAACACCAATCAAAAGATAGTACTACATTCGTTCCGCCCAGGTCAAAAGAATTCTACAGAATAGGACCTGAGTTTAACAGAACCACACAAAACTTACAATTATTGGATCCCACAGGTAAACCTTTATACAGCATTATTTCAGCTCGTATTGATCGTGGGTTCCAGAAATCTGACGACGAAACATGGATATCATATAGAAGAAATTACTTCACACTGGTCGCTAGTTTTTCCTTGGTGGAGCAAAGTCATGTCGAACTAGGCAAGGTGCCTTCTTTTCCCATTTACATCATTAATGGAAATATTCGCAGTCAGGTAAGATCCTTTTCAATTAGGCTTACAGCATTCAAGGTCTTAGACGGCGATGAGTCCGAGGAAATTGCTCTTATTCAACACACTGCTAAACGCTACAAGGGTCCCCGACAACCACCATCTGTTATTCCGGCAGTGCCTGGTCTTTTACCTGATCACGCCTTTATGAGAGATAATGCAAACTATAGATCAGCAGCACAACTACAAAAAGTCGAGCCTTTCTTCTTTCGCAGCCGATCTCTGATGGGCCCTTTTGCCGCCCAGTATCCTGAAGAGAAGGTTGCACATGTTGTTTTGTTTGACAGGGTTCAGTTTACACCTGCCGGTGGTGGCGGCTCTCAGAAATGCAAGGCCGTAGTTCAGCTTATGGCTGAGTTGGACGATAATGTATCATTTGTCGTCGCCCACTGTGAAACCCCGCCTTTTACTTTACGAAATCGGTCACCAGGGAATTATTTTGAAGATGGTACATTAATTCCTCGTTCACGGAAGGCAGCTGCAGCGCTAGCGGCTTTTAACAACTCCATTGGACCTATGTCAAACAATCCCAACCATAACAGTCCTGATAGTATCATCAATGGAATCAACCCAGGCAGCGAGGAAACCCATCTAGATTTAGCAAGCGTCTACAGCAAATCCAATGAACCCCAGTTACGGCTTAAGAAAATATCAGAGAATAAACGGAAAAACTCATTTGTTACTGAAAGGCCTGACTTGAGAGTAGCCCGCCTGAGCTCTGATGCGTTCGCCTTTGAAAGCAGTCGGCAAAACGTATTGGGAAGCGAAGGAAGACCCCATAGCAGTGGTGCTGGGGAGCTTAACAGTTATTTTGCAGCTGCTAGTGAAAAAACTGGGTTCAATCAGATTCGGTTTGAGAATACAGAGTTCCCCAAGTTTGAAGTTGAAAGTAATACAGTGTCAGCTCTTCAACAAGGTGTTTCAGGAAGTTCAGTTCCAGTTGAAAAGAGAAGAAGGGGCCGGCCGAAAGTAACTGCAAAACAAGTCATACCCATTGCTGAACCTGATACCAAGAATACCCAAGGAACCAATTTGCTACAAAACGTTGATTACAGCAAATTAGATGCTATCGGAAACATTGAGAATCAAGAGTTACCACAGACTTATCAATCCCAACCGAAAAGACAAAACCCAAGCAGCAATAATGACAATAATGACGATTTTAATAATGACGATGATGATGACACTGATGACTCTGAAGATTATGAAGAAGTTCGCAAACGCGATATGATGAGGTTACGAAGCCGGCCCATTACTAGTAGCATTCACAACCCCAAAGACATACCTGAGCCATCCACTACAACAATAGCCCCTACGCCTGTTGGTGGGAGCAATAGTTCAGCATCCGCAGCCAATACCTATAAACTTGTTCAGCCAACAGAAACTCCCTCTTCTACCCCTTCAACTGCTGGAGCACCTTCTGGAAACTTTGAATTTCAATCACCTATTGGCAGAGCGCGACCTTCAGCCTCTAGGGAAACTCATGGTCCGAGCGATGGAAGTCCTCCTCGAGGATCACGAAGATCATCAAGACAGGCTGCCAACTTGAAAAGCTAGCTTATCTTTGTGTGTGTATATATATATAGCTAGATAATCAGTTTATTGTCCTTATATCAAATAGTTACAAAAAAATTATGAAACAAAAATGGCATATAAAGAAAACGTGAATTTCAATACATTTATCTCTATGACACTGACAAGGTAGCGATTGTAGTACGTACTATAAGCTCAGATACTGGATGGTACCGACTTCTTCATAAATAATTTATTTTGTTTGTTTTATTTGTAAATCTGTTTTTATTCTTGCTTACCATTCTAAATGTACGAAATAATATGGATTACACAGTTACCTACTTCCTTCCTACTCCGAGCACCGAGCGTCGTACCAGAGTGAGATCTGAGCTGCTCAACGTCTCCCTCGTATCGCCTCGTGTCGAGTTTTATACAGCTCTATCTGTCATGAATAATTTATATATCTGGCCATTTTAATATGGGTTTGCTATCAACGTTTATCTATTTTTCAAGTTCTCTAATATTCGTTTCAATGTAGCAATTAGTTATAAGACTTAAACGTAACTGTTTTACAGGTGACTGATAATTTTGGTTTGTGTCATTAGGAGTATGACGCCGACACGACAATTACGGATAATCAAGTCAGTTGAGAAATGTCCTCAAGCCTTTTTGTCTGTTATTTAAATAAATCCTATTATCAATCTACAAGCCTGTTGGAAACTTTTTTTTATTACTTGCTTTGAGGGGTTATCAACAGAAGAGCTCAGATTGAGTCATACTGGCACCAGTATTGAGGCATTTGATTAAGTTGAAAAATGAATTAAAAAAATAGAGAAAAATATAGATTTTGACCGATTTTGTTATTATTGATTTACTACATCAATTTCAAATAAGGAAGTAAGGGACTGTGTTACAATTGGCATAAGGTCTGACATCTTAAAAGCATTGAGTTTAAATTTTTGGAAAGCTAACATACTTGTGTCTGATCCAGCTCTTTTAAAAGTAGTAACTTGAGATTCTCAAACAAATATCCAGCTTAAATAATGACAGTAATTTCATATTAATTGTTTCAGAAGCATTATGTATTTAAAAGTAGGCAGGATTGTTAGCTGAGTCTTAGGATATATATAGCCCGTCTGTTTCCAATAGACGCGGACATGAATTTATAAGTCTTGTACACAAGAATTGATTTTTACAAAAAAATACACAGGCTCGCTGATTTTGATAATACTATGTGAAATTCCATTTTACATAAACAAACCTCAAACATATTTCCAAGTGTAAATTAGTGTACAAGTTTGAATTTGTTTTTAATGACCGGTACAGACGCATTGAGAAATGCAATTTCAAGACAGAGATCTATATATTAACGCAATAGTGTTATGATATGAAATTGATATACTATAAAAAAATTGACTGGCTTCACCTTTCTTCATAAGTGAGCGCATTTGTTTGATTGATAAAAATGAAAGGAATCCCTATTTTGTCCACCTTGGAGCTCTGTAAAGATCATCTTTCCCTCAAAAAAATATCTTCCCGCTGTGCAGCCTGTAAAAAATAATACTCGTTAAAATACAGCTAATTGTGATATAGTTTTTTTTTTTAGAATCCTGAATATGTTTGAATTCTTCTTTGCTTGGTCCATGGTGTTTTCCAATATCAAGTTGCAAAGGTTGCAAAAATCACCGGCTTAAGGTTTTGGGACTTATGCTTTAGATTGTTGATTCTTTTATTTATCATGTGATATAATCTTGTCTCTTTTTAGGTCTTCCAGACTCTCGAAAAAAAAAACATTCTGGTAGAGCATCATATATAGTTTGAAATTTGCTACTGTTTCTCGATAATAACAGCCAAAGAAGCATGGTAATTACACGTTTTCATTAGCCAGGAATATGTAGAATCTACTATTATCTAAAAACTTTTAGTAATGTCTGGAAACTTTTCTCGATATCGATTAAGTAGATACAAAAAATCTTCTGCAAAGAAGTCTACAAAGTCCACACAGCCCTCCGACGAACGCACAGCGAACGGATATGAGTTCTACATTCAAGAGGATCAGAAACTGGGAAATGAAGCAAATGCTGCATATGAAAACTCCTATCGGCCTTTCAACTGGCAAAAAAAAATTCATTTAGAAGATTTTAATGAATCGACTTGCAGAAATATTTCCTACGAAACCAATGATGGCATCAAATCACTACGACAATTAGCTTGCGAAAAACTGGCCCAAATGATCATTGATCACCCAGAGGATCTCACGGACAGTGTTCTTCAAAACTCATTGCTCACTTGGGATGGAGGCTGGAAGTATGTTTGGGATATTGTTGCTGGTTCCGGTAACGATTCATATTGGGTGTTTCAACGGTTTGCAAACGCGTTTGGACAGGAAAAGAAGTTCCGATGTCATGGCAAGCAAACCTACATTAAAGCTTTTGATGATGGGCGAATCTCAACCTCAATAACTTCAAACTTGCTACAGAGCCGGTTAGATTGCATGAATCGTCGCCTTGTTTCCAGCAAATCAAACCATAGAATTGAAATTATCCCAAGGCTGGAAAATGTTGGCAGCTTGGTGACTGAGCTTAACTCGAACCAACGCTTCAAATTTTTGACGTTCCTTGATTTATCTATAAATCATGAGAAGAAAACATGGCATCGTCAAGTTTTTCTAGATATCATGGCGCTACCAAGCCTTGTGGCCCTAGATGTTTCTGGTTGCAAAAACATTGATTCTGGAATTTTAAAGCTATGGGTAGTTGCAATCAAAAACGGACAATGGAAAAATATGCGACTCCTTGACCTTGGAAACTGCACCGGTATAACCAACTCGAGCAGCTTAATTGAGCTAATGGAAGTGTCAACAGAAAATACCAAAGGAAGATCTGGATTAATATATTTAAAAATTCCAAATCTAAGGTCATCCAGGGAACTTAAAGAGCAGTTACGATTTCTTGCTTTTGCCTGGGCCTCACGACACGAACTTATAGAAAAATCTAAACAAACTGGTCTCAGGTTCCCCAAGCATGAATTCTCTGCAAATTTTGGTTTGGCAAAAAAATTCATTTTTTTGAGAAATTGGTTTAATAACCTGTCCAACAATGAATTCCAATTATTGGTCGACCCGGAAGTAGGCGCAAACTATATCAGAAAACGGTATCTTCTTCAGGAGTTTGTTCTTAACTCAGGTTTCAAATTAGAGACAAACACGCCAACTGGTTTAGAATATTTCCGTACTTCATGGCCGCTGAAACTCAAGCGAAGCTTGCCAAGCGATGACTATCATAATATTTCGAATAGCCGGGAGAATCCTAGACATAAGATCCGCAAGGATTCACGCACCATTGAAAAGTTTTTGGGGCTCTAGATAGATAGATAATCAGTTTATTGTCCTTACATCAAATAGTTACATAAAAATTACAAAACAAAACGATATACAAAGAAGACATGGAATTTCAAAAAAATTTGTCTCTATGAGACTGGCAAAGTAGCGGTGTCAGCGCGCGTAATAGGTTCAGATGTTCGATGGCGCCGAATTTTCCATAAAAGTATTCATGTGCTAAGGGAAACCTGAGATACATTACACTCAGTAGCTCAATACCAGATATTGACACCCAGTAAAACCTTAACAAGCTGCTTAATCAAGCGAGCCATCAGCAGAGAAGTTGCGGTAATGAATCTACCCCCGGTCTCTACGCACTTTTCTTTTCCTAGGACACTATAAACATTTATCATTATTTCTATGTTATTAATAAAGTAATATATTGATTTTGAAGCTCTACCAGGTGGTTTTTTGAAGTAAAAGGAAAATACTTTGATTTAATAAGAGATTTATACATCTACAACCTGGAATGTTTGAAAATCTTCTTTTCAGAAATTGGCGGACTTAGCTCAGTTGGGAGAGCGCCAGACTGAAGAAAATCAGTCTACAGCAAATCTGGAGGTCCTGTGTTCGATCCACAGAGTTCGCATTTCTTTTTTGTAACCCATTTAGCTACACATTTTTTTTTGTTTGGCCATTATGTTGATGAAGGTTAGTAGTAAAAAATAAAACGGGCCGGTAGTAACGGTAAACTTGGCTGTGTTTTATAAAATCAATAGATTTGTTTTCTTAAATTTTGACGTTTAAAACAGTGAAGATGTTGTGTATATTTAAAAGCCTGGACTATACTTTCAGACCAAACCCCCGGTGGCAAACATGAAAGAATAACGTACTTGGATACCGTAGTTTTTTTTTTTTTTTTTGTGATTGACTGGCCGGCGGAATTCGTAGCTCATCGGGAAACCTTTAAGCGGAATAACACATGGTTGTTTTCATTGGTTTGTGTTTTTCACGTTTTGGTTTTTTCTGGTTTCCCAACAGAAGAAAAAATTTCAGTTGTCAGTTTTGAGTTAGTTCACAAATCGGAATTTTTGCTTTAAGGAATAGAAAACAACATATACAGTATATCTACATGCAAGCAACAACGGTGGTGTGAAATTCGACTCTTTGAAAATTAGTATAGACACAGTCATGGTGTCGGAACACGTAATAGATGCACTCATATATCATTTTGTCTACTACTAACAATGATTCATGATCAATAGCATATTTACAATGCTATTATCAGACAAGAAAAAAACAATTCTTTTGCATTTTCATTTTATGCAGAGATAGTCCATTTGAATTCTGTCCTCACATCCTAATGTTTGGAACGTTAAGGTGACTAAATACATAGCACATGCATGGAGCACATACATACATCAGCTCAAAGCTGAGAAAAACAGCTAAAAAAAAAAAAAAATAAAATCAAACGTCAATAGTTGTTTCTTAAACTTATTTTAGGCTACAAAAAAATATACATTATTTATTCACAGAAAAAAAAAAAAAAAAAAAAAAAAAAAAACAAAAATAAAAAAAAAAAAAAAAAAAAAAAAAAAAAAAAAAAAAAAAAAAAACAAGCGTATTACAAAGTGGGGGTCACACCAGCTGCTATACTTTTATTAACGGTTGATAGTCAAAGGTATTAGACATTAGGCCATGCACAGTAGGTTGATAATATACCAATTGACAAAATACTCACTCCATTTTAATATTAAAAAAGATATGCCAAACCACCATAGTGCATAAAGTACCATCTCAAAAGAGATTGAACAAAAGGTAGTGCTCTTGAGGTTTGCTGGTTTTGGTGGTTGGTGTTGCTGTAATTTCGCATGGGAATTTTTAAACTGGGACAATTCTGGCACTGTGGCTCAGTAACTGACCAAAACAAATATGTAACAAACCATTTGACAAAGACGATGGCAGTAATAGATTTAAAAAAAAATGACCACCGTAAAACTGCTTTTTTCATATATTTTTTTGTTAAGTATTGGAGAAGAAAGCGCAATCCCTCGTTCCAAAAAAAAAGTCCTATTTATACCAAAAGCCGTCTTGTCAAGATAATCAGGTTAAAGCCAAACTGCCCTCCTTTCTAGCTTGTCGGGCTCTTGGTATCCAGTAGATGGTAAATGTAGGAGTGAGTTACGAGTAGATGGAAATTTAGTCTTGTTCTTACACAAAATACTGTCAAAAAAAATGGTTTTGTGCCTATACGATACTCGGAATCATCTCAGTCCTTCTTCAATAGTTCTTTTTTCATGAATGACTGAATGGGTTCAGATTAACGGCGTCATAGTAAAACTTTTCGTTTGTACTGACTTCTAAAAGACTACATTGATGCAAACAGGATGGCCCATAAACGAGTACCAACTATTTTTGTAACAGCCCCAAACACCCTTTTGACCTCATCGTGTTCCCTTTGCGTAGGTCAGATATTTAGGCCCTCGTAGCCAGACCTGGTTTATTTTTTAGTATTATTTTGTTTTGTGTTGACGAATTCAATGGTTCACGCGTTACTGTTTTTTTTTTTGTCACTTCTACACTCATTGAATTAAATGGGCCTGAAATTGGGCTATACCTGGTGGGCCAGTGGTCCTGCAACCCACAATGTTCAATTAATGTCTCTAGGCTTTCATGTAGATGACGAAAAATTATGGGTCTTGTATTTTGTCCCTGTCCATGATGACCCACAATTGAATGAGAAATTTGTGAAAAAATATAGTTGTGAATACAATCTGTACTACCATGGTATGATTTAAATTATGCATTGTTTCCATATATGAACAGGAGATAACTGTTTGTGTTTCGTTGTATCAATCCGGAAATGCTAAGTAAAATGGCACCTACGATAAGTCATTTCTGGTTATTCTGAAAAACTGGGATTGCCTGGTTAAACCCCATTGGCAATTTATTTGATTAGACGCATGGCAAAAGTTTGACACGATTGACTTTGTCAACATCTAAATCGTGGACCAAAGCTCTCTACCATATATTTCAAAAACTTTATCCAGACATGCCACAAAGTTAATTTTTTGTTTTTTTATTTGAATCAATATGATTAATTATTATCAAGATCTATTTTGCTGCTCTGTGAACAAATATTACAACGCCCTGAAAAGTAGCCGTTTTGCGGGTTGCACTCAAAAATTACAAGTGCCAGAAGCTGCCAACTTGTATAACATGACATGCTAACCCCAGTCAGAAAAACTTTATCAACAATCCTATTGTTGTGTATTTTTTTTATAAAACCAGGCTGTCCACAGGTACTTTCAATTAAACCTACACAGGCTATCATATAATTTACTAATACATTTCGGGCATTATTTCTTTTCTCGCCCTTCATTGACGCTACTACTCAGGCTGGTAATCATCTTTTACATCTATTATAGAGAACAAAATGACCAGCAGTAGTCATGGAGTTCTTAAAGGTGCTATGGGATCTTCCAACTCATCGCTGCAATTGCTGCACTACAATCAGACTGCAGTATCCACCATTGATGACACTAAAGACAGCGCAGAATCCTTCACGCTCTCATCCAGCGGGTCAACTGAGACGTTGACGGAGAGAAATAAAGGAAATTCCTTACAAGAACATCTATCCACGGGGTCTGGTATAAGTGGAGGACATTTATGTTCCATAAAACAAGACTCCCTTCAGGGCAACTCGCACAGTACTTCATCCCTGTGCCAGAATGGCTCTAATCACTCCAGTACTAATGAAAAGCTTCTGGAATATGATGACTCAATCCGGGAGCTGCAACGAACCAAGACAAAATTTACAAGAGTCACAAGTGAGGGCTTCACAGCGTTGATAAATGTGGCGACAGAAAACTTTCGGGCTTTGGATCGCTGGATGGAAGCTCTTACTTCCCCGCAACAGCATCTGTCAGTATCCTCCATTTCAACTTGTTGGTTGAGCCAGATTGATAGGGATCGCGTTACTGCGCTGGAGCGGTCGATCAAGCAGATGGAAACGGAACTCAGGTGTAACGACACACGAATGCAGAAACTGTTAGAACACATGCACATGAGCATTGATGGCGCTGAAAAGTTGCTCCTCGCTATAAAAAATAATTTAAAGGAGTTGACGGAAAACCATAAAAGAAACGTGTGGTATCTGGACGATACGATGACAAGCTATATGCGGGAATTGCAGCTAGCAAAGAGGAATTTGTATATTGGTGATGACTACGGCGAGACAACTATCAATAGAGAAACAACTGTCGACCATGAGGGAGCTTATTAAGTGCAGTCACATATGCGTATGTCCTAAATACCCGGCGACTCCAGATGGGTATAGATTTAGATGGTCGAGATACTTGTTGCAAAGATGTACAAATGTGTACATGTGCTGGTAATTATCTGAATGTTTTTAAGAGGTTCAATGGAATTATGTTGTATTTCTAATGTTTTTTTTTTTTTTTTAATTTTTTTTACTATTTTTTCAATGAAAAAAAGATATCCTTTCCATCCCAAACAAAATAAAAAATTTTCATTTTCTCATTGGGCAATTTTTTTTAATTAAACCATGGGCCTCGAC
>Ga0160505_101632_pt1 | contig 10461 bp, 4 predicted proteins | sample DIDeMG_FD_108225 | JGI IMG/M metagenome (GOLD analysis project Ga0160505, IMG submission 108225) | Enriched chicken feces microbial communities from UW Madison campus, WI, USA - DID2874_E49_Stillage MG | ecosystem: Host-associated > Birds > Digestive system > Large intestine > Fecal ...
TTAAAAGAAAAAAAAAAAAATAAAAAAAAAAAAAAAAAAAAAATATTAAAAAGTTTAAAAAAAAAAAAAAAAAGTTTTAAAAAAAAAAAAAAAAAAAAAAAAAAACACCTACTTTTAATTCATACTTCATATTCAAATTGCTGGGGGGACTCTCAAGCAAGAAATCAACGCTTCGTCAATGCTATCGGCGTATTTTTTGGTAACATCCCCAGGGAGCGTGCTTACTGAGTTGAATAAGTCTCTTAGTTCTCCAATAAGGTTATAACTCTTGGTCAACAGGGTGCTACTGATTTCCAAGATTTTCTTTTCAGTTTTAACTGTTTCAATAAGACGTGTCAACATGATGGCGGCGTAAGCTCCACAGAAATGGATCTGGTCACTAAGAGCCTTGAAGTAGGTAATATCATTTACCACCAACAATCCCTCAATTACTTTAATCGCGTGGCGGATCATGCGCCGCAAGTGATTGGGAGAACACCGGCCGAACACAGTGGCAACATCAGTTAGTTCTAGTGGCGGCCAGGCCAAGCTGTCGGTGGCATCTTCCGGATGGTTTGCAACGTAGTTGTAGTGATATAAGATAAGGAAATATCCATAATGGTAACCAGTCTCAACAAACTGAGTCGTGGGCTGTTCAAACAAATAGCCCCAGTCATCGTGCCATAGCCGCAGCTTTTCCTCCACGTCATTAAGTGATTCGTTAGCCTGAAGATACATGTACAGAATCAGCTGGAAGTTAATCTCAGCTATCATACGGCCATCAAAGTTTGTAGATGTACTAATATCAAGTGTCTTTCGACACTGATCAATTCGGATTCTGTCAAGGTTGCATACGCGACCTGTCATCACACAGTTAACAAGATGCACAAGACATAAATGATTCCAGACCCTGTAGGCAGCAATTTCATCAATCTCAGACACTGGGGTAAGGCCACCATCAAAGGAGAGCACGAAACCAAGAACGTTTCTTGTTGCAAGATGTTGTAAAGCGACACCACTAATGAACCATGCGTCAACAACAAATGTATCCTCGTCACTTAGCGAAGATGCGTAAATTGACATGACAACGAGTGCTTGGATAAACTCAATAGTATGGGGAACGATAAGCATCGTTTCCTTTAAGTCATCTTGGAGCTTGCAAAGCAGCTTCTTCCAAATAAATGGCTTAAGCTTGGGGTAATGATATCGGATAACAACACAGCAGCAAACAGTCAGCAAAAGAGAAGAACGGGCAATCATTAGATCAAGTAGTTTTTCAGTTGAAATACCAGTATGAAATGAAACCCACTGATTGTAGTACTTTAAAAATACATCAAGCATCTCAATCGCCTGTTCTCGCGTAATATACTCGAGAGTAATAATGTTCTGTTGAATAAACACCATTTGTGGGGTTTTCAATCTCTCTAGTGGGGCAGGGTAGTGCTCGGGTCTTATGGTCAGTCCCAGAGAGTTAAACGGCGATGTAATAAACGGAGTTGTTGGGACACCGAACGTTGCCTTTGCGCTTGGAATAGTGTCATTGATTAAAAGAATCTCGTTTCCTCGACCGCTAGAACCAAGAAGACTATTACTACCTCTGGATTGCATCGATGCATCAAGAAGGCGATGACCTTCAGAGTTTCGCATGAGCTGAACAAGCTGACCAAGGTGCATCTCCAGATTGCCTAGTCGCTTCTCGACGACATCAATCTTGCTCCCAGGACCTTTGAAGGGCCCCGACGATTCCATGTGAGAATTATTACCCGAAAAACCCATAGAGGGGGCCACAGCAGCAGACATAGCTGGTACTGGGGAGTTCTGATGGAGATTTTGCTGATGCTGAAGGTTAACATTCTCGCCCGAAATAAGAAAACTGCACTCAAATCCAAGCGTCATACAGCGGAGACAAGAGGGTGAATTTTGAGAAGGAAAACAACGCGTTTTCTGTTTGCGACAAATCTCACAGGCTTTGGCAGCACGCGAAGTTCGGATAGCCTTCTTAGGTCTCGGAGCCTCTGGCTCATGGGAATCCCGTGCAGCCTGAGACTCTACAGGCTTTTGGTCTTCAGACGACGACCGAGCGGCCATACTGGGTTGATCAGACACAGTGTGAGAAGCGAGCGAGCCCCGTGGAGTGACTGTCGGCCGGCTCTCTAATGTCGAATTAGATTGACTAGACAATAAGAATGGTTAGAATAAAAACATGAATCGCAAAGTAACAGGAGAAGAGTCCTTTGCTAGTCCTGAACAAGAATTCTTTTGAGTTTGATATATTTGCAAGCTAGTGAAAATATTGCATCCTGCTAGTCTTGCATATAAACACCACAATGACAACACAATCAAGATAACGGTAAAGACGATAGACGGACCCGTTTAGAGTAACCATGCTGTAGGAAAATAAGTAAGAAAGGTGGGATGGGACTTACATCGGATCTTCGGTTGGTTCCGTGGCGCTACCCGACGGAGACGTCTCGTCCCGCGGTCGCTTGTTGGAATTATTAGAATTGTTCATTTCCTGCAAACAAAAAAAGCTTGGCTACTGTCACTTTTTTCTCTCTTTTTCGTGCTTCAATGTTCTCGAAACAACGTATTTGCTTTACTGAAATAGCGACAAGAACCCCAATAATATTTTTTTTTTTGCCCTGTGTTATTGTGGCGAGGCTTCAAGGATGTGCCCGTTTGTTTTAGGCGAGAGATAACAAGAAAGGCTTTTGGGATATTTTTTTGAATTACTGAAAAAATGCTCTGAACTGACTCCCAAATAGCCAGCCCATTTTTTTAAAAAGTTCAGAAAAATGCTCATTTTCTAACCTCCAACTCCCAGGTTGGGAAAAAGGATAAAGTAGGGTAATTCAGCATCACAGAGTCAAAATGAAATTATTGTAGCTATGTAAAGTATTCTTTTATTTACCAACATCCCATTCACGTTCCCCTTTGCTGTATTCTGGCCACGATACGCTGCTTTGACCATATTTCTCGTCAGATGTTCGTGATCCATCCTTAAGCATGCTTGCAAGCTTACGGCCTGAGCTATTGCTAAACTGAAATGGTGGTGCACCTTCTAGGGAAGGGCCATAGATTTCGGTCACTTTGGAGGTGGTAAAATCCTTTTTAGGATCGTATGCTTCTGAAAATCTTTTATTTACTTCTTCAGAGCTGGTAACTCCGCGGCCTTTGGTGATAATAGGTGCTTTGGTAGATGTAGCACTAGTAGAATGATTTCTGTCAACTTTGGAAGATGAACGAGAGATAAAACCATTGAAACCAGTAACTCCCTTTTCAGATTTCTTGTTACTGTTGTGATTTTCTGCTATTTTGACTGATTTAGGCTCACCCACTCTATTGAACAAAGACAATGGAGAGCTCTCAATATAATCATTAGATTTAATCAGTTTAGTAATCTCGTCTTTGATGTCTCTTGTTTTTTTTCTATTATTCTTGTCGTGGCGATGGCTCGGATGTCTAGAAGATCTCTCGCGTTCTTCGCTATGTTCCCTTCTTCTGGTTCTGCTTGTAGACAAATCAACAGATTGATGGACTCGATCTCGAAGGTCTTCAGCATGTCTTTTAGATTGACCCGAGGACCTTACTTTTGTCTGGAGTCGACCAAAATCTTCGACATTTTCATATTTTTCTTTGCTTCCATGTTCTTCATGACGTCGGGACCGTGACTCTCTGCGGCGGGACTCTCTATCATAACTTGACTTGTGTCTTTTTCTATCACTATCGTCATATCGACTTGAACGGCTGGAATGTCGTTCGGGTGACCGAGATCTCGTACGAGACCTACGATGTCGTCTTTCATCATCATATTCTATTTCATGTCTGTGTGAATTGGTTAACCCATTAGAATCTTCCTGCTTCGGTTCTTGCTTTTTTTCAGATGGAAGATGTAGAGATTCTTTATGATTGTCGTTTATCCGCTTTGTTTGTGATTCTCTGTTACTCCGTTCTTCCCGTAAAATACCTTGTATCATATCTAAGTCCGATCTTTTTCGCTTTTCTTTACCACCAAGCCTGCTTGTGGTGTCATCGTTCGCTTTTTTCCTGTTGTGATCTGTCTTTTGGTCTAATTTTTTGCTGCTTGACTGTTGTAGCTGCTCTATTAGGCGACTATTGTGGAAGTTTGCGCCTTTCAAGAGATGCTCAAGTGCTCTTTTGTTAACTTTTCGGCGTGCACCTGAAGTAGATGTTTTAGAAGGCTCGAGTAGAAACTCATACTTTTTGCTGTATTCTGAGTCAATATAATTAGGGTCGCGTTTCAGCAGATCTATTAGCTGATCCATGTCCAGGTCAGGATTATTGTAGTATGGATTCATGGTGATTCGTAGAAAGTCAAGATCAAGGTGTATAAAATAATCTTTGATCTCTACACCACAATGAGCTATGGGGTATGCAGATTGATTACTTAATTACGTCAATCGTTGAGAGGGTCAGTTTATTCGAGGCTTCAGAAATCAGGCCGAGATACAATTTAAATTATCAGGAATCTAGGAAATAAGCATGCTTGAATATTAGCCTTATAAATTCCTATGTCGAAAGAAGCCCTTGCCCTTATACAATTGCAAGATTTGGTTCAGCCGCGCAATTATTTTATATAAGTTGTAAGTTGTAATTACTGAAGAAGCAGAGTCCTCTCGTCAATATATTCTATGAAATTGAACTTGTCCCGACATGTATCGCGACAGAATTAGACTTAGTTAATTTCTGGTATATCTGTCAAGTAGAATAAAAAAGGGTTTCATTTCGGACTTTACATATTTCTATATATTTCAGCCGGGTTCTATTAGGACAATGAACATTTCCATTTATACTCATCTTCAAGTTGACCTCCAGTTGAAGATCATGTAGAAACTCTAGAGAATCCTAATAAATTGTTTATAACATGAAACTCTACTTTCTAAACAAAGAAGCACCATTTTATTTAGGTTTTACTCTAGTCAAAAGTGTTAAAACATATATAAAAAACTTTTTTGTTCCGTTCGAGCAATTATATTCATTTTGTGTTCCTAAAAACTGATCTTATTAAATTATAACTCTTATGGTTAAGCTTTTCGTGCTCTCTCGTGGCTCGTTAAATTTTTTGATTACTTACTTATAGCTGAGTTAGTGAAGCTTTTTTATGATAACTGATAAATGTGTCTTCCAAATTTTTGTGGGCTTGCTACGAATCATACTTGATAACATTTGTTTTAAAATCCTGATTTGGTACCTATTCCTTAAGTTGATAACCTCCCAAGGGAGTCAAGGCATGAAACTAAAGCGCGCATGTCTGTTGTTAAAACTCTTTACAATCCCAAGATTAGCCCCCTGGTGTCTAACAGTTCTAAAAATGAATTGTTTGTTACTGTCTGGCTTTAAGCTCATCTTGTTTTGAAGCTCATTACCCCCGAAATATGTTGTTTATCCTCTACCAAATGGACTTCACCTTGACAAAAAAAACTATTTATATATTAAAATATTTTACACATTTCTGTTTTAGAGAAATGGCCTTCTATCCATGAGAAATGAAATAGATATGTGGTTTAATTCGTTAGCTATTTCTTTAGTTTAACTCATTTTATGAGAAACAAAACAAGCGAAAGATCAAGACCCAAGGTAAAAGGTACTTTGTGAGTCGAGCGTCTTTATAGTATAAATTAAAAAAAAATATTAATTGACTAAAGTGGTTTTTTTGAATTATTATAACTGTCTGTGTCTATCTTGTTATGTTTTTATCTAAATTACGGTCTCAAAGTTTGTCCATTCCACTTGTATTTTTAATATGATTTAAAACCGATATCTGTCACTAGCTCCTGGCAATAAGTTCCAATCGTGAAATCTATTCATGGCTATCCGCTCATCTACTTTTGCAAATAATTAGGTAGTTAATATTACAAGTAGCGGTAGTAAAATCTTGTTTGTTTATGTGTCTATTGTAATTATATGCTTGAGAAGACACCAGGCTTACCTGGGTCTGGGGCAGTTTGCAGCACGCCTGTACCCGTAGATTTGGAAATTCGGGAAGACCAGAATTTTGTCATAAACCGCAAAGCCTTCTCATTGAGGACGCCCAGTAAGCTGACTTCAAGCATTTTACGAGCTGCAATTAGTTTTGATGTTCTGCATCGCCTGTATGTGATTTTTTAAATGGTAATTCGTTTTATCTTTTTTTCAGAATTTGTTGCTGGTGGCTGCCTTGTATTATCACGTAAATAATTGTGGTTATCTCATAATTTTAATAAAAGTTTAGAGATCGGTTCTACTCGGTAGAAGCACGTTCCGCAGGCTCAATATGTTATTGTCCCTTTTTTTTATTGTAATCGCATATGAAACTAAGTAATCCCAATTTTGCCTTTTTTTGGATTGGGTTTCCTTGGCAAATCCCGATGCACATCAGTAGCATACTGTCGTAGTTTTGTTTGAAGGTTTTGTACTTTCCAAAGAACAATCACAATTGTTGATCATATCTGTGTATTGATATTTTCTATTTCGAAGCGTTCACTGTTACTTACTTGCAAATCTGCAGTATGAATATTCCCTAGTGACCGACTCAAAAAACTTTTTATGCCATCATATGCATTCTGGCGGGATACTATATCCGCGACATGCAGCACAGACATGGGAGGTTTCGAAGCATTACTAGCGGTCAATTTTAAATAAACAATTTTTTCCAGAAATAGATTTATCTTTCTTTTAATACTATTGACGTTTTCTTGTGATATCTTTTCTGTCTATAGCAAAAACAAATTATAGAATCATGAGCTTAAACACAATTTAGAAGAGCGTAAAATGCTTTTTTTGCTTAAGTACACGAAGATGTCAAAACTGCCTATGTGGATCAAATGATTTTGTACAACAACTTGAGTACGCCACAGCTATTACATATCAACAGTAATATGTTGTCCAAATCATTAGAAGGCAATGACAAAACAGATTCTACGGTGGTAGTAGCTGAAAGTTGGGTGCAGGCTCTCCAAAGTTTCTAAACTTCTTGAATTTTTTTTTCCTTTTAAATTTAATGAATATAAGATATTAAGGCTAAGTGTTTATAACTAGTTACAAATTCAATTGTAAATATGTTTACTCTATTTTAAGTTTGTTTAATCACAGATGTTTTATTAAATGTCTTAAATGCTAGGACATTTATAAGTGCTATAATTTGGCGATCTACACTAATATTTTCCCGTCGAGGGCGAGTCAGGGTAAATATATGTTTTCAATTTGAAGCTTCTAATATCTGGCTCTATCAACTCTTCTTTTCTTTTGTTGTTGTTGCTGTTTAGTCATAATTTGAATAGACTTGACTATGGGTTTTTGTAGAAACTTGTGGCCGGTATGCCAAATATACCTATAAGCACGAAGACTTCAATGCATGCAAGTTTGGTTCCCAAGTCACGTCACCAACTTCTGTAATTCAAAAACAAAATATTTTTTTAAATATTGTTAATGTAAATTACCATGTATTTTGCAGCTAGGTGGCCATTACTCACTGTTTGAAGTTTCAAATGCCGCTAAAAACAAAAATTGGTCGTTCATCGAGGATAATCACGATCAACAAGGCAAAGTGCCCCCTTGTCTTAGGATTCTAGCTATAACCCCCATGCTCAAGTTATATAGAACAAAAATGTGCTTTAGCTCGAGTCAAATAAAAACACACAGAGTACGTCATAATTTCAGAATATAATACGTATATACACAGGACAGTAAAAGTAATAATAGATAGATAGATAGATAGATAATCAGTTTATTGCCCTTGCATCAAATAACTACAAATAAAATTATAAAACAAAATGGCATACAAAGACATGAATGAGTATTTACAGACAATAATAGAAATTTTTGAAAAAAAAATTTTAAACCAACACTTAATAACGTTGTAGTGGTATCCATCAGGACAAATTAGATTATTAAAAGAAATAAAAAATAAATAAAAAAATAAAATGAAATGTCAACCAAAGAGTTTTGTAGGTTTTATGGACATGCTTTGGGACTTCAATTATAAAAAAAGACATTAACACAAGGTTGCTAAGATAGCAATTGCAGACACGACAAGCACTGAGTAGTGCACGCGAGCGGCGCCGGCGGGTGCGCCAGAACTGTTTGCCTCTGTAACGGAGCTATTTGAAGAAGTTCCGGTGGTTAATGGACTGGAATGATTGGATTTTCCGCTTGAAACAGGCAAACCTGTCACAGTCGCGCTTGCGCCAGTCTCAACTGCAAAAGTGCTGTCAACCAGCAACGACTGGTTGTCGAGGTCAATACTGCTGGCTGTACCAAGGTTGGTAGCGCTCGAAGTGTTGTTGATAAAATTTGCTACAGCAGCGACAGCGGAGTCTGCTGTGGGTGTTGCCTTGGCATTGTTAGTGACAATGACAGCCGACTCGCCGCTCTTTGTGGGCGCTATTGTCCAAGTGGCGGGACCAGTTTGAGCCTGGGTGTCAATAAGCAATGGGATGTCATTCACTGCAGTAGAGACTGCAGCATCATTAGGCTGAATTGCGGTGGGAAGAAGCGACGCTATGGACATGGTGAATATTTGTGTCGAGCTTAACAAGTATGCTGTGCTAGAGATGGGGGAGAAACGCAAATGAATTTCACGGAAAATGGACGGAAAGAGTTTATATATATTGGAGGATCCGGGTAGTTTATATATCAGTAGCTCATGAATGTTATTTACCCTTGTAAAGCAATGAAAGGGTTGACGAATAAATGTCTGCACCAGGTCAGGTACACAACAACAGCGCAAATTCCTTGTTTTATCATTAGGGTGTTTTGGATTTGTGGGTTTTAGCTGGAGACACAAAAAGCAAAAAAGAAATGGGTTGCAGTGACGTAATAAAAAGAAATAAAAACAAACCTTTTCTAGACGGTACCTGATCGCCGTTTTTTAGTTGTAAAAAAACAAAACAATCAGCTCAAGTGAAAAACTTTTTTAAAAAAAAAAAAAATTAGTAATAATAATAGATAAAATCAAAATGCCATCATGTCTCGTTATTCCATGACTTTACAGTATCAGTTTCATAAAATTTGGGGCTTTTGGGTATCATTGACCCTTGTGAAATTTCTACTTTACGGAAAGCTCGTCTAAAGTCACTTATCCCAATCTTCATTCCTTGAAAAAATGTTTCTGGTGAAATATAAAGGGGTCAGTTTTTTTTTTTACCTAAGGAGAACATTTATGATCCAAAATTGGCTGACTGTTTGTCTGACACTGACTAAAGATCAACAGGAGTTTGCGTCGGTACCTAAGATACAGTATATTCAGGAACAGAAATCACCTCAACCACGCACATACCTGGACAATGTATTTACCATGGGCATTTAAGACTAGCAATTTGTACCAGCATCAATAAATTTAAATAAAATTTTGAAATTCCAGGTTTGGTGTATATGATAGTTTGTTAATTAATATCCGTATAGATCTGTTTTATTGCTTCCTTTCCTTGACTGTCGTCTCTGACACTGCTGCCAGCGTGTGCATATAATTGTTCGAAAATTCAAATAGAGTGTAGCCGAGATTTTTGTTCCATCACTTCACTAACATTCGGACTGCCGCGATTTCCTGTACCCCATTGTTAGATTCCAACTTAATTACGCGAATCAGAGAAATGCATTTAAAAGTTGTGTATCTTTTATCGTACATTGGTTCTAGGCATGTAAGTTGCATTCTTTTTAAAAGTCTTTTCCTATAATTGTTGATTTCAATTCGCTATATAATTCAAAATATACCTTGTATTTGAGCCCACTTTTTTTGCTCTCTCTTCTGTTTCTGCTCTTTTGCTTCCGATCGACTATTGCGGCCTATGTGGCTTCAGAGATCATAATAGTTGATCTGGTATAGACAGGTTCCTAAATAGGCAAACCACGAAAACAAATGAACAATACTATATCTTTTTTTTTTTATTTAAAAAAAATGTATGGGTAGAAGTAGGTTATTTTATCTAGCTAATCTTGAAAATAGTTGATAGTAAAAGAAATATTATTTATTTGCTCTTGTATTCATTTACACATATTTGCCACAATTTTAATGATGCGAGGTACGGTCCAGAAATATAACTTTATAGAACATTAGCAAGGGAGCCTTTTAAGAAGAAAAAAAACTGCTTCAATTTTTCCTAAAGCTCGGGTGCGGTCGCTAATGACGGACACCGTCCTTGTCAAATGGCACTCACCCAGGGACCTGTCTAATAAGGCAGGTCTATCGGACTATCTGTATCATCTCATGTACATCACTTAAAGCATAAAGAAAACAAAATTTAGAAAAGAAAATCCTCTTTTATCAAAAGTATTATTGGTTGACTGTACTTTTCAACGCCTTTCATGTACTTGAGTCTCGTCGGTAAAGTAGTCACCAATCTATTCAATAAGCCAGGGGATGCCTTGGGGCTGGTAAAAAAAAAAAAAAAAAAAAAAAAAACATTTCTCCCTCTCCTCCCCCAACCACCCAACCAAAGCACAAATAATTTATTATTATTATTTTTAAAAACACACATAACACAA
>Ga0160505_101633_pt1 | contig 10461 bp, 2 predicted proteins | sample DIDeMG_FD_108225 | JGI IMG/M metagenome (GOLD analysis project Ga0160505, IMG submission 108225) | Enriched chicken feces microbial communities from UW Madison campus, WI, USA - DID2874_E49_Stillage MG | ecosystem: Host-associated > Birds > Digestive system > Large intestine > Fecal ...
AAAAAAAAAAAAAAAAAAAAAAAAAAAAAAAAAAAAAATTTGGGGGGATGGGGGTGTAAATATTAATTAAAAAAAAAAAAAATATAAATTTTTTTTTTTTTTTTTTTTTTTTTTTTTTTTTTTTTTTTTTTTGGAATCATGTTCATGTTTTGAAACACTAGTCTGACCACCCTATAGGCACCCACTAATTATATTTCCAAAACCTTTTGGCAACCACGTAGTTTATCAAAGAACAAGACAAAAAAAAAAGCTCATCAGAACGGAGCCTGTGGTACACAAAGCCTACTGGGTTAAGATGTCTTTTCATATATAGCCTAAGGGATTGGAAATCAATCCTATCATAAGCAACAATCATGACAACAAAACTTACCCAACCTAGTAACTATTTTTGTGGTAATAAAAATCATAGATCTATTTTTTAAGAACCTAATAACAACAAGAGGTCAAAACAATTTCAGATAGATTACAATCACAGAGATCCGCAACCCAAACAATGGGAGGAGGGAATCCACGTCTTGTCTATGAACCAATGATCGATTGGCTATTGTCAACGGCCTCGGGCACACACACCAAAAAAACTTTCTGTACAAATATTTGTTATCGACTAGAAACGTTTGCTTTTGACCATATTTGTGCACACACAAACTAAAGTTGAAAAGCTGCCTATTAAAAAAAAAAAAAAAAAATTTTTTTTAAAAATAAAAACAATGATCAGCCAATGCCAGTTCCGATCCTTCACAATAGTGCATAACATGGACATGAAAAGTTTCACAAAAAGACCTTTTTGTCTTTTGAAAATAGACTACTAGTACTTGAAAATTTTTGTTATTATTCATTATAAACATAAAATAAAAATAACCCCATATGCGGAGTAGCCTCTCAAGTATGTTTGATACTCTTCACTACATGAACTTGCAGGGGGAACCGCAGCATTACTACATCCACTCCTCGCCATAGCCCTCGTCAAAGGACGTTGACAAGTATTTTCCATTTGTACCGACATTAGTGCTACCACTGGATTCTGTACCCCCAATACCAGATTCTGCGGCTACAGCTGCTGCATCCTCAAAAAAGTCTCCTTGCGAGACCGGGGACGACTGGTACACCAGCGGCAAACGTTGCGCGGAGGGCGGGCGTTTTGGCACGCCGCCAACTCCGCTTCCAGCCGTGACCATCGTACTACCTGGCCGCTTGAACGACTTTGAAAACCCGCTGTTGCTAGTGATACTGCTGCCACTGCCGCCGCTCCCGTTAGGCGAGTCAGAAAAAAAGAATGAGGAGCCTGTTGGCACGTCGCTGATACATCCAGACTCGCTCGGTGTCAGCATGAAATAACTGGCACTGTGATAGTCATGCTGCTGCAAGTGATTGCTGCTATTCTCATAGGGTTTGTCATCGCTGCCGTGATCATGTTTTATCCGCTTAGTGCTCGGAAGGTCACCCGTGTTCATGTGCCGTTTTACCGAATTCCGGGCAGGACTATTATCATTGCTGCTGCTATGGTAGTCCTCTTCCTTTATTCTGATTGCCCGTTTGGGAGACCGCTGCTGCTGCTGCTGCTGATGCAGGGATGGTGAGTGCATACTCTTAATTTCTGCCGGCGATAACTCTGCTTTTTTAGTAGGCCGCACAACACTACTGTCTCCAAGCCTACCCCCTGTTGCTGCAGGCACTAAGGGAGACGTCGTTGATCTTGCCCCCTCGCTAGCTACCCCCGTTGCTGTCACCGACGACGATGTTGTTAACGACAACTTGGGCGAAACTGTGCTACTACTGGTGGCACTGGGGTTTCCAAAAACAGCCGACTGAAGGGGCACCATTGATGAAAGAAAGTTGCCTGCCGAGTCTTGATGGTACACGACTTGGAACTGCTGATTATCGTACGTTATTGGCGTCAAAAAGTTCTTGGCTACTGTCGACGTTGCCGTTGCCGGCGTGGTTGCAATCGCAGTGCTGGTTGCGGCTGATGTCGTACTGTAAGGGCTGATGTATGTATCTGTGGTGGAAACAAGCTGCTCGCTGCTTGGTAAGTACAGACCAGATCCAGATTCTGCTGACTCTATAAACATCTGCGATGCTAACCCATTGTTTGTAGTGTTGACATAGTCAAGCGGGAAATCTGAACTACTGGTGGTATGCATCATTCCGCGAGTTCCTGGGGCTATTGTCGTTGCAGCTGTATGAGTTGTAGACTGTTCTTCTTGGTTATAGCTGGCATAAGATGATGAGGATGACAAGGGTTGTGCTGAAAGAATCGACGGTCTATTGCTACTAGTATTATTTTGCATTTTTGGCTGATGGTATTGTAACAAACCGTACTGAGACCCGCCCAGCAGGTCTGTTGCTGTCGCTGATGGTACGACAAGCTCTGAATTGCCTGGATAAAAAGGAATTGTGTTTGAATGCAGTAGTGACTGTTGATTGAAACCCATTGGTCCCATTACCTCACCAAGCATAGGGTAAGCAGGGGTTGGCCCAAATGTTCCTGAAGGCAGCGGTGGTGGCGGCATAACCACCATTTGCCCAGGGTGAAATGGCACATTTGACATTATTGAAGATGCATCAGTGAGGTCAGCAAGTGGCTTGGGGAACTTATCAATTATATCTGGCAGTTGGTCGTGCAAAGTCCGTGATCCATCGTACTGAAATGAGAGGGCAGGGTCCCGAACTGGTGTAGTTGAAGACTTTTTACTTGTAAGCTCTTTTTTAAGATCGCGCTCAAGAGCATCTTGGAACAGTCGATCATGGTTCACTGAAAACCAATAAAAGATTTTTTGTTTTTTCTGTGTCCGCACACAGTTATTGCGATAGAGATAATCCAAGAATTCAGATTTTGGTTGCTCGAGCACTGCGTCTGTGTCGCATTTTAAATTTCGCAGATCAGAAAAGATGCCCTCTTCAAACTTCTTGCGATTCGTGATTTCACGGCCAAAGGCCTCAAAGCGGAACGACAGACATCGCACAATATCAGTTCCCGTGATGAAATAAACATTTTTCCAAACTACGCAGCTGATTTGTTCTTTGTTGGGCAGCGTGTGTCTGTGGATACCGTCCTGAGTCCGCAGCTGAGCTGGACCTGTCAGCAGAAAATATTTGAGTTGTACAAGTTCATTGAGAATGTTCGTCAAGGGCACGATTGCCGAATCCAGTTTAATGCTATTGTGATGAAGAGAATCGCTTTCCTTTGTGGATGAAACTAGATGTCGCTGGTGATAGGTTGAGTCGTAAGAGTCCATTGTGATTATTCTGGTGTTGAAATGGTTTGCAATTCAGGGTTAATACAAACGTACAAACATAAGAAATAATGTTGATCGTCCAAATGCTGAGTTCAAGAAAAGGAGAAAGAACAATTAAAAAAACCAAAAAACAGGGTATTCAATAGTATATAAATAGCTAGTAGCCAATGTGAATAAAAAAAAGAGGAAGGGAGTTGATTCAGTTACGGGGAAAGGAGGGGGATATTAAGAGAACTTGGCACGTCCATATCACAAATTGTGTGGTCAACGTGTGGCCAAATGTAGTTAGTCTAGCTATGGGTCAGAAAAGAAAAAGAAAAGATAATATTATTTATGGTTAGGCTAATGCAAGCTAAAACATAAAAAATGTGTTAAAAATTAAAAGAAATTTCTGTTTTCTTGAAGGTTGAGAAACCATCTCTGTCAGAGACGCAACATAATCAAAAACTGATCTGTAAACACCATGCAATGCTCGGGGCTTTAGAATGCCAGGTTCCAACTATGCCAATTCACGCTTTCTTTTTTTTTCTTCTTTCTTTTTTTATTTTTAATCTTCTTTTAAAAAAAAAATTATTTTCCTCCAATTTTTTAGGGGTTAACATTATTAAAACATTTTCTGGAACGTTATCTGGCCCAGCTTAGAAGTTATATTTCACTAAAAGTCGCCCGTCTGATTAATGAATGCAACCACCAATCTGTGGTTTGCATATCTGTATGTTTAATTGATGGCTTTAGCTTACTTTTGTATTTGCGCGTCTTGACTCGGAAACTCCACATGGCATTGTAGGCCTCAAACTAGAAGTCTTCGATGATGGCCGTTGCTTTAACAGACTAGAAATTACATAATGTGACAGCGGGTGCAATCTACTGCGGAAGTCCGCGCACAACCTACATGGGAGAAGACTTCTTGAGCGAAACTAACAGCCAACAAACGATACAGGTAGATCCGTACAAACCTTGACACGGGTGATACAAGGCTTAATTCTGATAAAAGGGAGGAAGTAAGTGATTTTATAATCCATTTAGACAAGTGACCAAGAATAAGAGCAGATTTCATAACATAAGCAACGGCAGTAGTGACCATATCTGTCATCCTTCCAAGCAACCAGTAATAGGTTACAATTGTTTGTGTTTGGAAAGAACAATATTTGAAACCATCCGAACAGACACCAATCTTTTTTTAAAAACAGAAATATCTAGTTTTGGATACATATAAACAATGTGCTTTAACAGGTTACTGGGCATACCACTTAAAATTATCACCGCCAATTTGAAAAGCTTGTGCGCAGAAAAAATAAAAAACACAAATACCAGTTTCCCGGATACTTTCCCAAATAATTCAATATGCCCTTATGTAGTCTATTGCCGGCAAGAGTAGTAACGAAAAAAACGTGCCTGCTATATTTGTTGATCAACTTGCCAGTTTCTACGTTTTCTTTGAAACCCTAAAAGAGACGAACAATTGTCCATTTTGGCATCTTGGGTGTTGCCGTTCCTGCATTGCATATTTCCTGTTTTGAATATAGACTAGCCTTTTCTTTTTTCTGACACTCTGCAAGGTACGCTTAACAGAAACAACACTAAGCACCGCAAACCACAAAAGCTCCACGAAGTAAATCCCCCAAAAAAAAAAGAAGGCTGTTATTGCTGATAAGCCTATTGACAGCTTTGCAACTATTGATATCATGACTTGCTAAGGAAAATCTACTTTTCATTGATTTTTAAAGGCGTTTGGTGGGTTTGATAATGCCAATTGTTACGATACCTCAGTAATGCTAACTATTGCTTTATTGATATCCACTTTTAGGAAAGTGTCTTACCAAATTCTTTGCTCCAAACCGTCAGTGTAGCTCACGAACGGCTTTTATGGCGCCAATGACTGTTCAGTTAATTGTTCTTTAACACCGCTTCATTGCTTTAAACAAGCATTGGGTTTTCACTTTTGGATATCGTCGGCCCAGCATGTGCCAGGATTAACAGTAGATATGATCAGTTCATTGCGGAATTAGAGTTGAGGGATGGTCTTTAGAGTTATTTCAAAGCTTTGACTATCTCTTTACTTGTTTGTAAACAGGTTCACAGTATCTTTTTTAGATTTTCATTTAGAAAACTAATAATACTTAGATATATTGTTTTTGTTTAAAGTTTGGCAAATACCTGCTACAAGACTCTGCGTATATTTATAGCTTTTCCCAAGTTTGAATCTAAAAAATAAAGATGGTTTTTTGCAATATACCATTTCGCATACACCCAAAACAACGATGCAGAAAAGAAGGAAATAGTCAATCTCAGTAAACAGAATTTTATGTATAGATGTACAGAAGTCAAGATATTAACGTGTTTCATAAGTTTTTTTTGGTTGTATTGCCGGGCAATTGGTAGATCAACTCCAGGGTCTGTCAACTAATTAAAAATGTCGCTTTTATTTTGCTAATTGGTAAACTCGAAACAAACTTTCTACTTTGGTTTTAAAACAGTAACATCAGGAAGGTAATAAAAAACCAAAATTACCTCCAAATAATATAAACGTATTTGAGTTCAAAAGATAGATTAGAACACTTTTCTGTTTTATGTATAATTTTAGTAGACATTTGAGAGGCTCAGGTTAAGCCCTTCATATGCCTAAAAATATCTCCCTTAAAAAACGGCTAGATGAAACTTTGTGATTCAGATATACAGAAAAAAAACATTAAAAGCTCTCATGCGTTACTGTGATATTGAACACAACCCTACAAACGTCTCTATTCCTTCATGACTTGTCTATAGTTACCAGTATGAATTACAATCAACTTGAGCTACGCAATATGAATTGACCATCTGAGGGTGTGTTTGAAAAATAGCTAGATTTTTATTTTTTTTATTTTATTTTTTTTGCTAGTCTAGCTTCTAGATTTTGTATCAGAAATCGGAACATAATAGCAGAAAAATTTCATTCTGTTAATAATGATGTACCTACATTATAACATCTAAAATGAAAGCATCAAAATTAACTGTATCAGCCTTTCTGTAGCATAAAATTTAAGGGTATCCAGGGTTTAGGCTTTTGAAATACCGAAAATACGTACTTTCAATACTTAAGTTGCTAACATCTACTGGTATCGTTTTGGGTTGTTTCAGCCTTAAAAATCTTTGCCCAGATTTGTGAGATGGGTTTATCTTTCTGCAATAATGGGCCATTTTTTTTTCTTTTTTTCTTTCTTTTATAAACAGGATAGAACTTACTTTCAAAATAATTACAACCACAAAAAAAATAATGTATCAATAAAACGAGATTCTGACGTCAATAGTTGAATAGATTGTTTTATCAGTTATACTCTTGGTTAACCATATCCAACATTTATTTTAATAAGTAAGCTGTGGATACGTCAATAAAAGAGGGATAGTAGCGGCATCAGTAGAAGTTTTCTACCTATCAAAAGATCAATTACAGAGACAAGGTATCTCAAAACAAACCCTTTTGAAATTTCATTCTCGAGAAAACATTAATTAATGCTTTCATTTAATATCGTTTGGGGTTGGAAAAAAAGATGTACTATTTTTAACAATTTAATAGAGAAGGAAAGCTGAGACAATAGTCTTGTCAGAGATGTAACCAACAGCCACTTTAAAAGAAAAGAAAAGTTATTATATAAGGCAATAATACAGCCTATCTATGGAGGTGCTATTTCCCCAAAGGAGTTGGCATTAACAAGACTTTCCACTAATGTTTGAACACCACCTGTAAAAAGAAATACTTGATAGATAAAAAGAGAGATTAAGTGTTTTTAGTTGCATTGTTATGGAAATATCATGTAGAATAAATAATAATTGAAAAATGAAACTTCTCTTTTTTTTATACGAAAGGCTTTGCATAAATTTTTGTCATTGCATAGTTATTCTCAAGTAAGTTTTTATAGCATGGTGGCTTGGTTTTTCTCGTTTTAAATTTCCAAACGACTAGTTTTCTTATTCGCGTCAAATCTACCACTTATCCAAATATATTATTCTGACTACATACAACCTGTGCTTCTCCAATTTCGATCCTCTAACATACCGACCCCCTATTAAAATAAATCAGTCGTTGCTTTGCTGTCACCTATTACACTATCAAAAAAAAAAGTTCTTTCCATGAGCAAAACGGGTATTTTAGCGCTTGATCGAATTTGGTAAGCTTTCATTTTTTCCACAATAACCCAAACCCACTCTTATTGAGCTTTGGTCAAGCAGTTGCAAGTGTTTTCATGAAACAATTTTGCGGTCCATATGTTTTGAAACTATTGAGAAAGTCTTGTGTTTATATAGTTGATTAAAAACCGTTTGAAAGCCCAGCTCCATATCAAAAAAGCTTAGAGTAATAGATAGCTACACTATACTAAACATTGGCAAAGCCACTCAAAATACAGCCTTTGCTATCATATAGAGTTTTCAAAATTATTGACAGATTAGTAACCAAAAGTATGAAGGCCTTTTTCTCCTGGTTTTCAATTGCTTGACACATGAAGATTGTACATTGTTTAAACAAGCACAATTACTCAGGGAGCTTTTATTTGTAGAAACAATAACAAGCTGAAAATTGAATACTCAATAAATAGTATCTTTATACAAGACGTATAAAACACCACCTCTATTACTGAGACTTTGAGACTACCTAAATACGCCCGTGGGATAAATAGTAAAGGTATACAGTGGGCCCCTATACAGAATCCAATAACTTCTCAATCCTACAAATAAAGTGAATGAAAAAAGCAACAAACATATTGGAATGTTTTTCTGCTTCTAAATTCAAAGTTCAACTATTATATAAATTTAGGTACATATGTGAATACAAAGGCTGTTGCCTGCCTGCTTGCATTAACTTTTAAAAAACAAGAGAGATTATTTATGATGTTGCTGTATGATGCTTACACACTATGAATGTGATACGTGCTTTTTTCTTTTTTTTTTTAAATATATATTTCTTTTATTCTATTATTTTTTAAATGACCGTTTCGAGGAAATCTTTCATATTATAGTGATTCTACAGCGTTGCCCTCTAATTTTGGGCTATCGGAAAGCGTTTGACATGCTTTTGAAGGCTTTCATAACTTTTTAATTTTAATTATAAACCATTGGCTTAAAGTACCACTTAGACAATATTATTAAAATCTAAGATAAGTGTAGATGTTACCAAAACCAAAAACAACTTTCACTTTTTTCAAACAACTTTTAGATCATTATGAACTACATTTCTAAAAAAATGATCAGTAACATGTATTGTTATTAAAATGTCGTTTAGTGATATATAATATCTCGAGACCAATGTGTCTTGAAAAGTAGTAGACTCCAAAATTTTCATAAGTACACAGTTATCTGCGAAAACTTTTTAATATTTATACTCGTCAATTTTTATTTGGTTGTACATTAATAAAGTATGCTTAGTCCTGTAAATAAGATAGTCTTATTTTTTGATTTAGCTTAGATCAACTTATTAGTTATCTTCACAAAGAAGGTAGGGCAGCTTATATGGGGAATTTTGATACAATTGAGAGTTTTTGTCTATCATTTTTTGAAGACTACAGATAGTCTTAACTTTTGGTGATCAGGCTTTCTAAAATCTAGAATGGCCTTAGAAAATCGAAAAGAAAATTGAATGAGGGCCAAGAATGACAAGATGGAATCAAACAATAAATCTAGTTATTGATAGGGCTTCAGTTGAAATATTGTCAAATGGTGCTAGCGTGGGCTATTTATGAAAATTTAAAAAACTTGATATCGGTAAATGTTCTTTCACTTGTATGAACAATTATCAAACTAGCAAATGTAGAAGTGAGCTATTTCAATGGTAATTACAGACTTATAGCAATATGAAATAGTTCTATTTGCCGTAGCTTAGAATCGCTTACAACAAAACCAACTAAATAAGTGATTAGTCAGTATTAATATGCTTCACAAGCCTTGCCTGAAACTTGAAAAAAAGAGTCTTTCAAAATGTTGTGTAGACATGTACTGTTGTAACTATTCCTTTTAAAATTGAAATTTATACACAAAGCAAATGTACTTGGTTTTGATGTATACCTCACTGAAAACCCCGTATTTGTTTGTGTACATCTAAAAGCTTCGGTGAGATCATTTGATCACATTCAGTTCAAAAATATTTCTGAAATATTCTAATATCTGGTCAGTTTACCCATTCCACATACTTGCTGTTGATTTATATCATAATTCTTTGCATCTACTCTTTTTTGAACAAAAAAGAAAAATTATAGCACGTTAATAAGTTAACTTTTGGTGACATCTGACTTACATCTAGATTAAGTAGTCGGAGTAGCAAATACGTTCAGGTAGATAACTTTTCTAGTTCTCTCTAATACACTGCTTCTTTTGACTAACTGTGAGATTTAGGGTTGTCACTACAGCTAACTTTTGATTGCTGCTGAAGACCCATTGTGGGTGACATTCAAAGGCCATGAAATACTGCCAGTTGTTATTGCCCACGTCAAAAATGCCAAAATTTAATAATTTTAAAATCTATTGAATTGCACACTTGGAAGTTTCTGTTACTATTGAGGCCCACCTGAGATCGAGAGCATGAGCCTGCATTAGGCAATTCCTGCTGAAAACAGAATTATAATAGGTAATAGAAAAAATAGACGCATAGCCCAAGACATTGCGGTGTTACATCTGCACAATGGGCATAACCGCGGAATGATCCCTTTTTCTTCTAGTCAGAACTTCATGTTTACTCCTTAAATTGGCCTAGCTAACCAAAAAAATTGGTATCTTGGTATGTACGACCAGAGGTGCAGCGCGTGTTTCTCTGCCTGATCAGTATGTACATTAAAATATACTCACAAATCGCAACGGTGCCAGCTGGGTATTTATAAATATCAGGTTATTTCAGGAGTTTTACAGGATTGTAGTCATATACCACAAAGCCATGTGGTTCAGCTGTATACATGTAAGTGTAGAGCCTTGGGAGGTCGGAAGATTCTCAAAAGTCACAAACTCCCTCAATAAAAAAATCCGATAAGCTGGTTTATACCAAGCATGGAAATTGGATACAAATCCAATGTGGTATTCCGTCACAGTAAGGGTTTAAAATAAAAAAGACCCGGTTTGAGACCTATCTTTTTTTTTTTTTTTTTTTTTTAATTTTTTTTTTTAGCGTCATTACCAATTTTTGGTTTTTCTTCTTTTCCCCTAATTTTTAAAAAACTTAATTAAAAAGGAGTTTTTTGTCGTGTGTTTACTCTTTTTAAGTTAAAAT
>Ga0160505_101634_pt1 | contig 10459 bp, 4 predicted proteins | sample DIDeMG_FD_108225 | JGI IMG/M metagenome (GOLD analysis project Ga0160505, IMG submission 108225) | Enriched chicken feces microbial communities from UW Madison campus, WI, USA - DID2874_E49_Stillage MG | ecosystem: Host-associated > Birds > Digestive system > Large intestine > Fecal ...
AAACTAAAAAAAAAAAAAAAAAAAAAATGGGGCTGTAACGTAACTTGGTAAAAAAAGGTTTTTAATTTTTGAATGGGAAATTTAAAAAAAAATTTTTTAAAAAAAAATAAAAAATTTTTTTTTTTAAAAAAAAAAAAAAAAAAATATAAGTAAAAAAAAATAACCGACTAATACAAATTCCAATATTTTAATGATCAGTGGAACCGCGGGGGCGCTTGCGGATTGGGGACGTGACCTGCATGCGCCGGCGCTTGTGCGGCTCTTTGAGCTTTGCCACGAGCTTGGGCACATTAGACAGGCGCGCAGGACCGGCTGCTGCCGTTACATTAGAAGGTTGTGACGATAACATTGTCGATCCCGCTGCTGCGTCGGCCACATTCTCATTTTCGTTCTTGCTAATGTCGGAAAGTGGACTGCGCTCAAGCAAGGGTTCATGTGCAGGCGTGTCCTTGACAACGGTCGAGGGCGCGGGGACCTCTTCATCTTCATTTATATCAATTATGCCTAGGGGGCTGCGGTTAGCCCGTGCAGGCGTCATGGCGTCTTCGTCAATGATGATTGTCGACTGGCGCGACCCGGCCGCAGCAATTGCTGTCGTGGGCAACTCGCGCGAATAGACAGGCCGCGACAGAACCGGGCGAGTCTCCGCAAAACGGTACTCCAGGCCTGCCACGTCTGCACGTGCACCCGAGACAACATCCGCATGTTGTGTGGTTAGGCCCTGGAGAGAATCAGTCGCTCGCGCGCTGTAACTTGCCACAGCTGCGTCCACAGCGTCCGTTTCCTCCGCAGCACCCGCAAGACCCTCGCGCACAGCCCCAAGTCGGGTCTGGATGTACTCTGTCATGCGCGTGCGCGTGAGTAGATTTGTGCTCGTGGTCTGCGTCGAATGCGCCGCCACGCTCGTTGAAACCTCATCGAGCGCAAATAACACATTGTCGAGCTCAGCCACTTGCTCTTCGGCAGCAACGTGAACCCCACTGCGCAAGTTTTCGGCCGTGAGCGCAAGCTCCTTTGCATGGGACTCCGCCGCGTCGCCGGCATTCTTGATGCCAGCAGAAACCTCCGCATTCAGGCCAGGTACAGAGCTCTCCACAAAACTCTTTTGAGCTTTGACCAGGGCCGCCACCCCGGTATCATGCGTAGTGGTTGCACTAGTCAAGGCATCCTGCTGTGCGGTCAGACATTCCCGTAGCGTAGCCATCTTGCCAAGTAACTTCTGGCTATTTTGCGCCTCTTGCTCCGCCATCATTCGTTGAAACTGTTCTAGTAGTTGTGCGCGTGATCGCTCTGCCTCCTGCTCTTGTTCGCGAAGGATCCCTTCAAAGCCGTCACTGAGCAGCGCCTTGGTCTCCTGCGATGCAGCTGCGTTGGCCTCTACCAGCTCGCGGTTCAGCCGGCTAATTTCCTCGGCCTGCTGAGCACTATGTTCTTGTAGTTCTGTCACCATTTTGTTACAGCTGCGACCAAGATCCGCCAGCGTCTGCACTGTGCGTCGCTGGTACCGCTCTAACTGGTCAGCCAGTCCGTCTGCTACCTCCTGCGATGCCCGGTCCAACCCCGCGATCAGGCCTTCAGCTAGCCGCGTTTTAATGTCGGCACGTACCTTGTTAAGCCCCGTGAGGACAACTTCCAGCATTGTCTGTGAATCTGCACCCTGGTCATTAAACCGCTTAAAGTCGGCTTCCACGCTGTTGAAGATTGCATCAATTTCAGTCGTGCTACCAGCAAGCCGTGCGCTGTGTGTGGTTTTGAATTCTGCCACGGTGTTTTCCAGGACACGTAACTCCGCCTTATTTGATTCCGAAAAGTCAGTTAAGATAGTGTCAAGCTGATTAAACGTTTGATTGATGCCTTCTGAATGAACTCCTAGTATCTGTTTGTTCTCACTATCAAGTTCATCCTGAGTCTTCACTGCCTGCTGGAACTCGTCAAAGTTCCGCACCGCCTCATCCAACTTTTCAATCAGAGATGTACCAATCTGCACAAGTTCGGTCTCAGTTTTCGCATGCGCTTGTCGCAACTCGTACTCCTGCTTCAGATTATCACATGTCGACTCCAGATCGTTTTCTCTATGCACAAGCTGGTCCCGCGTGTCACTCAGCGTTATTTTTGTCGAGTCCAGTTTCCTTTTTGTTTCTATTAGTTGTTGTTTGATAGATTCTATTAGCTCGCGCGATGACTGCAGCTGACCATCAACTGATATCAGTTTCCGGGACTGCTCTTCTATCCGGAGCTTGCGCTCGTCGTTTTCACTCATCAGTTCTTTGTAGTGTTTCTCCGTCAGGTAAACGCCATTCTTCTTTCGAGTGGCCTCCCAGTCGTTGCGCAGTCGCACAAAGTCGTCGGACCACTCGCGAAACAAGGTTGTTTTGGATACAAGCCAGGCGCCAACCTGTGCTTTGTTACGAATGTTTTTGGCTTTACTAGCGTACTCTAACGTGCTGACGGTCTCCTCAAGGTTACTCAGGGCTGGGCCCACAGTCGCGATGATGCACGTTCGTGTCTGACCACCTAACGAGTCCTGTAGTAAACGCGTCAGCTTTGATTCGCGGTAGGGGATGTGTGGGGACTTATCGACAAGCGCGTTGATTACGCGACCAAGCGTGAGCAAACTTTGGTTGATCATCCCTGCCTCGCGCGCGCGTTTGTTCTCGGCACCAGACTTGCCAATGTTTTCAGATCCGGCGAGATCCACAAGGTTAATTTTGCCTATCACAGAGTTTGGCGAGTTTGGCGGTGCGCCCGTGTAGACGGTTAGTGTGAATATTGTGTGCGAGCGACTCGAGTGTTCGTTCATTTTGGTTTCTGCGACCTGGCGCTTGCGGAGGCCACGCTGCAGGATCTTGAGTCCGTGCTCCGCTGACTGTACAAAAATGTTTTCTTGCCCACGCGTGACGCTGGTGCTTTTTCGGCTATTAGGATTAATATTATTTGTGCTGTTGGAATTACTATTGTTGCTAAACGTGCTATCGGTGATGATGACTTTTTTGGCCTCTTCGTCGCTGATAAGATCTCGCAGATCTTCATTGTAGAGTTCTAGAAAGGAACAACGCACGGCGGCATCAATGTTACTAAGTTCCAGAGTGTTGAAAAGTTGATACAGCACTCGGGGAATTATTCCGGCGTCGTGGGCAAAGCTCCCATTATGAATCTTGTCGTTACCAGTCATGGTGAATCTGCAGACGTTAGTACCATAGGCGATAGATAGAGCGAGTTGACATACGTTTTACCTGTTCCGGTCTGGCCGTACGCAAACACGGTACAGTTCATTCCTGCAAGAACCTCCTCCAGCATGGGATGCACAACCTCGTCGTAGATCATACTCTGGTCAGCCTCGGGACCAAACACATGGTCAACTTTGTATGTTTTGCGTTTACGATCGCTGTCAATTGCAACAGAAATTTCATTATCACAAGAGGTATCAAGGATCACGGAGCTTTTAGACTGAATTTCGCGTTGGTTGCGGCCACGGCAGCGCACCACGACTTTGATGTTGGTGTTAGATGACGATGATGCCTGGTCTGCTGGCGTCCTGCTCCGACGGTCGATTGCCATGATGCTGTGTAAATGTGTGTTGATAAGACGGCGGTGCAAGCAAAACCTGCAAGATGCTAATTAAAAGAAAAGAAAAAACGAGATACGGGCCGTGGCTACCAGTTGACGGGTGTGGTGATTTCGTGTTTTTGTTTTGTGGGCAATGATGCGTGTGATGAAGGGCGGCGCGGTGGGAGAGCGAGAGAAGGTTTTTTCTTGTGATTGTTTACTTTGGGTTAGCTTTGTTTACAGAGGGCTGTTGCTGTGGCAACGTCAACGGTGTGGTGTCCGAGAGAGGGAATGTACCAAATACGGCATCTGTAATTTAAAATCAGATTTTGAAAATTTGTAATAAATTACCTAACCTGGTAAAAACGATTGAATTACCGATTTTGTTTTTATTTTCCACAAACTTCCTAATAGGGAAGTCATACCAAAAAAGCAATAGGCTGTTTGGTCTGCGCACGTGTGTGTGTCACAAACTCTGCTGGGTGATATTCGCACCTTGGTCTCCACGTGGGTGGTGATAGCCTTGCTGATTCGAAGCGCCAGACCTGCCCGTTTATCGCCCGACCGTTTTAAACGACATTGAAGTTCAGACAAAGCAGGTATTTGTCCTAACGCTTTACAACCCACTTTTTTATGCCGTTATCTCTAATTGAAGCAAGCATTGAGCAGTACCAAATAATAATCGCGTCAGCATCGAAGATTCAAAAAGACACACTGGTGATCCTTTTATTGTTGTTTTTACACGGCCGTTTTAATTTACCTTTAAACAACCATCTTCTTCTCTTCTAATCCCCATCACCATTTTGGTTACTGCCGTGTACTTTCTCATATTCAAATAAACCGCAAAGAGTGCTTTGGTTCTTGCCAAATAATCCAGATTCTTTTTTTATTTTTTTTTTTATTATAAAAACTATATAAGGCTGCTTGTTCTCCGCGATGATGTCCCGTTCTATGCCACTTCGACGCCCACCACCAAACACATTCATTCCGCCCTCCTACGAGGAATCACTCGATTCTCCTCCAAGCTACGTCCACGTCGAACGTTTGACCGAGTCGTCACATCGCCATCAAGTCGTTACTCCACCCGCCCCAGAGTACTCCGAGTTTAATTCAGATACATCTGTAGAGCAGACCTCGTCCGATCAACAGCAAGCACAACCGCAAGAGTCTGTCTCCTCTTCCTCAGAACTTTCTGCCGACATCACTGAACCTACCGTCGACGCAGAGGCCATATTTGAGCTATATCAATTCGAAGATTCCAGTCTATTTTCAACTGAAGAACCATCTAGCGAGTCTCCTCAACTACCCCAATCAGACTCTATTTCAGAGATTGTCGCAGAAGAACAGGAACTACCACAGCCTGACGAACCAGAACAAGAAAACCTTGCGGAACCACACCAGTCCCCGCGCCAAGAATTCATTGAAACAGAAACTTTAGGATCGCCAGCGCACCTAGAACCGCCAACTATCACGTACCAAGAGCAGACTGAAGACGCCTTACCCCAGCCTGACCCGCCAAGCACACCCGAAACAGATTCTGAAGAGGTCGACCTTCAACCTCCCAGTCAACCGGCGCCTCCTCCTGAACCACTGCTAATTTCTCTTGACGACGAGCCTGCTGAGACAGTACCCCACCGCCCTTTGAATCTCACAAACATTGCAGATCTTGTTTTCCTGCCAGATCCAGTCCCAGAGCCCCAACAAGAAATACCAAGCGTGCCTGCCCAACCAACCAATTCCACCAGCATGCCCATCACATCCAACGACAACGAGATCAATCTTCTCGATCTCGACTCAGAACCAGTAATTGTGGCTCCTCCCGCAGCCTTGCACTACAACCTGCCACCAACCCTTCCACATCCGCACGAACACCTCACCAAGTTGCAGGCCAATCTCCGCGCCCAGCTCCAACTTGAGCAGATGCAGCGCGATATGCTTAGTTTCTCGTTTGCTAGCCCAGAAAGTCGGCATGGAAGCATCGGTGGTGGCAGCGTGCATCTAGACCCCGCCAGTACTCGGAATATTCTGCCGCCAACACCGCCCCCATTCAACAACACGCGGTTCTCTACAGCAACTTCTGTCTCAGCTTCAAGCCAGGACACCAATCGGTCTTTCTCAATGTCGTCATCGACTGGCTTCCGTACTTCCCAAAACAGCCACACCGCACCATCAATTTACAGTTTTTCTGGCGACTCAAACCTAAACCTCAACTTGACAATGCCATCAAGTTCGACTTTAGGGAACCTTGAGCGGGTTCTATCTATCGATGAACAAAGATCTACTACTACACTTGAGCAAGTGCAAATTCCAACCGAACGAAATATAAACTCGATGATTATTGACAGTGCACCATCTGTGAGAACATTGGATACCACCCGTACTTCGTCAGCTGCAACGTCTCAGTATGACAGGCCCCGCGTGAGGTCCAACTCTCAGTTTGAAAGATCACATATTGGCACCAGCTCTCATGGTGACAGGTTGCACTCGGTTGCCACGTCACAATTTGACTCCTCTACCTCTGGTAGTATTCCAGGCATTGAAAGGGCGCCGACTTCGTCTACTAATCATAGTCTCGACCGCGTCATATCCACGACTTCCTCAGACAGTTCCAGAACTCGTCGCAGTAGCAATACTCAGAGCTTTAAAACCAAGTTTAAGCGTAAACCCAAGAAGCAGGTAGTTGAGCCAACCCCCAAAGCGAGCGAGATTGTATTTGGCCTCAATTTTCTCAAGTCCAAATACGATCTTGGCGATTCCATCACGGGCAAAATTGCCTACCGCCCATCAGTCGACAAGCCGGTGCGCTCCATCACCTTTGTTCTATTGTTGACGGAAAAAACTATAAAGCAATCGCGCACTGTGGTATTAGATACTCACGTTCTTCGGAGCTACGAGACGCCAATCTTAAACTCATTTGCTGAGTATGGCCAAGTTTATGAGTGCGATTACAGCCTAAAGGTACCACTGCTAATTCCCAAGTCGCATTCCCAGTCTGGCGATAACTCGGATCTTGTTCTCCCTCTACAAGAGCGACTGCCTCCCAGTACAGTGACATCCGAGCTCTCTATTGAGTATTCCGTGCGCATTTTGATTGAACATCAGCATCCTTCGCCCCCTATTGTGCGTCTAGCTAATTACGAGTCTGAAACAATGACCTCTGAGACGGTTGGCATCAAGATCTCGCCGTCCTATGCCCCCTCTGAGTTTGACTCGCGCATGGCAACCCGCGAGTCGGTGTTTACGCATATTTACAAAGGCTCGGGGACAATTTCAGCCAAGGGATTTCTTAAAACAACGCAAACTTTTGGTATTGCCGAGCTCCATGTACTGGGCCTGCAAAAGTTTTCGCTGCTGAGCACGGAGGAAACGACAGTTAAGTTGTCAGTTTTGTTTTTCCCTGAGCCAAATATCAAGCGCGTGACGCTGCCCTACATTACAAGGATTGTGGCCAGTCTTGAAATCCGCACTTTTATTTCTCCAACAAAGCGCATGGAGAATTACCCCGACGCTGACGGCGCACAAACTGAGACGATTCCAATCTTTGATGAGCCTGTTGGTGATTCCGGATGGACCAAGCTGCCCACACCACCGCAGCTCTCGCGTGATGTGTTACTATATGGTGCTGCCCACACAGTGCCACTCAAGGAGCTTGTTGCGCATCGCAACGAGCTTGTTCCTAGCTTTCTCTCGTGCTATGGCTGCCGCGAGTACGAGCTTGTCGTGTCAGTCAGTTTCAACCCTACAAAGGTCATTACCGTCCGTGTGCCGCTTGCTGTTGTTGTTCAGAACGAGCCCAAGACATTTTTGCCATTTGCAGCCTACGATTGATCAATGATTTTTTATGTATTTTTTTTGGAATTATTTTTGCTTTATTGGGTTTATAGTTTGGTGTATTTGTTTTTTTTTTGTATTATTAGTATACAGTGTTTTTTTCCTTCTAATCTAACAAGTTGGTTTTTTATTTGCTCGGAATTGTTTGTACAATGATGAATGGTAGCAAAAGTTTTAAAAGATAAAAATTCTTTAGCGCCAGCTCTAGTATTTTTTTTGTTTCCCCAAGTAAAATTAAATATCATTATACGGTGATTGAAAAAGGAAAACTCCCCGACAATAAAAAACAATCCAACTACACTGTATTTCACATATGAAATGTCGTAAGATTGATCCTTGACTTGGTGCTATTTGGAAATGCAAAACATTTTTTTATTTTCATTTCATTTTGTTCGTTTTTCTCCTCTCACTAAATGCATACATGTGCTTTTCCATGACATGATAGCTCTTGTCCAACTAGACACCAGTCTGGTAGCATTGGAGGTGGAGAGCAGGTCCCATCAAACTCTCTAACAAAAAAAAATACCGTGGTGGTAGTATCGGTACTTGTAGTAATAAGGGTTGCAGTTGCGAGGAAAGGAGATTTGTAGTTGTTTAGTTACTTTTTTTTTTTGGGCAAGGTTGGGCAATAAATGTTGGAACCACAAAGGTGGCTTCTTTACCGTTCTTGCTGGGCACTGTCAGCGCTGCCAGGGTGCGTGTCATTGCCTTTAGTACTACTTCTGCTGCGCAATCGTTGCCTTGCAAAGTGGTATGGACAGTCATGGCCCGGCAGGTCTAGCCAGCGTATCTACTTGTTAATATATAGATAATGAAATAAAATAAAAACAGACCAAAGAGGGTTTACCATTTGAGTACAAAAAAATTGGTTTTAATCAAATTTTCTTTTTTTTTTCCCTTCCCAGTTGAGCATTACAAACTGACTGGGCCAATCGGCTTAAGTTGAACAACCGACCATCAAGTTTTACTCGCTACCATGTATCTCATTTCAAACCCCACAGAGAAAAAAATAGATATAGTGATTTTCTGTCAAAGATATCTTTTGGGACATATATGACAGCCAGCAAAAAGCATCCACAGACATACTTTTGATTTATTAAAGGACTTGAACTTTTTTCCTAACCTTGGCCGCACCAAAACTATTTGCACCTTACAGTTAATTGATTTTCACTTGGCATATAAAATTGCAGTGACACCATGCTATCTAACTGAAGGCCTATTAAAGTTCAAATTGGTGATTTCCCACGTGGTGGTTGTTAATTACACAGTATTACAAGTTGAAACTGGCCAAAGTCCCCTTCACGAAACCCTCGTCTAACTCTCCTTAATTCTACACCTGTCAACAGGGTCCTTTTTTTCCGGTACCTGCCTTTCCAAGAGCAATGACAGCTGAACCACGAGTGGAATTAGACTACGATATAACCTACTGAGACAAAAACCCTTTTTGTGGTTTCTGACCGGGACCAGCGGCCCACATCTCTGGGGAAACACGGCGCCTCATCGCTGATCCTTCCATATCCTAGAAGTTTTGAAATGGAGAGACAAAATATAAGCAGGGTTGTTTTGGAAATACATGTGATGCCAAAAGAAAACACCTATGCTAGGTATTATCTACATGGTTGCGCGTGTACTTGTGTCAGATTTTATTAATTTTGCTTTACTGCCTACTTGTAGCAGGCATGAAGAAACGTGGATTCAGCAGAGCTTGCTTCTCTTCTTTCGAATAAGTCAAAAAAAAAGATAAGAAGTTCAGAAACCCAAATTCCCGAAAAGAAACCTGTAATAAAAAAAAGCCACCTTTTATGTGTCTTTTCTTTTTCTTAAAGAATATTTCAAATCACGAGAATTTTGCATCAATTACTATTTCATTTCTTCATTTCTCTTATTGACACAAGGCCAAGCTGGCAGGCCCAGGCTCCCTTAGCATCGGGTCTCTGGCACGGGCTTTTCCCGCCAGCCAGAGGCCGGTATCATGCCCTCGTGCGCAAATCGTGTGCGCAGATATTAAGCCAATAGCAGTCTTTTGAAACTACACGACTCGTATAGACCATACTTGATTCTATTCAAAAAAAGAAACTTTTGGCAGCATAGTTTTACAACTTATACCTGTCTAACCACCCAAGTACCGTTTTTTTATCATCTTTTAGAAGTAGTTCTGGTTTTCTAATTAGGAAATTGAGATTGTTTTTTCTTTTTCACCAAAAAAAAAGGGGCATGTAAAAAATATGGCGTTGACGATTCTGGGCCAATGGATTGATCACACACGAGTCCGGCGACTTGTCAATAAGTTGCGCATAGCACATATTTTGCAATATCGCAGCAACATGCCGTGTGAGTGGCCCTACATGAATGGCATTTGGAGCACGTCAACCATGTCCTTTTGGGGATTTGCTCATTATATTGGTGTTGTTTTTTCAAAATTATTAATTGTAAATTCTTTTTTGTATATCTGATTGCCATTTTGGTGGCCGATATAAGGTTTATAGGCGATTTTCAAAAGAAAAAAAAAACACTTTTCCACCAGGTAGCGATGAGATGTTTGATTTACTAGTTGGGCACTGAATGAAAAATGCTGATCTTGTCAACGGACCAGTCTAGTCCCTATAGAATAGTTTCCAACTGCTTGTGCAGATCCAGATAAATTTTTTTAAAAGGAATTCGAAACTTTTTTTTCAGCAAACTTGTTATATGAGAATCTGCACGTCTTCTTGGTGGTATCCATGTTATCAAGGGTTGGTGATAACCTGTGGATATCGTGCTGGCAGCAATTACCCATTTTAGGGCCTGAGAAATTCATTTCGTTTTATATTTCTTTTTGATTGTTCAAGCAAAAAGCCTGGCTATATGCCAAATCTCCAAAGGTACAATCTGCAAAAAGAATTTTTTTAAAATAAAACAGGGACCTGTCAGAAATGGGAAACCCAGATTGAACCCAGACGTTTTCCAGAGTGTATGAAAAGGGGCAGTCTTTTGATCTTCATGTTCAAAAAAAAAAAAAAAAAAAAAAAAAAAAAAAAAAAAAAAAAAAAAAAAAAAACAAACAATTTTTTTTTTATATATATTTTATAAATTATTTAAATAA
>Ga0160505_101636_pt1 | contig 10434 bp, 8 predicted proteins | sample DIDeMG_FD_108225 | JGI IMG/M metagenome (GOLD analysis project Ga0160505, IMG submission 108225) | Enriched chicken feces microbial communities from UW Madison campus, WI, USA - DID2874_E49_Stillage MG | ecosystem: Host-associated > Birds > Digestive system > Large intestine > Fecal ...
AAATAGAGCATAGACTATAGACTACACCACCTACACCTTTTCCTATCAACATCATGACGATCAGCGCCCCCATTCCGGTATGTCTGCTGGCAATTAGATCAACAAAACAAATCAGTAACTGACGATAACCCAGGTCACGGCGTTCACTGGCTTCCTCGGAGCTGTAAGCTGCCTGACTGGAAGGAGCTGACAAGTAGGGCAAGACGACGACGATCCTGGGTCTGCTGGAGCAGCTCCCCAAGGACCAAAAGGTACGTCCGCTGGGTGTCCCCGGTAATTTCAGCCAGCTGACGTGACAGGTCGTGCTCGTCAAGAACGAGTACGGCGACGTCGAGGTCGACTCGCTCCTCGCACAGCAGAGCAACATTACGGGCGTGTCCGAGATCCTCAATGGCTGCCTGTGAGTCAAGTTGGACCGAGTCTACTCCTCCCAGACATTCTAACGATCCAGGTGCTGCACCATGGTCGGGCTCGTGGAGAACGCGCTCGTCGAGATCCGCGACAAGTACCACCCGGACCGCATCATCATCGAGTCGAGGTGAGTCCGACCAGACACATTTAACGCCTTAAAGGGCTCTCTAACCCACAGCGGCTCCGCGTTCCCCGCGACACTCGCGCTCCAGATCCGCGAGCTGGAGCCGCAGGGCTTCAAGCTCGACGGCGTCGTGACTGTCGTCGACTGCGTCAATTTCCGGGGGTACGAGGACAACTCGCCGACTGCAAAGGTGCGTAACGCCCCTTGACGTTCTCCTTCTCTCCCTGCTTCATTTTCTGACCTCCAGCTCCAAGCGCAGTACACGGACCTCCTCCTGCTGTCCAAGCACGAGCTGTGCAGCGAGCGCGACCTCGATATCCTGATGGACCGGCTCGGGGAGCTCAACGATGGCACGCCGAGCGTCAAAGTCGGCCCGAAGAACCCGCTGTCCCCGGCGCTCGTGTTCGGGCTCGACTCGAAGCTCTTCCTCAAGGGGTCGGAGGAGGCCGCGTCATGGGCCGCCATCGGCGCCGAGGGCGCGCACACTGATGAGGTGGAGACGCGGAGCGTGTGGCGCGGCGGCGCCAAGCCGGGGAAGAAGCACGAACACAAGGGCGAAGCATGTGCCGAGTGCGCGGCCGGCGAGGATATGGTCGTGGATGAAAAGGTCGTCCCGATCCCCCGCGCCGAGCTCGAGGCCGCGCTCGCAAAGGTCGGACGTGAAGTGTACCGCGTCAAGGGCATTGTGCGCTTCCCCGCCGATTCGAAGTTGGGCTACGAGACGTACGTGCTCAACTGGGCATTTGGGCGGCATACCCTTACTCGCATCGAGGGCCTCGATGATGCGGCCCATCTCGCTGGAGTCGGAATCCGCCTCACGGTCATGGGCGAGCAGTGGGAGGTGCGCCAGCGCGCCAAGAGGTTTGCAGAGGTGTTGGGCGCGCAGGTTGCCTAGTGTTGTAGATGCGTAGACTGTGTATTTGTTCAGACTTCAGGATCTATCGCGGTGGTAGGACGACCGTTGAGACTGACATTGGGAGTAAACGGGAACAAGCTGGTAGCGCCCCTATGGTGCTCAAGTTAGCTAACATCCTCATTCATCATCTCCGTCGCATCGCTTGAGTGAATGATATGTTGACTCCAACTACACCGCCTGACGAAATCCACACATTTCCAGCGGTGTGCCTCCACAACACTATGATCCGCAAACTTGAACTGCCATGTTCCGGTCATGCTGTCTTCTGCATACCTTGAGTCCTTATCAAGATACATACCTGGTCAAAGATACGGTTACCTCGACATATCCGACGCTGTCGGCCTTGCTGTCTTGGCCTGACGACATTGTGTGGCACCACGGTCATGTGAGTCACGGGGCGGTGTCTCGGCGCTCGGCACGGTCGGTAACACCACACCTGTTGCGGTGCTAGTGGCGCCAACTACGCCGCCATTGGTGTAGTGCGCTGTAGTGGTTCGGTTCCGATGGATTACCACGGATAGTAGCCATGCATGAACCGACCGAGGAGACGAGTTACCACGCATGTTCGCTGGCACTGAGGAATGCATATAAAGCGTCGTGTCTTGGCGCTGGCTTTTACTACCCAACATTGTCTTTCGCCACCCTTTGGGTACCTTTGCAAGTCGTTCGCCACTACCACCACTGCACATCGCATCAGTTGGATAAGTAGACGAACGTAGTGGTACACTCACACCTGCACTTACACCTGCACTCACACCACTCGGCCCACCACTCACTTAACCTCACCCCCCTCACCCGCGCATCCCCAGACCCCGCTCGTCTCCTCGCCCCCCACACCCAACTCCAAGATGCCATCCGTCCTCCCGGTCCCCGAAGAGCTAATCATGCACCCGCTCGCGCTGCAGTTCCCCGCCATTCTGCGGATGCAGGCCTCGCACGGCGGGCTCCCCGTACCCCCGAGCCGCGAGGACTTTGAGACGTGCCTCAAGTTCTGCGCGCAGGTGTACTCTGCCACCCCCGTGCGCTCGTCGGTCCTCAAGCCCGCGTACAATATCAAAGAGGAAGAGGCGACCGACAAGGTCAAGCGCGCGGCTATGAGTTTCAAGGACCAGGTGTGGGCTGGTGCGAGGATGTATCGTGAGTATAGTTGTGCTAACAATAGGACTTTGGGACTGACGCTGTAACTTATGTCTTGTCGTTCTGTGTCACTCACCGCGCCACTCACACACACTTCACCCCGGTTGGCACTACAGACAAGCCCTCGGTGCCCATCCCGCCCATCCTCCTGCTGCTCAAGCGCGAGCACCAGCTCACAAAGCACGTCACCAACCTGCACTTTGTGCACGGCGGCGTGCCCCTCCCCATATCCGAGGACGACTTTATCAAGTGCCTCGAGTTTGCCGTGCTTATCATCAAGACGTACCCCGCGCGGCGGAGCAAGGACAAGAGCGAGGCGCGGAGCGAGCGCGCCGCGGCGGAGGAGTTCCAGAAGGCGTTATATGCCGCCACGCGTGAGTACCACGAGGTCTGGGTCAGTGGATTTGGTGGGGATATGACAGTTGTACGGTGTCCGAGAACTGGTGTGGAGATTGTGGAGATCTAGAAGGCCGAGATACATTGATCAATGAGAAGGATGAAATCTGACCCCAGGGAACCGCGCAGGAACAACATCGGGACTCACCTCGCCATCCAAGGACTCTGTCACGACCGCATCGCACACGCTCTACGACACATGCAGCACAAAGGACAAGTGGTGAGCGGGTCCGAGGCGTTCCGAGCGGGGTGAGCGGACTCGTCGTCCGCAATCCGTCGTCCGCGCCCGCCATAGTCATCCGTCTTCCGCTTTTCCGTCCCCATCCGAGATTTTCATTACTGTTTTATTATTATTATTATTCCGCGATCATGTGCAAAGAGTAGCTGGCAGCACAAGGTATCAGAAATAGGTCGACGATCACTCGCCAAGTTCGGAACCAGGCACCAACAACAAAGGAAAGACGAACAAGCAACAACAACAAAAGAAAACCTGCAAACAATACCTAGTATGCTTCAACCCCGTGTCCCTCAGTCCGCCATCTCCCTCTGTAAACTATCTATGCAATGTATGTTGGAGGTGCTCCGCGGCTCCCCGGCCGAGCGAAATCAGTCACGGTCACGAGACAGTGTTGGCACACAGAAGTGGTCTAGTCGTCTAGTCGTCCGCAACAAGGTGCCGCCGGGACGAACACTCACCCACACTCCCCAGCACACACAGAACCACAACCTTGGCGTAGATCACTGTTCTATTCCTGTTCCTCGGAGGCACACGCCAACCGCGGCTCGACGGCCGCAACGATCGATGGCCACAATCGCTCAGGGATCGCCATCGGAAATGCCCGGCCCTGGCTGTGGCATTGTGCTGGGGATGTACAGTATCCTCCCAGAGCTACCAAAGAGCTTGTACTGTACATACGGCTCATCGTTCCTGGTCCAACTCCACGAGTATGTACGACCGATGCTTCCGACGCCAGTCGCGTCCTCGTGGCCCGTTTTACGGCCGGCGGTACCGATTACATTCCGCTCCCACTCGTCTCAGCGCCAGCTGCCAGCAAACACCGGCGAAGTAGCCGGTACGCCGGGTTCAGTACCCTCGACACCTGATCAGCCACCTCGACCCATGTGCTATGGCACGAGTTAGCCAGTCCCGGCGGCCTATGATATGCTTGGTTCTCTTGAGGCCTGGACACAAGGGTTAGTGGCTGGCAGGCCTTTGCAACCCTCCCGACTGTGATGTTAACATGGGGGCCGTACCGGGGCCAACGTCGAGCCTACCCGGTGTGGGGGGTCTCGGGCGTGGGGTTTCGGAACCCCTCGCTGGTGAGAGCAGCGCCGCTGTACGGAGGCGGGGTCCGTCGAGGTCGAGAACGAACGCTACGCATTGATCAATGATCGCGGATAGCCGTTTCAAGTTTTAAAGTCGTTCATCCACGTGCTTTAATTACTGTCGGTCCGACCGTCCGCCAACATCGTGCCTCATACCTCGTGGCTGACTCGATCAAGTCAGCTTTCTGGCGGCCGTGTCATGACTCATCACCGGCGCCGTGTTGGTCAGAGCAGCAGGTCACGGGAACAGATAGCCAACATGCATCCATATCGAAATGGGTGAGTGACGATTGTTGATGTTGTTTGAGATGGTTTGGTTTGGTTTGGCTTGCTCAGCATGCTGCCAAGAACGGATCACTCAGCAGATTGCTCAGCACGCATGTCACTGTGGCTGGTACCGACGTGTCGAGTTCGGTAGCATTCTAGCGAGGTCGCGATCATGACCAAGCAAGGAACATCTGGGAGGAATGTATCGAACTGTCTCGGGACGCTGACCGCAAGCACAGCTGTGGTTGCGTTCCACGATGCATGCTAATCAGCAACACTGGATCGGTCACTTGGACAAGGCACGTTCTTTGGCTGTCGTGGACGTGTGCAGACTCGGATTAGAGTCCACGGCCGTCAGCCAGCTGGCAGGCAGCATACGCACTGTACTGTATCTCCGCAAACTCCACAATCTCTGCACGTGCTATTTCCAGCACTCTCGGGTGGTTTAAACTCTCAGCTGATCCGAGATTGCATGTGGCCGCCGCTGAGTCGCTGGCTCGTCGGCGGCGGGCGTGGATCGCCTTTGGGACAGCACATGTATGCATGCCGTACGCGGCCTCCTTGCACCGGTTGTGCGCGTTGAATGTCAGGGGAAGGAACATGACTCAGGATCTCGTGTAGCGGCATGACGCCACTCGGATATCAATTTACACTTTGGTGGCTCGTTACATTTTTTTTGGTATCCGGACAAGCCCGCGCAATCGCACAACGCAGCCCGATAGCGCCGCCCCTGCAGGCCGTAATCTCCGCACACCACGGTTAGCAAGCTGTTTGAAAGCTTTTGCACTGGGGACAGACAGATGACACGAGATGATGTGAGTAGCAGAGCTTGGTGTGTATATTAGTTTGCGTGGAAGGCGAGGTGGTGTGGTTTCTTCCCCGTCCTGCAGTCTTCTACCTTCTGCCACTCCTGCCTACCCTATTCACTTCTTTCTTCATGCCTGCAAACACCGCCGTCGCACACAAGTACATCCCCCTCCCCCCACCCTACACCATGACCGCCGCCAGCACACCTTCCATGATCCCCATCCCCTCCGAGCTCTCGTCCCTCCAGCCCGGCTTCGCCCCGCGCGTCGCGTGGCTCCGCGCCCGCTTCGGCGGCGTCCCCCTGCCCCTGGACGCGAGTGATTTCGTCGAGTGCATCGCTGCGATCCGGCAAAAGTTCGAGACGCACGTCTCCAAGGCTGAGGCCAACCACCTCGTCGAGTTTGGTCTGGCGCTGCATGCCGCTTCTATCGGTTAGTCACAACCAAAACCATCCACGTGGTCACGGCTAACACTCTTCAGAGCAGGCACCACTCAACGACATCCACCCCGCCATCGCGGTTCCCCTCGAGCTCCTCCTCTTCTCGCGCATCACAGAGTTCCAATCCGTCGTGGTCAACCAGGCCAAGTACGGCGGCATCCCTGTTCCCGTCGAGGCGGTCGACTTTGAGGCGTGCTCCAACCTCGTCGCGAGCATCATGCGCTGGGGCGGCAAGACGACCAAGACGGCCGCCACCGCCTTCTGGAACGACCTCGTCGACGCCACAGAGTACCCCCGCCTCGCGCGCATCAACGTGCCCCCGCCCAAGAGCCGTCCGCTCAGCACGTCGTCGAACGGCACCCTTGCTTCGCTTTAAGTTGGTAGTTTGGAGGTGTGGATGTGTGGGGCAGTCGGGGTTCACTGTTTACCGAGTGTTATAATAGTTGTTCTTTGCTTGTATTTTTATGATTGATGAGACTCTTCCTTCATCTCGGTCACTTGTGGGTTGAACCAGCGCAAGGAGCATGGTTTATGGTAAGGACAAGGAGGGGGACCGGTCCCACCCCCACTGGCTAGTACCAGGTGTCCCAAAATGCCGCCACTTGGCTTAGAGCGTCCATTGACGGTTGCCTCACCATTGCAGTCTTCGCTTCGTCTCTAGTGCCTCTGTGGCGTCCGCACCTCTTGAAGCACATACACGTGGTCTGTACGTGCCAGCGCTCTAGTTCCGGCCATACCTACCTACAGTCTGGGGTTGACTTCTAGTGTTATTGCTTGGCCGGCGCGGCACGATGTTCAATTGCCTTGGTCTCCCACCAACGAACGCGCTACGAGACAACCCACGTCACCTCCGGTTACTGAGGAAACTGCAAGTGAATTTGTATGGCAACTAACTAGCTGCTGATCTGGTTGAGGTGATCCTTGTTGGTGGGTACCCGGCACCGGCTATCTCTTGATACTGATCGGTCTGTACTCGCGGAGAACCATTTCCTGCGGTTCTTAGTGGTCTTTGCTAGCTGTTTCAGTGGTGAGGGGAAGAACGGCAGAGTGGAGTCTTCAAGTGAGGTCAAGTTCTAGACGGCTAATGTTCTTTGGACAGCTCTTCACCCTCCATGTGGTGCGGAGATATCAAGGCAGATCAGGATGACATCTTCGTCTCGGGATCTGTACTTCAGGCAAAGGGGTGTCAACGAAACCATCACCGTCATTTGAGAATCTGTATCCGCGTCACGGTTGTTGAAATGGAGTTTCCAGTGCACTTCTACAGGTAACCAATTCCCTTTGTCGACTAGATGCCGGACGCTTCAACAATGATCACTCTCGATCACTCGGAGTGCAGGAGAAGCCTCCCTTCGGGAACACACTACGGAATGCAGATTGAGTTCTGGTACCTAAAGCCCTCATGTTGCCCAAGAATGCCGAGACAATACCTGAGCCATCGCCAAGATGTATTCCTCAGGAAAGCGGTTACCGCAGCGTCCCTCAGAGTCTTGCGCTGGGAATGCCCATGTGTCTTGTATCACCTCTGATGCATCCGGTGTGGGGCGCCTGCAACAGAGTTGACCACCCAAGACTGATAGTGGTTCAGGTGGCGGTAAGCCATCAGCTGCACAAGTGGCAGTCACCAACCCAAGTGATCGCATCAAATGCAGTTGAGTGCTTCATGAACTCCACTCCCCAGACTATAGCGCGGGGCAGTTGGTGCAATCTTGAGCATGCCTTATCCCGGTTCCGGTGACAACGGAGGGAGAGCAGAACGACCAACGTAATAGGAGAGAGAACTTGTCTCACTTGTTCGATACTATTTCCAGTCTAGCGCAGCGTCTAAAAAAAAAAAGGTTGGACAAGGTCCCAGGTGTCAGCCGGCATGCACCTCCAGACCTACAGACTCCAGGCCTTCAACCTTGTTCTCTCCGTGCCGCATGCGTCTAGGTCACTTGGACAGGCTGCTAACGCAACATGATCATAGACACATGTCCTTCGCTCTCGTGCTCGTGCTCGTGGGCTAGCTTGTTGTGCCGTAGTCCCCCCATTCTGAACGCGCTACGGAACTTCTCCTAGTCTATGTGGGACCCGCCGCACTTTGGCTCATGTCGGTTCCATGAGAGGCTCTTTTTCCGGCTATTGAAGGTGCACAATGTCTCACGAACGGTGAATGCCCAAGCCTCCGGCCTGCATGCACCACCACACCATAGCGAACATAAGAGAACGCGATGGTCATTTAGCGCCCAAACTGTCGCAATCTCATTCTACTCTTCTTCATACCTTTGCTCAGTCACTTATCTTTCTACTGTGTATACCTCACGCAACGCGATCCATCCACCTCCTCAGCACGCCGATCAGCACAGCCCACGTCCCTCCCCGCCCCGTCGTGCCCGACATGAAGAGCCTCGCAATTCTCGGAACCTGCACGACCTCGATCTACAACGTGACCGAGTCGTGCTGTATGGGCATCCCCGGTAGCGTGTTCAACATGCCCAACAACGAGTGCTTCCAGACCGACCTGATCCGGTTCGAGGCGTGCGTGAACGCGTCCAACACCGAGCTGCGCAACTCACACGCAAACTACACGACCAGCAAAACCATACCGTCTTCGCGGAACGGGACACTGATCAACATTACAAAATACGAGACGCACCCACTCGAGAACGCGACCCTCAAGTGCACACCGCAGCGAGGGAGTGCCGCCCGCACGCTCCCAAAGGACGTCACCATCGCGTCGATTGCATTCCTCGTCGTGTCTGTCGCGGCGTACACTGCCCTGTGGTGGGTGCCCCGCAAAACAACAACAGGGTAGTAACGAAACGCTGACCTCACAGAAATGACGGATTCCACGGCCCCACCCACGGACATTGCCCCTTTTTCTTGTTCCTTGTAGCTCTAGTTGAGCGGTCTCATCAACCCTCCCCCTTTTACTGTGTATAATTCTAGACAATGCACGCATTGAGTAAACAAACATGAAGGACACTGCACCATGGATGCGGCAATGAAGTATCGGCAGTGTCAGTCCCGGAATAAAGACAACAGACATTCGTTGATATTGGAGTGGCAAAATTGAAAATCATCAAGGGCGTGTAGCTCAGTTGGTAGAGCGTGTCATTAGCATTATTAATAAGCCTACTTGACAAGGTCTTTGGTTCGATTCCTAACTCGTCCATTCGTTTTGGTTTTTAACCATTGTTCTTTCCTCGATCTCCTCCGCAGTGCTACTTGTCACTCCGTAGATCTTCAATCATGAACGGCCGCGGACGAGCCCACTGTTCGCGGATCGTGGCGGTACAGGAGGGGTGCAGCGACGCCCTTTCAACAGTCAGATATCTGCCACCCAGTACGAGAGCGTCAGAGGGTGTATGTCGATTCAATGACCGCTCGCAGGACCGTGCAGGCCTTTTGGGAACTGGGTGGTGGTAGGAATGCGCTGCCAGCACGAGCCGCTCAACCCCCTGAGGCCAAGTGCAGGGTCGTGTGTGCAGGAGGAACGAAAGAGTGACAACCACCCAGAGGTTGTCCACTGTCACCCATTTCACGTCCCCAAGCCCTCACCTAACTCTCGCTATTGCGCTTGATGAGCTTACGACACTTGCCATTGTCGGCCACATCGAATCCTCGCGGCCCTACTACGACCGCTTTACTGACCTTTTCGCCCAGTGGCTTGCCGAACCTCCCCACCGCTTCAAGGTCCGGCTTGCCAACATGGACAGGTTTCTCAAGTACGTCGAGCCCACGAAGACGACCGAGCAATTGCACGCCATGGTCCTCAATGACCTGTTGTTCCGACTGCACCCAGTCAAAGCCCAGGGTATATGGCCTTTCGACTGCCTCGACGCCGTCTCCTTCATGAGCCTTGCCGAGTACAAGGTTGAGGTGAGCGAGCTTGCACTCCGGCGCCTGTTTCTTGTGGACGTCCCCGAGAATCCGCGCTGCAGTATCGTGCCGTGGGCCAATCCTTCGCCAATTGCCGCTGAAGCATAACGTCGATATTTTCGGCCATGGATACAGCGAAACGAGGGCTGGAGAGCTGGAATATTGTAGTTAGTAGAATGAGAGGCTTCGCTAAATCCAGCGGAAGAAGGCTTGTGATGGTCCAAAGAGAGGATTGATATCGACTGACACTCTGTCGGTCTGCACCCAGGATGAGCGAGCCGATCTCCGAGATACCGAGAGGAAGCGTCTCTCTTAAGGAGTGGGTCATGTCCGTATTGTGGAATCTTGGTTGAACCGACGTCGAGCAACATTATTGATGTCGTCGGATCTGTCCGACGAAGCACCAGTAAGGCAACTGCACTTCCTGACAACGGGCGGTGGTCTTGGTCCCTGGAAACGGACGCGGCCGTTCTCGCCCGGTGTCCTTCGGTCTGCATAGCAGCCCGTGATACCGACACCGGTGATCTCCAGGTTATGGCTCCTGCAATCGAGCAATGCAGAGGAGACGACCCAATGTTTCTCGGCTTCAGGGATTCGGTATCTCGGGATTCAAGCCCACATGGCTGTAGCACCAACGTCGTCGATTGTCGCTGCAACATTGTTCATAAGGCGGCGTTGGACATGCATTAACCCCAGCACTTTACTACACTCCCTCTACCATCTCATAGACGATACATTGTCCAAAAT
>Ga0160505_101637_pt1 | contig 10433 bp, 7 predicted proteins | sample DIDeMG_FD_108225 | JGI IMG/M metagenome (GOLD analysis project Ga0160505, IMG submission 108225) | Enriched chicken feces microbial communities from UW Madison campus, WI, USA - DID2874_E49_Stillage MG | ecosystem: Host-associated > Birds > Digestive system > Large intestine > Fecal ...
CGAATCGACTGGCGGATTCCCGGGGGGTTCTGTGACCGTCGGGGGGTCGGAAGCTGATACGGCAGGCGGTGGGTCCGCAGTCGTGGTCGTAGGGCTGTCCTGTGTGACACTGGGTGTAGTGGTGATGCCCCCGGACATTGTGACCTGGTTGTGGTCGCCTGCACCTGCGCGGTTGATTTGGCAGGTTTGAACCTTGATACCGCAGGTAGCAGCTGCCCCAGACACTGGGTCCTTCACATTGACATAGATAGTCAGCCCCGAATTGAGGTCCATGTCCGAGTCCATCCGATAGGTAAAAATCCGCTGGGCGATATTGATGTAGTCAAGCGACGGTCGCCCATCGGAAAATGTCATTGAGCTGGGTGTCAGTGGGCTCCTCAAGCTGTAGTTTCCCCTAAACACAAGATTACTCACACGGACGCGGTGTCGGACTTTCCGCCCGTCCAGTGTACCGAGAAGCTTCCTTGGCACTTGTTGATCCACCCCGGACATAATGTAAATGCAATTGGTGATTCAGCTGATTGAGCACCAGCTTGTCCGTCTTGCACAGCAGCAGACGTTTGCGACCAAGCGATAGGGAGGTACCAGGTCCATAACAGAAGGATCGCCAATGTCGGGAAGTTTGTTCGCATTTGTGTTTCGGTTTGTAGTTGGCGCGATTGGCGATGAGGGGGGTTGTGCCGTATCCACAACACACGAGGTGCGGTCTAAAGTACGGCGAAGATGAGATACAAGTTGAAAAAGAGGATTGTGGAAAAGAGAACAAAGTCGGAACAAGTTCGCCTAGACAAGAGGAACCCAAACGGAAGGAAACGAACAACATCGAGAAGGCCCAAGGAACCCAGAACAAGATAAGAGAATGCTAGGAGGCATCGCAACGCCGACCAAGACGTAAATCACGGCCGTCGAGGACAGCATCATGACTTAGCGCCACCTCAATATTACATGTCGCACAGCGTTGGAATCACTTTGTGCCTCGTGCCTTGAACCTTCTTTAGCCGGAACCGCCCACCTGTCCAGGTGGCTGCAGCGTAAATCTTGTACGCACGGCTTTCCGTTTCACCGCACACCTAAAATGGGATTAAGCGCGTCATAGTTCGGGCTGTGCGAGGTGCTCGTGTAATATCAGCCAACACAATCAATGTTATTCTCGGCCGGCCGGCATGAAGCGTCATTGAAGATCAGCAAGGCGGGGCACGCATCGCGGGTTCCCGCTCGTCCGCGTCCGCACCTTTGCTGAATCAACCGGTCGCTGGAATCTTGTCATGTCCGCTCGGCAGCGGCAAGCTGTGCACACGATTTCACCGACCCGAGACTGCAATGACCGACAACTGAGGTGGTGCCGAAGCCGGCACAATCATGGCTATGCGAAGATGCCGTCGTCTCGACTGGTCCACGAGGTGTTAATGCCGTTGTGTCGTCACCAATACCTACCTTCCACAATTCTGGGCGGCGCTGGACACAGATCGGACTTGGCCACAAGGTGCTCTCTCACTCATTTGGCTAATAGGTAACGATGGTTTACAGTCGCGGTGACTAAGCCTTCCGATAGGTCATATGGCACATCTGTCTTGTCGACCACCGTTGAAGGGGCTTGGTGGCCTCCTTATTGCTGCATGATCCCAGCGTCAGGGAAGACGTCAGAGGTTTGTTGTTGCCGAACATTGTGGGAGCTCATATCCATCCAGACAGCACGGCAATGTTCGCATCTTACAATATCCGACACCAGCAACAATGCGCTAATGCTCACACATCGAGAATCCGCCCCGCGTAAATCTCGCCTTTCATCTTGCCCGGTACTCGTTAGTGAGCTCCTTGAGCTACTTCTTCGCCTCCTCGAAGTCGAAAGGCGCGCCTAACTGGTTGCGCACCATCTCCGCAATCTCGGATGGCAGGCGCTTGTCTACGTAGCCAATGCTGCCCCAGCCCATGTGTTGTGGGAGAACATTGGAAGTGCTGATGATAGACGCTTGGGGTCGATGAGGAAGAGATCGAGGATCTTGCGGTTCCCAGGCTTGGACTTGTCGGCCAACTCCAACGGCTGTACCATGTGCACGTACACGTTTGGCGGGGTGTTGATACTCAGCCTTTCCGTCGGATCCAGATCCTCTGGATCCACATCTTGCAAATCGTCATTCCGGGTGTTCCTTGGAGGCAGAGGGGCCAGACGAGTTAGATCACAGGGGCGATCTCGGCGGCAGATCCCCTAATCCAAAAGTTGCATTGTGGCGAATGTGGCATGGCTGCAGCTACATCCATTCACGTATCATTATCTCAACCATCGATCCCAACTGCTTCACAGACCGCTAGAAAATGAGCTATCTTACTAAAGCCAGCTACACACTTGACACACCCGTAGTCGTCAATACTCTCGTCGCAGGGTCGTACTCGGTGAAGACGGAGTTGACCCGTTGAGTCTCCATGACGAATTGTACATTGGAGGGAGCAAGACTTGGACGCGTCCCATGTCCACATCGTGGACCACAGAGGGAACGTCCGTGCTAACCGACTCGGAGGTGACGTTGCGGCGGCGGCTGTCGTGTGGATAGGATGCGTTTTGGGTGAATCTGGAGTGATATGCTCCAGGAGGGCACCGGTGTGGTGGCACTGGCACTGCCAGGGTTTGGTCGGTTGCAGTGTCTGCAGTTGTCGGGTCCTCGGAATCGGGCGCTCGTGGTGGTTGGGTGGACTGCATGTGACCGGAAGAGTTGCCCATGGCCACACCGAACGATTTTGTAGGTATCGGATGGCGGAACTCTGGAATATCCTCTCCGTGCTTCGTTTGAGCGTGGTCCGAAGGCGAGTCGTGCGTGAACTGGGATCGCCGTGCATCTCCCTTCTCATTTCGGCCAAAGGGAACCACAGGACCATCTTCCGGGTTCTCAAACAAATCCATCTCAGTCCTTGACCACCGCTCGATGTTCGATGTGGTTCTGCGACGTTGTCGGATCAACATCCACAAGAGGAAGGCGATAATGAGGAGGAGACCGACACCGCCACCAATGATTCCGCCTATTGCTGCCATGTTGAGTCCCCTTCTGCCGCCGGCCAATGCGGCTGGAGACGAGTTGGTGTCGGTTGGGGAACGTTCCCCACCTTCCGTCTTTGTGCTTGAGGAATCAACCGATAAATGACCAGTAGTGTTCCCGCCTGTTGCTGTGACCACAGTGGTGGAGATAGGGGTGGAAGTGGAAGTCCCAGTTGATGGACTGGAATTGGAACCAAAGCCGGCAGTTGTCATTGGCCGAGGGCGTGACGAAGCGATGACATTGGACGGTGATGAACCGTTGACCGAAGATGTAGCTTCAACGTGGCCAGATATCGACGTTGGGCCTTCGTTGATTGTCGTGGGCATACCTGCACTCTCGACGGTGGGGACGGATGGGGAATCGGTTGGAATAGGGCTTTCAGAATTCGTTGTGGTGGTGAGAGGCTGTGAAGTAGCTGGTTCCGGTGAAGGATCACTCGTCGGCGAACTGATTGCATCTGTCGTGGGGGATTGGGAGCCCCGGCACACAAGGAACTCGCACATACCAAGCTCATTGCTCGATCCGCGAACGATGACGGTAACCAGATTGTACTCTGTGGGCAGCATAGTTTGGCGGATAGAAACACTGGTACCGGATGGATCCGCCTCTGGGATGCGGTCGATAAGCGGTGCCTTGTTAGGTAGTTCTACCGAACTGCTCGTTAGCACACCATAACAGTACACAAGACACAAAGCTGCGTTGCAGTTCGACCTACAAGGACCAGTGATCGGAGTACGATCTATTCCAAGATATCGAGAACGTGCTTCCTATGCATCCTCCCACGTCGTTTGGACAATCCATCCAAACTACATGAGGATGATCGTAGGGTGTTGCTTCGGGGGCACTGGAAAAAGTGCTGGAGGTCTGGGATAAGACGAAGGGGACACATGTCGCCCATGCGACGGCGACTGTCCACCCGCGGACTGGGCGAAGGTGCATTGTTCTGATCCTGTGTCGTCGTTGAGCAGTTCGGGGTCGTCGTGGTCGAGGATGAGCGCCTGTTGTCGGCAACAAAGCCTAAACGCATGAGCAAGATAGGGAATCCAACAGAAACGGTTGTGAGAGTAGAGACGCATAGACGTGCAGAGCTGCAAGCCACCCATGCACCTACAGAGATACGAGGGACAGGGCGATGAAGACCAAGCTCAATCCTGTACCGTCGCGCTGCCCCCTCCATGCATCCAGAGCTGGTTTTCTGGCTGTGATGATCCTGTACCAGGTCTGAACGTATTTACAAGATGTCCGGTAGGGGAGCGTGGTTGCATCGTACCTGCCACACTGACTACCAATGAGCACAATACCTGTGAGCTGCAACCTTTGCAACGTTATTCAACATGTTGCTTAGAGGGCAACATGAAAGACGTGAACGTGACATCCCCCATACATCAGTTACGAACAGGTTCAGAGTGGTCACCTCTCCAACCATTCCCTGATGAGAGTCCCAAGTGCCTTTCGGGAGTGTACCTGTTGTCACCGCTCAGTCTTGACGGCCTGGGTGTTAGTGACAGTGGGCACTGATGAAGGAATTGCGAGTCGGGGCCTGCACCGCTCACCCCTGCAGCTGGTACTACAGTGCCTACCCAGGTTTCGCAATATGAGATATGGGCGACCCCATTTGGTGTGATACGCCAACTGTCCGTCTGCCTCGACACTGACAGCTGTGCGAAACGGTAGGGGCATAGATGATCGGATGAGCGAGGTTTCCGTAATGTCGAGGTACCAAGGGGGCCATGGTACCGTTGTGGGCCAGTCAGTGATCATCTCGTCAGCTCCATGTGGGGAGCTGTGACAGCTTTGCCAGCACACGGCTTCATCTTCCACATGTTCCGAGTGGGGTACTCGGATCCGTTCCATCCCCGTCCTCCCACTCATATGCGCGGTGTCAAGGAACCCCAACCCGCCAAACGCGCTGCGTTCCCTGTAATCAAGGACATATACTTCCTTCAATCCACTCTCTTGATCGTATCTGCTGTTCATTCCCGGTTGCTCTTCCTTCGTGGAGTCGACAACTCAAGTGACTGACGGACGGGTTCAAGTCTTAATTATGTGAGGTCGTCTGCGGCTCTTATGAGCAGTCCGTGGCTCTCGGACAGGCCATCAGCTGTCCACCCAGGTCACCACCTGTCAAGAGTCGTTCACTTTTTCATGTACCCAGCAACCGGAATCACTCAGCATTGAACATCGACACTGATGGTAAGCCAGGCCCGTGAAGAGGACAACCGGAAGATAGACGAGACGGCCACTGCCTAGCATTCATAGCATTCACCCTCGGACCGATTGTATGGAGGACTCGAATTCCGCCACTCTTTTCCTGGCCGAAACGCCACGCCGAGTGCAACGCAGGCGAGCAACAACGCTTAATCACGCAGTAAAGACGAAGATCATTGGGAGAGTTGTTGGTGACGTTGTTGACCTCCTCGTCCTCCTAATCCTGATTTGTCTGTTCCTGCAACACATGACCGTCACCAAGTCCAAACAACAGACACCATGAGCCAATTCGAGGACTGGAGGTCGAGAATCCGCAGGAGTGTCGCCCTCTTTCCATACGGCTCAGGGGAGAAGGCAGAGCAGGTCTCTGGGCAAGGTCTCTGGCCTGCAGATGCCACAAATACTGCTCTTGACCACGGGGAGTGGAAGCATCAACCCGCAATTCACACTTCCAGCGACCGCAAAAGGCCGATCCGGGAGTGGCATCTCTTCCAGGGCCTGCCCCGGGCTCAGTTGCAGCATGGCCATCTCCAGACCCATTCGCTGGGCGGCGACTCGGCCACCGACTGCGACCGCGTCTCGACCTTACGGGCGAGGACGCAATGGCCCTGACCGACCGACTCGTGTCCGCCCTCATTCTATCGTTCTTGGTGTCGATGCTGGACGAATCGTTCCCACGTCCGTTCCTCCCATGTACGACTGGTCGACCTGGCCCGAGCGTCCCCGAGCCCGTTTGTTGGCGTCGCCCGAGCAGTGAGCGACAAAACACAAAACGATAGGCCGGTATCAAGATGGACCTGTTTCTAGTTCTTTGGATGACCTCTTCTACAGGATTACAGCGTTAGAACACCGCCCGTTTTATCAGTTCTCTGCTTTGGGAGATATGTCGCAGGTTCGCGTGTAACATGAGCTGCCGATAATGCAGGGATCTCCACAGAAGGCAATAAACTGCATATACCGCATCCCGTGCGTGTGGCCATATTGTAAAATAGGTAGTGAAGGAAAGTCGATTGACGAAAGAAAATAAGGGTTCGATGAAAGAGTGTTCTACCGCATCCAGTGCAGTTAGGGCTTCTGGGGCACGTTCTCGCCAAAGCTGGTGGCAATGCGAGCGCGGTCGCCCTCCTGGTTGTTCTCGGCAATGTAGGGGTTGAACGTGTCGTGTGTGTCAAACATGCCTGTGTGTGTGTCAGAATCATGCTTCCGCCCAATGGTACTGCCACGGTTACTCACAGGTGAGAAGCACGCCGGTACCAAATTGGCTCTTGTCAGCGCAGTTGGTCCAAGCGCATCCGACATCGGTCGAGGCCTTCCAGAGAATGTTGACGTAGCCGTTCGCGTGGCCGTTGTTGCCCTCAAGACCGGGAGTCGAGTAGTAGTAGGGCTGCGCCATGAGGGCGTCAATGGCCGAAGGCAGGTTGTCGGGGCTCTCGGGGGTAGCCTCAACGTCCGAGTACTTGCCCTGGTTGGGCTGGAATGTGACCGCCCAAGAGCACTGCTGCACCTGGTCCCACGCCTTGCCGGCGGCGTCCTCGTTCCAGGTGAGGGCAGGAACGCCGTACTGGCTGCGGTACGAGTTGATGCTGTTCAGAACAGCGACGGCGCGAGGGTCGGTAGGGGCAAGGTACGCGGGCTCCGTGGAGGTCGCGTTCGTGGGGGCGGGAGGCGGCGAGTCGACGGTGGTCGAGGGAACGCCGCTGTCCGTAGGAGGAGAGGAGGGGGCGTCAGTGGGGGTGGTGGGGGTGGTGGGGGCCGGGTCGGTGGCGTTGTTGGCGCTCGGTGTCTCGGGAGGCGCGCTCGGCGAAGGAACTACCGGCGACTCGGACGCCTGAGACGGGTTGGGGACCCAGTGCATGTTCTCGTTGCCACCGCTCGGCGACATCGAGGGGGCAGCAGGAGCGGTGGTCTTGGGCTTGCACTTCTTGTGCTTGTTGTGCGGAGCACCGTTGACGGACGCGGCCAGCGCGCAGAGAACGGTAGCGATGGCGAGGGAGCGCATGGCTAGCAGGGAGATAATGAGCGTCGAGGGTGAGAGAGAGTGTGGTTGTCGAAAGACAAAGACAAAGTGATAACAGCGAGAAAGTAAAGAGTGTTCGACAAAGAGTGTACGGTCGTGTCGACCCAGAACTAGGCTGCTCGGGACGGGGAAAAGGGCAACACTGTTCGGTGCAGGTACTCAGAAGAGTTAGCAGACCCATCTGTGACACCCCCCGCGCTTCTCTCCCCCTCCGCACCCTTGATGCCTTTAGGTTAGGAGCATGTGCTTCTTCCGCGCTAGCCTCGGCTCGCTCCCGCCAACGCGTTATTGCATTATGAAACGTTCGATCCTTTTTCGCCAACTGTCCATGGGCCTCGTCCCTCGCTCGCTCGTGGATGCCGGACAGCTCACCCTTCTTGCACTGTTGCACCTTCGCGAGCAGGCTTCGCGAAGCGCCAACATCATTAATTCAGTACACTAACAACGGGTGTCTCAGGGGGCTTTACCGATGGAGATGTTGGTGAAGAACAGTGGATGATAGAGGCTTTCGTGGATCCTGGAGGGCATGCACGGTTTGTGGTCCCCAGGCCCCAGGGGTCTGTAACGCGTTAACGTGTCAGCGGGAACGGAACCACGGGACTGGATCCAAAAGTGGAAACCACTCCAAACCTTACCCACACGAGGCATCTCGGCGCTCAAGACGTGCGGGAGAGGGCAAGATCTGTCTCGACCCCGGAGTATATTCTCCTGCCGCACCACAGCCCAGGGTTCCATGTCACTGTCGCGTCGTGCTCTCCGAAACGCGGTGTTACTGAACGGAGACAAAATGGGGTCAGGATGCGATGTTCTTTGAGTGGCTTCTTCCCAAGTTTGCACCCGGTTTAACCACTCCGTGACTTCTGGTTCGCGCTAATGCAATCGGGGTCGACCACAGTGGTGGTAGGGACCACGCTCTAAAACCATCTGCTCACGCATGTGGTGCTGCAATGGCCATGATGCTTCGTGGGTGGCGAAAAACAACACCTGTGAAACAGCTCAAGCACACACCGATAGACGACGATATTACGAGTTTGATGACTTTGAAAGACGGAACTTGGTTTCCTGCTTCCTACAACTCGGCCATGATTGATGGTGCTGGGTGCAACTGCGCGATGACAAGTTGATAGGATGAGGTCACGTCCGTTTCGTTCATCATAAGCAGACAGGACGGCCCCACGAGCGATCGTCCGGCCAGCCAGCGGCCAGGACCCATAGGGCAAGAACTGACATTCTGGCAAGTCAGTTACTGTACTGTCCTGATCTTCGTAATCCGCATGCTCCCTCTGATCGTCTTCGAGTTCTGCAGACCGGCCGAACCGCGGACCGGAAGGTCTGATCGGTCTGAGCGGGCTGCGTGACAAGCGCACGTGAAAGCCACAAGTCTTCACGGCTCAAACACGCGACGTACACGTTGGAACCATGCGTGGGGTTGCTACGATTCCCGGTTTACCCTCAGTGCCCACCACGACTGCACTGTGGGTGCGCGGGTGCTGAGGCCCGGAGGCCAGGAATAGCATAACTCAAAGAGTGTCTACGCTGCACATGAATAAGGACGTTGCTTCCAAATCAATGCATCGCAGCAATCACTTGTGCAATGATGGAGTAAATTCATTGCTGCAGGAAACATGGTGAACTTACCCGGTCTAACCGAGAGACTGAGCAATGGAACATTGTCAGTGATCAGCTCGCCGTTAATGTCGCTCTCCGCTTCTGCTGAACACACTGCTAATCATCTGAGACCTAGTAGAAGGGTCTACCGAACACATCGCATCGCTGCATCTGCAGAGCCTGCAGAGCATTCTAACATCGTTCTCACCGCTTCCGGTGGAACAGGAAGCGGTGATCGACTGTATGTCACGTGACTTCCCCACCGTCCGCCTCCGCCACCTCACCGCCTCACGACGCAATAAAGCCAACCTAGGGCCGTCTAGCGTTTGACTGCGCACAACTGTCCGTGTCTGTCGATCCCAGCGACTTAACTGACGAGCCGCTTGTTCATCAACAATCTTTCTCTCTCACTCTCTTGGCATTTTTATATAACAAATCGACAGCCAACCTCCTGTACAACCTTTACGACTTGACCTTTCACACGCACACGACCTCGCAAGCTAGCTTCATGTGGAACCAGAATCCATACCAGAACAACCCTCCTCCGCCGCAGTGGGCCGACCGCTCGGGGTACAACAGCGGCGGATACCCTGGCGCCAACGCCAACAGTGGTTACCCCGGCGCCGGCGCCGGTAACGGGTACGGCGGATACGGCGGCGGTGGCGGCGGCCAGTACGGCAGCTATGCGCCCCCGCCTGGCCCTCCTCCTCCGGGCCAGTACGGCGGTGGTTTCAACCAAGGTGGTGGCTACAACCAGGGCGGCTACAACAACAACCAGGGTGGTTATGGCGGCGGCGGCGGGTACAACCAAGGCGGATACAACAACGGTGGTGGATACAACAACGGCGGTGGATACGGCGGCGGCCAGTACCAGCCTCCTACCGGCGCGCCGCCGCCTCCGAGCTACGCACCGACCGCCGCAGGATACCAGCCCCCGACGCAGATGAGCTATGCCCCTCCTCCGGGTCCTCCTCCAAGTACGTTTGAGTCTCAATATCAGTCCCAACCTCCGTTCCAGCCTCAGCTCGAGCAGTCCCAGTTCCAGTTCCAGAACCAGTTCCAGTCCCAGTCCCAGAACCAGTTCCAGCCCCAGAACCAGTTTAATCCGTACGCCCCCTTCAACAACGTCCAGACCAAGATTTCTGCAGTCAATGCCTTCAATTCGCTCACACCTTCTCAACCAGGCCGCCCACCGACCGGAACCCAGAACTACGGACCTCAGTACCAGGGCCAGGGAGGCGTGCAGCAGCCCTTCTTCCAGTACTCGCAGTGTAAGTGAAAGATCGATGGGAATGAGCCTGCAGCTCGAGATGGCCATGCTGACGCATCGCTTCGGCCGCTTGGACCCATTTGCCGATCCTGTGCGTTATACTGTTACGATGCCTACATTCGCCCTGGTTTGACATCGCCCTCTTTGTCGCTTACCATCTCGGCTCGACTCGTCGCTGTGCTCGCGCCGCTTTTGGTCTACAGGTACTGGAAAGCGCAAGGCCCTCCTGATTGGTATCAACTACATCGGCCAGAGCAGTGCGCTTCGCGGGTGCATTAACGACGTGCACAATGTCCAGAAG
>Ga0160505_101639_pt1 | contig 10431 bp, 6 predicted proteins | sample DIDeMG_FD_108225 | JGI IMG/M metagenome (GOLD analysis project Ga0160505, IMG submission 108225) | Enriched chicken feces microbial communities from UW Madison campus, WI, USA - DID2874_E49_Stillage MG | ecosystem: Host-associated > Birds > Digestive system > Large intestine > Fecal ...
GAAGTTGAATTGAACCAGAAAACTACCGACCAAACCGTCATTAATTAAAAGATCTTTATTCATTACGAAATACTAATATGTAGAGCAATTGCAAAAATGATATCACGACTAGACCATCCTGTGAACTGTAAGGTTATTGGGCGCAGTACTACTACCTACAAGAAACTCAAAAGTTTATTATGGTGTTTTTCAAAAGAAGATATCATTAACCAAGTTGGCTTCTTACAAATATACTTTTGTTCAAAGCATGTCAAATGCAAAGAACTCGAAGCGCTTCTGAAATTATTAGATCTTGATCGGCTTTTTATGTTAAATATACATGGAAAATTGGTTAACCGGGATCTGGCCCCCTTGTTCATAGAAAACAACCCAAGACTACGTATGATTTATTGTCTAGATTTCAAAGTTTTGCATGTGAACTTTCCTGATAGTATTGAATTCCTGAAAATTGGCAGTGGTCCATTTTTCTCGAAATTGAATATTCCTTTGAGTCAACTCTTTACTAGACTGGTTGAATTGAATATAGCTTTCCATTCTCGAATTGATCAAAATTATATTACCAGCAAATATTTGCATCTCCCGACCCTGAAAACATTAAAGGTTTCCAGAAAGATATCCAAAAATATCAACCTTATATGTTGTTTTTTAAAGTGTAATCCAACTGTGACTACATTTTCGCTATATCAGAATGGTCACTACGAGAACTTCGAATCTATATATCGGTATTTATCCAATGTTAAGATTCTCGACATATCATATCAAAACCAATTTGAAATGGTTCAAACCATTAAGCTTAACATTGAATCATTACTCGATATAATATTAAAAAAGCCAGTTCTCTCGAGATGATTTTCATTCACAGATCCAAGAAAACTGAATCTGTTTCGTTTGGTACGGTTGCAGCTAAATTGGCTTATGAATATGAGCAGAATACCAAACACCCCAGGTATTTATATATCTATACTGATCGGGGAGGTGTAAATAAATTGGGCAAGCGAAACCTTGTTTCCAAGTTTCTCAAAAGGGATAGGCCTAAATTATCTCCATACAACCCAGTTGACAAGAAGCTGTACAATATAGATAGTGTCATGTTAGGTGACAAAGTAGATGAAGGGAGATGACAATTAGAGATTGATGTCCGTGCTGTTCGAAAGTTGATGGCCAATATTTATTGAGGCGATTATTGACTATTAGACTGATTAACATACCACAGAGGCCTGTTTAAAACCAAAGTGGTCATCTGGTAGTTGTCTTAAGTTGACTGAGGCAGATACTGATATGATTCCCTCTTACATCTTACATTCTGTGCTGAAGTAGCCAACTACGCCTATGTATACCCTCTGATAAGATCTTTGAGCAAGTCTCAAATGAAAGCTGACACATACTATACGCAACTTAGCCAGCTTTATTGGAAGTCCGTGGGACGAAAGGACCAAAAATGGTAAAGCTGGAGCAGCGGCTAAAGCATCTTGGAAGGCCTAGAGAGAAAGGGGACTTCGACAAGTATCACCTAAAACGAAGGGTTTCCAAGAATTGCTACAACTGTGAGTATAGTGAATTTGTGACCATACATCATAAAGCATTGCCAGAGGACTGAATACAAAAGGCAAACCCTACTCAAGACATAACATAACTAAGGACCGACTAAGCTTTTGAACACACGGGATGGAGTTGATGTAGTTTGAAATGAAACCCAGTCGTGTAAGATATAGCACGATGACAAGCAAAAGCACCTAATGAACATAACTAGAGTTTATGGGCCAACTATAGAAAAAAAAAGATTCAATTACTTAAAACCAACTAACATTGAAGTAACTTAAGAAAATGATTGAATAGTATACCATGTTTAACCAGAATAAATACAGACACCAATTATTTAACAAGAAGAGTAGCCTTTTCATCTTGCTCATTTTCCTCTTCGCTTTCTTCCTCTTCACTGTTGTCTTCCTCTTCATTGTTGTCCTCCTCTTCACTTTCCTCTTCTTCACTCTCACCATCCTCGTCACTGTCCTCATCATCTTCATCATCATCTTCCTCATCACCGCTGCTACTCTCTTCTTCACTGCTACTATCCTCCTCACTGCTGCTTTCTTCTTCGTTTTCACCTGCATCGGCAAAGAACTCATCAAGGGTTTGCTCTTTGAATTTCTTAGGCGCAGCAGGTATAGGAGGATTGCAGTTGCTTCCAAAGGCGGTCGCTCCCGACTGTCTGCTTCTTGCAGCAGAGGCAGCAGAAGTAACATTACTGATACTTCTAACAGGTTGGGTTGTGGGTCGCGAAACAATTTCATCTCTAACGCTGGGATCAGCTCGCAATGGACTATCCTTTTTCGTCCAGTTAGGCAGCCGTTGGAATCCATCTACAGGGTGGCCAAGCACAAGACTCGTTGATCCCAAAATAAGATCGACAATAGGTGTAGTAGTCGTGATAACAGTATTCTCAGTCGAGTTGGAAATATTCTTTTTCTTAGATCCAAGCATGATTTCACGTAGAGAAGTCACTGGGCAAGGCTTAGGAGCCTGTAATAGCAATGTAGCAAGATCGGTACTAGCTGATGAAGTCAACAGAGTGCTAAAAAGTCGGGCTCGGTCACGAGTGTCGTAGTTAGTGTCATACTTTGCTAATAACATTACGTATGAAAAAAGCTTTGGGATAGAACTTTCAGGGCCATTGTCAATTGGCACGAAATCATTGGGGTCATCGGACTTGTTTCTATCAAGATAGTATGAAAAAACTTTGGCAGCAAGAAGAGTAGTTTGGTAACGAACATTTGGTGATTCGCTTGCAAAAGTTTTCGCAAACTTGCGAAGAACATCAGGAGCAACTTCATGGGCAATTCCAGAAAACTCACCGACAAGCCAAATGATTGTCTCTTTAGCAGAATCCACAACTACCTTATCAAGCAATTGAGCTAACCGAGCCACAGTTTTGATGTGAGAATTGGGATCCTTCAAGACAATGAATCTGACAACGTTCAAAGATTCAGAAACCAAGGCAGGGTTAGATGACTTAACTTTGTGAAGCAGCCATTTTAAGATTGAGGTGTTCTCAGCAACGTCAATGCATCTTCCGACAGCTTGGACACTTTCAACAATAATGCTGTCGTTGTTAGATGTCAAGGCATAGTACTTGAGTTCTGACACAATAGTTTGCGCATTGTCCTTTGTGCATAAAAGTGTCAAAATTTCTAGTTTCAACTTGGAAATAAGGAAAATATCATCAGGGAAAAGAAAAAAGTGCCTAATGAATGGCGCGAATGCATCGCGTCTCGTGAGCGACATGGCCTTGATGTTAATTAATGCAAGGTATTGTAGAGAAATATCGCTTCTAAGCAATTGGACCACTGGGCCAGCAACCTGATAAGCTTCAAACACCTTTGAGTTGCCAAGGTGATGGTAAACCTGGGCAGCGTTGATTATAACAGCACTGTTCCTGCTGTAGAGGAGGGGTCTGGCCGAGATAAACAACAGCTCCAGATCAGGATCAATACTGATACTGGGAGAGTCTGATGAAGTATGATCGCGTGACTCGTTATTTTCATCAAAATCGTCTTCATCATCGAATGATTCGTATTGCTGAGTATCATCACCAATAAAAGCTTCGAGGTCGTCTGCCTGCTCCTTCTTTACTGGCTGTAGAGAACCAGGTCTGAGAAACAATCTAGCATATTTAACGAGCAGCTCGAGTGCGGCGATCTGTCCCCATTCGTTTAGCTTAGGCAGCATGCGGCACGTTCTTCTGTAAACGGGATGGAGAAGGTCGAATCTATTGGTGAACGACTGGCTCAACGTAATTAGAGCAGAACTGACAACCTCTGGGCTCGAATCTCCAAGAAGCTTTTGCAGAATCTCGAGGAGCATCTCAGAATTCGAGTGATCAAGTTCATTGCATTTGTGAATGGCGACCGCAGCCGCTCTTCTGACAAGGGGTGACAGGTCTGTGCTGCTCTTCTTGATTCCCAAGCACACAATTTGTACAATTGATGGCACTCTGATAGAAGAAATAACACGCATTGCCAGTGATCGGATGACTGCATTTTTGTCGGAGAGCGACTTTTGGATGGCATTAATTGACAGCAGAGCTAAATCCGGATCGTGGTCAGCATATCGGACGAGGTAAATATAAACAAGCATTCGAATCTCAAGACTCGATGAAGCTACATTCTTGATGACGCTTGGAAAGAATTCTACTGCATCGTAGCCTTTGGACATGTGAGATATGACCTGTTTTAGACCAGACAGTTTTTCGCGGTTACTGAGACTGTTGAGTGCTTTGGTGATATCGGCAGGCTTTGAAAGATTCTCATTCATCAGCTTGGCGGAGACGGCATTGGCAGCCTCAAGCGTAAGCTCGCGCGCAGATTGAAGCATGACACCAAGCTTGGGGAGCGAGTCAGCCATGGTGGAAATGTTGTTGTGGATGGCGGTATCTGAAGGTGGTTTGGTTTTACAGGAAGAAATGTTCAAATGGTGGTGAAATCGCAACACAAAATTTATAAACAAACCAGCGCATTTATGGATATAATCAACATTAAAGCTACACAAAACCCGCGATCTGACCCCACCACTAGAAAGGGTCCTCGTATGGATCTTCCTCATCATAGTCATCATCCTTTTCAAACTCATAAATAATTGCGCCACCCTGTGCGCCGCCCTGACCAACTTCTTGTGCTTGCAGGAACGGCAGATCAACCTTCTCACGTTCCGCCTTTTGTTTATCTGTCGTCGTTAGATTGAACGTAGTCAATCCCTTCAGCAACGCCTGGTCCTCTGCACCATAGATACCAGTATCCTCATTTTCCTTCTTGGGAACCACATAGCGGATCTCGTGCATATTATAGTCAACGATATATGTTGCGTCAATCGAGCGACCAGATTTGCGGCGGTGCGAGAGATGTACCTGGAAAACGGGTTTATTACAGCTTTTAGTGGGTAGAACAAACTGCTCCACTTGGGCTGCTCTATCTTCTTCTTCATGAACATCTTCTTTTGGCAATGGCACCACTTGGAGCACCGCTGTAGCAAAATATGATAGCAGAGTTACGGTTGATGGGTAGAACGAACCCTTCTGCTTTAGCGGATTCGAAGGGATATCTGTATGGTAAGTCGCAATCAGCGAAGAATTGGGGCCGATCAACGGTACCAGAAATGATGTAAGCTCCTCTGGCTCAATGTACGCAAGCGAGTCAATAAAGACAACATTTTCTGTACGGTTAGCAGATTTTTTTCAAGTATTGGGCAAAGTTGACTTACTTGATTGCGGCTTCTGCGCTGCCTTGACGGCGCTGTGGATGGCCGATGCCGACATATCACGGCAATTTATCACCTTGTTGGCCCGCTCATGAGCCCTGCGTATTTCGTACGACAAGAAAATTACATTGGCATCCTAGATTGGCACAAGCAATGGTTAGATCAGGTTCAAGCGTAAACTTGCGAGTGACATACTTTTGGAATTTTGTGAAAAAGCTCGGCTTCAAGATACCGACTTGACTGCGCAATGGTGTCAAGAATAAGAATAAAAGGCGAATGATCTCGAAGACCAAGCAACCGCGGCAGGATCACGGACTTCTGCTGATGGAGGGCGATAGACATGGCGATGTGGGTTGAAGGACCAAAGTTTAATGACCCGGAGACAAGAATAAAAATTTTAATTTTTGTCTTTTTTTATTTTTTTTGCCTTCATTCAACCTTTTCACCACCAGCACCCATGAACCTTTCAACCACGCAATGGGTGTCAGAGGATTATGGGAAGTTGTCGCGCCCGTAGCACGGCCTGTAAAACTTGAGGCTTTAGCATCGAAGCGACTAGCTATTGATGCCTCTATTTGGATATACCAGTTTCTCAAAGCGATGAGAGACGGTGAAGGCAACGTTCTCCGACACGCGCACATTGTCGGATTCTTTAGACGAATATGCAAGCTTTTATTCTTTGGTATTAAGCCGGTATTTGTATTTGATGGTGGTGCTCCGGCTCTCAAGAAAAATACAATCATGCAGAGGCAGCAGCGACGCCAATTCAAAGAAGAGAGTGCTGCAAAAACCGCCACTAGACTGCTTGCAATGCGACTTCACAAGCAGGTGGCGGCGAGAAAAGAAGGAACTTCAAAAAAGGCAAAACCTGCGACCCCCGACATTGATACGACTAGCGGTGAAGTGGCTTACTTGGATGAAGTAGCTCTTCCCAAGAACCAGCGTCACAGTGTTGTCAGGGCCGACGGTGGCAAACGGTTGACTAAGTATGATCAGTACTCGCTTCCTGAGGTCGACCAGGAGGAGCTAAGTAAACTCATGGAACGAAATGACCCTCGACTCATGACAGCTGAAGAACTCGATGAGTATGCGGAAGAGTTCCAGACTGAGATGAGTGGCGGTCTCTACGATACCAGCAAAATTGACTTCAACTCGGAAGACTTTAAATCACTACCTATCACGACTCAATACCAACTTTTAAACACGGCTCGCCTCCGTTCTCGACTCAGAATGGGTTATACCAAGGAGCAATTGGAACAGTTGTTTCCAGATAAACTCGAATTTTCAAAATTTCAGATTAATCGTGTCGCTCAGCGAAACTTTTTAACTCAGAAAGTCATGAATGTTGTCGGCATGGACGACGGCACCTCTGGCAAAAGTAGAAGGATTGCCGGTTCAAAAGACTCCGAGTACATGCTTCAAAAAAATGCTAATGGCTGGACTCTTGCATTACAGAACAATGAGGACGGCGTTGTTAAGATTGACGTTGACGAAACGCAAGTAAGAAGAGGTGATACAAAACAGCCTGCCCAAGTTGATGAAGATAGCGATGATGATGACGACTGGGAGACGGTTCCAATTGAAAACGAAAAGACAAAAAAGGAAAGTCCTGAATTGCCTGAAGCACTTCAAGGATTTGAATCACAGGTTTTACGAAATCAGTTATACGATAAACTGAAGCAAAAAGCAGAGGGAAATAAGCCAAAAAGCTCGTTTTTTGTTTTTGACGAAGAGCCATCAAATGCCCATGAGGCTGAGGCAAGCGAAAAGTCAAAGGAACAAAAGTCTGTACTTGATTTCAGCGATGATGATTTCGACAAGGACAACTTTGGTAGTTCAATCTTTTCCAAGAATAAGCCGGATGACGAAAACAAAATTACAGATGAAAACGACAAGAAAGATACTGAGAAGAAAAAGGTAGAGGTGTTACCGCCTTGGTTCATTAAAGACAGATCTAAAGCTAATAATTCAGAGATGAAGACTTCTCATGATGAACAATTTCTCGATGATGACGAGCTAGTTCCCTTTGATCAACTCCACCGTGAAGAGAATCTCCCAGTTTACGCGAGCGAGAGCGAAAATGAGGGCGAAAAATTGAATCCAGTTATCATCAATGATTCTAGTGACGATAGCGACCTTGAGGAAGTGGAAATTAACCCAAATACTGGTTCTAATATTATGGTTAATACAACTGCCACTTCTGATCTCCCTGAACCAGTTGCTGAGGACTTGAAAATACTTGATTCTAATGATATCACAGACAGTACTATCAAAAGACACAGTCCCTCCAACCAATTGAAACGATCTGCTGTAGATGATGTTGAGTCTAATGAGAAATCAAATGACACTCATTCACCAATTACGGAGATTAGTGAGCCTATCCCTCCTGTCCTTGATATTCCACAAGAATCCACACCCTCGTTACTCCAAGAAAAATCTGTTGATCCCATACCGCCCAAGTACAGCGAAGAACATGAAAATGAATTAGCTGAGGAAGATTTCAAGTTTGCGCAGCAGGAAGAAGAGGAATTACTAGAAAGAATTGAGCAGGAAAACGAGGAGAATGAAAGATTCGCACAAGAATTAAACCTCGAAAATCAAATGAGAACATCGGAAGAGTTTGACCTCGAAATTAACACCTTAAAAGAGCAAGCCAGGAAGGACCAGAGAGACTCTGACGAAGTCACCCAGGCAATGGTCGACGAGGTCCAAGAGTTACTACGTCGATTCGGAATCCCCTACATTACAGCTCCGATGGAAGCCGAAGCTCAATGTGCAATGTTGATGGAACTATCGCTAGTTGATGGCATTGTCACAGATGATAGCGATTGTTTCCTTTTTGGTGGTAAACGTATCTTCAAAAACATGTTTAGTCAGAACAAGTACGTTGAATGCTATGACGCAACAGACTTGGAACGAGAGTTTGGCCTTGACAGAAGCAAGTACATTAACCTGGCACTTCTTCTTGGTAGTGATTATACTGATGGTGTCACTGGAATTGGCCCAGTTACTGCCATGGAGATTTTGGCAGAGTTTGACGGTGGAGACTCATTGGCCAAGTTTAAAGAATGGTGGGAAAAGGTTCAGTTGACAACGGGACAGCGGAGCGATGAGGTCGTGACCGAGTTTAAGCGCAAGTTTAAAAAGAGCTCTGCCACCAAGATTTTTCTGCCGGATAAATTTCCTGATCCCGATGTGCGCGAGGCATACCTGCATCCTGAGGTCGACAGCGACGCGACCCCGTTTGAGTGGGGTACGCCGGACCTCGATTCCATTCGTACATTTATGAAGCAAATGGTTGGGTGGAAGGAAGACCGAACCGATCAAGTGCTGGTGCCCGTGATTAAAGATATGAACCGCAAGATCCAAGAGGCCAAACAGAGCACCATTAATGACTTTTTCCTCAAGGTCCCCACGGCCACTAAACATACCGGGTCAGCAAAAAGTAGCAGAATGAAAAGGGCAATGGAGCGATTGGGTGAAAAACACAAGACTCAAGGTACAAAGAAGCGGGCGTTAGATGGTAATGGCTCAGGGGATGACAATGCTGGAAATTTGAAGCACCGAAAGATTACAGAAAATTAGGCATATAAGATCAAGTTAAGTACTTTTTTTTTTCTTTTTTCTTTTTTTTTTACGAAGACATTTCCCAGTAAATATTAAAGAATACAGTGCTTTAAGAAAATGCATAGTAAAGTAGATGTACTGCCCAGCCAACCGAGCGCAGACTGTCGGCTGGTTAGGTTCACCCTGTAGTGATTCCAGCAACCCCACCCACAGAAAGAAGCGAGATTTATGATCTATGAAAATAAGATGAGAGTTTAGTCTAATAGCTTGGGCCAGATAACAATTTTGGTTTTTCAGAAGTTCTGCCATGTTGGTCCCAGGTTCAGTGATCTTTTCTTGCGTCTTATTCCCTATATTTTGACCCACAAAGTAAAAAGTACTTACAATAAGACTGGTTAAGTTGTGCATTCCGAGTGTCAATTATCAATTGAGACTAGCTCCATGGTTTTATCAGAGGGTATACATAGGGGGAGTCAGTATCTTCCGCACGACAGGTTAGATAGAAGAAGGAACCACACCAGTGACTGCCACATTCACCCCAGGGCAGCCACCAGATGGCCACGCTTGTCTCAAAATGGCCTTGGTGGTGTTTTGATAAGAAGTCAGAGAATCAATGCGACGACTATGGGGTGACAATAACTGATTTGGTCGTATTCCACAGGAAAAAAGTGAATAATATACTACTAACTGGCATAGCGATGGCCAACAGGGAATCTAACCAGTGACTTCAGTCTGGGAGTAAGTCCGCAAACAGTTGACATGGGAGGAGATTCCATGAGTAACAGCCGTATGAAATCTGACACGGGAAGATCTGAGGGAGACGCTGAGCAACTGGGATCTTGCTCTAGTACGAAACGTGATGCTGAGAATAGAAGGACTAGTATAATTGTATAATACATAATGTTTAGTACATTTCGACCAGCAATAATAAAAACAGATTTCATCATCATCACCACCATCATCCTATATTTTGATAGCTTTAGTATAAAGCTTAATGAATAAAATCTACTCAGTGTATCCAAAAATAGCATTAAAATTACCTAGTATTTAAAGTATGGCTCGTCACTATTACGTCAAGTATAGACCCAAACCTTTTGGTTTAAACGGTGCAAGGTCTTATCGTATACACTCCCCGAAAAGAATCAATCAAAAAAATCGTAGGAGTCTTGGTTGGTAACTGACAATAAGAGAAGCAGAAAGAAAAGGTACGGGCTCCAGTATACGGAGAATCTAAATAGAAAATCAGTTTATTGTCTACGGAGAACCTAGCTTATATAGAAAGCGTAACAAGACCGAGAAGACTAAATATAAAAAACTGTTGCCGTTGCCAGCAAGCCATTGCTTGCTTTATGGTAACAATTGTGATTCCATTTATTTTATTCATTTTTCTTTTGCAATTATATTATGTTTGCTACTCATACTATTTTTATTCTGATGTTTCAAACAATGGATGCGGTAGACAAAAGTAATTGCCACAATAGGTGAAGGTGCGGCGCATTGTGTTTTCCATGCATGAGCACAGCCAGCTGTTCTATTAATTCTTTTTTTTTTTTTTTTTTACAAAAAAGGGATTAAAACTAAGGGAAATCACTTCAAAAAAAAATTTTTTTAAAA
>Ga0160505_101640_pt1 | contig 10426 bp, 6 predicted proteins | sample DIDeMG_FD_108225 | JGI IMG/M metagenome (GOLD analysis project Ga0160505, IMG submission 108225) | Enriched chicken feces microbial communities from UW Madison campus, WI, USA - DID2874_E49_Stillage MG | ecosystem: Host-associated > Birds > Digestive system > Large intestine > Fecal ...
CATTATTAAATAAATATTTATTCCTCCCCTCCATCTTAAACTTATATGTACTCCTGTGTGATAAAACATTCTGCTAATTTTCCCCCGTATTTGTTAAAAAAAAAAGTTCGTTTTTTTTTTTTTTTTTTTTTTGGACTTTAATTTAGAAATGGCTATGTTTGCGAGAAACATTCACTTCGGTAAGTAAGCCCTGGATTATTTTTCGACTTCCCCAATAAGCTATGTAGATGTTTTGTATTTTTGTCACGGTAACCCTTGCCCCTCCATCAAGGTCCCGTTCCAAGGATCTCTTAGACTAGTGAGACCTTATATAATGATTATATAAGGACTGAATAATAATAAAAGAAGTTGTACTGTTTGCAGGGCTGCACTAATAAGCAGTCTTGGTTCGACAGAATCAGCTAAGAGGAGAAGAAGCTAACCACCTCCCATCAACTGAGAACTACGCAGACTAAACAATATACAATTCATACCACCACGCACGGATTTACAGTGAGCAGACAGCCCAGGATAACCTCAAAGAACAGACATCTGCAGACATCTGATCTTTGCTCCGAACGGCTAGGGATTACGACTAAGCTCGACAACAAAAGCGACGAGAAAAATAACACACCAAAGCGACTTGCCCCCTCGTGATTGCTAGGCCTGTTATCTCTCACAACATATTACAGTAAGTGTTGCTCTTGTCGAAGGTGAGAGTAGGAAGGACCTTCATCGCACTAACCCCATCTTGAAGGCCTGCAACGTAAGAACGTAAACGTTCAGATCCGACTCAGAACAAATTCCAACGAGATTGAGAATTCCCGAAATTCATCTATTTCTGTAAGTGCGCTTAACTCGCTAGGATTCTGAACGATAGAAGCTGATAACACTTCTCCCTACAGCACAATAGGCTTGTTGCATTTGCTTAACTCATACTTCCTATTTTCTTAAGCTTAGTAATCCCGTGGCATTTTGTGCTCACGTGATAATTTTCTATACTTGAAAACTAGACCTCTCTAACACTTGCGTAATATGCTACAACTTGGCATCATTTTATGGATGCAGTACCTTTTGTGGTGGTAGCTCCGTAATAAATTCTAACAGGAAAAAGTAACCTGAATTGTTGCTCCACTAATGCCATGAAATAAATTGCCTTCTCGTTATCAGCAATGTAAAATATAATCAAAATATCACAAGCATAATTTAACAATTTATACCGAAATGCAAATGCCACATACTACATGTCTCCCAGTACAAATCCATTGTATAGTGTGACACGAAATAATTGCTTATAGTTATAATATTTAAATGTTACATGAAAAATATTGTACAATGACAAAAGAATATCGTCTATCCTCTTTTTTTTTATTTTTTTTATTTTTTTATCTTTATACAGCTGGAAAGACACTTTTAGCTGCTTGACCAGTAACCGTTTTTGATACCCATGATCACAAGCTCAGCTGGTAAGCTATTTCAAAATCATCCCTTTCTAGCGTAAATACTTGAACCCATTTAGATTAGTGGGCTTGTTTCGTAGAATCTGATCCAGAAATAAATCCTGTGAACATTGATGTGTGCAGCTGGAGCAGCATATTCAAACTATTAAATGACATGAAATTTACAAAAGCTTTCACTGATGTCTAACCTCTGTGGTGATTATTCAACCTTGATCTTGATTTTACTGTATCTGACGTTTGGTTTGGAAAGTAGCTGTATAACCTGTTTTGCTAATTTATAACTTGAGTAATGATATATAGCGCCAAATGAAAAAATCAAGCTCTCTTAGAACTGACCTATCGGCTTGCTCACAAGAATGAAGGAACTTAACCCAAAAATTCAATTAGTTTATGCTTAAAAATCACATTACCTATAATTGGCGTAAATACCTTAAAGTTTGCCATGGGTAATTTTATGCGCCACGATGCAAATTCCGTAAATTGTATTGATCGTAACTTTAATAGTAACCTATTGAAACTGCTAATGATGAAAGGCCTGGTGTCGTAAAAGTAAGCAAAATACGCCCAATTGTCTTAGGTGAACCGGTTTTCCAAAGGTTGTATGTTCTCGTATTAATAGGAATCGGCGATACAGCCTTTAGGACAATTTAAAATCTAGGATATCGTGCTATTAAGTATAAACAGACTTCTTTCTATTCAACTCTATGATTTTATCAAGTTTTCTTTTTTGTTTTATTTTTTTATTGTTTTTAAAATTTCTAAAAGAAATATAAACGTACACAGGATAATTTGTTGGAAATGAGCAGAATTATTATGATATAAACGTAAACTTAGTCGCCTAAGACCAAGTCTCAGTGAAATCACAGGACGTCATTAGTCAGTGAATTAGCATATTGGCGATAAAAATTAATGCAGAAAACATCGAATAGCAAATCAGAAACACTATTTTCGCCTACCGTAGACCCATTTAAACTGTCAGGCATCGATGTCCCACACATGAAAATTTATCGGATAATCTTTAGAAAATAATGCAACACGGTAATTGGTGAACAGAACAAAAACGTTACCTTGTGGGTATAATGGATTTGTAAATTTGTTTAGTAACAAAACAAGTATGTATGTGTCTGTGACTTGGCAAGAAAATTTAGTAATTATGATTCATAATGAAATTTGATCAAGCCTCCCAATATAACAAATGTTTTGTAGTTTAGGAATTGTTGGAATTTCATGCGTATTTTCAGATCTTCTGCTAATAACCGGTAGAAAGGATGCAAGATCTGTTTTATTGGACTGATAACACCAAAATATGTTTTCGAATTCAACCTTTACTAAAGTGTATGTATCAAATCTTGGTATATATGTATCTAACACAGAGTATTGAAACCGTTATTATATCTATGTTTTATTTTTACAGTAATTATCATATGAGAATTTTGGAAACACTACTCATATTAAAACATCCATTCAAATTCACTAGTTAACTATCTACTTCAGGAATTGATCTGGATACCATGGTATCCTACATATAACTGTGTTTTATTTGATCGTCGGCGCAATGGACCTGCTGGAAACCGGAAAAAAAATCCACCTATTGGAGATTGCGTGGATCAAGAAGGAAAAAAGCTGGAACACGAATATCCCATTTTAAACATTAAGAATTAAGATATAAGACTTCTTGATTTTACAAGTCTGATGTCACAGCTGACTTTATCTTAACACTTGGAAAAAGCACCACCAGCATAGCACCAAAATACAAGCACATACGCACACACACACGAAAATATATGACATAAATGAGATTGGAATTAACAAGAAAAAAAAAAAAACAAGACAAAAAGACATGTAGACCAATAGCTAGTCCGTTTTGGAGCGATCTATAATGTGACTAGCAAGATGATTAGTCGTTGATCTCTGCTGACTCTAGTGCATCCTGTTGTGCCATTCGCCGCAATGGCTCTCTTTTTGCGCTTTCCTGGATCTCACCAGCAATAAGCAATTCATCGAGAATGTAGTAGGCTTTCTGGAAGTTGAAAATAATGTCAAGCTCGCACACATTGCCGTAGTATTTGTCCATCAGCTCAACGTAACGGTGAATGATCTCAAGTGTGGCAAGCTCGTTGTCATCGGCCTCGATACCAGCTATGAAGAACAATGAGGCATATCGTCTGTATACCACCTTGGAGTCTGCCAGAAAAGAAAAAAAAGAAAAGGTTAGTAGGAAGGAAGAGAAAAAAGAAACAAAGAAAAAGGAGTTATCCCAGGAGACTTTGCGTAATTGATTTCAATTTACCTTTGTATTCTAAGAAATTGCACATTTTGGCTCGGCGGCCAAGTACCAGCGTGGTGACTTCACGCACAATCTTGGTCTTTTCCTTTGACGCCAGAGTCTCAAACCATTTGGCAAGACGAACCTTGCCCTGTCGCGATAGTAGCAGCAGATATCTAATTGCCATTGTGATAAAAAATAAATAGACGGTGAAATGTGTAAGAGGGTGGTGGTGGTGAATGGAAAGTAACTGCAAAGGCTTATTGGGGTATGTGATAGTGATGTTTGTAAGGAGGTTGGATCTTGATTCAGTAAAAGGATTTTTCGGTGACCTGGCATCTCCCAAACCCTACAATGAGGAGACTCCAAAATGCCAAAACTTGAAAATTTACAAAAATAACACTGTGAATTGTAATTGTTTTAGAAATGATAATGTCGTCAAACCAACCCATTAAAATATCAAAATAATATATAAATATACTATGTGTACATTAGATATATAATTTCATGTGCTATAGAAAATATGTGTTTATAAATAATACGCTTAAGATTGCTGAGACCAACCCTTGGGTCTCTCAAGATCCTTGATCTTGTAGTATCTAGGAGTGCAACTGTAGCCCTTCCAGGTAAAGTTGTCTTTAGGCTTGCATCGGCACTTCTTCTTCAGTCTAACATCCTCATCGGTGGGACAGTTACTGAAGGGAACGTGGTAGTATCCAACATCATCAAAGTAGTGAACCTCAGACTTGTTAAGGAAGAGAGAAGCAGCAATAGAGTGGACAGGAGCATCACCCCATCTCTCATAGAAAAATCCACCAGCCTTATCAAGGTAGTCAAAATACTTGCGGTAGGCATCAGATCTCCAAAGATCGAGGTCGGCGATTTCGAAGTTACTCCAGAAGTGACATTTGTTGTAAGTCTCACCACCGTCATCAGTAATAAACTCCTTGAAACTATCCTCAGCAACGACACCAGGGTTCTCTTCAAGGAACTTTTTGGTAGTTTCCCAGAGAGTGGGGATGGTCTCAATGTACTCGTAAAGAGACAGAGTGAATCCATATTTAAGTTTCTTCTCTTCCATGAACTTGAAAAGATCGTAATCAATGTCGCAGTAGAGCTTGATATCAGGCTCGACACGCCAGTAGTACTGGTAGTTGTCCATGATCTTTTGTCTCCAGAAGAAACCACTCTCGAATCTGCACATATGTCTGTATGAAACAGAGTCACCATAAATAATCTTCTTCTCTCTCATTTCCTCGCGTACCAAAGCGGCACGGTCCTGATCAATCCAATCGGGGAACGACCAGTGTTCGGTAGGAATCAATTCGTAGTAGGTATTGCCAGAAACAAGATTGCTAGTGACTTTTTTAAACTCTTCATCGAAGGGCTTATCATTGAGGAAAACCCAGTCGTATCCAAACCGCTTGTTGAATCTATCTTCAACCTCAACAATGGAACCGACAAGAGAGTAGAGATCTTCATTTCTAGCTAAACTAACAAAAGTTGCATTGGCGCGCTCGTAAGGAGCAGCAATTTCAGAAGTGATGACGGGAGTTTGGTCCTCGGCGGGGGCCTTCTTCTCTTCTTCTCCAGAACCCTTGTTTTCAATTACAGGGGCGTTTTCGGCATTGTTGAGCGAAAGAGCACCCTGGGTCTTAGAGACATAGCTTGAAAAATCAACGTTTTGGGTAGACAAGCGGTAAATAACAAACACTAATAAGGTTGCAACGACGGCAAACCGTAACACCCTAATGCCACTGCGAGCCATGATTAGAAGTTATAGACGGGAGAAGTGTGTGTTTTGGGATGGATTAGAAATTGATAAAAAAAAAAGAAGGAAGGAGGGAAAAAAACAAACGCAAAAAGATAAAAATAAATAAAATAAATAAAAAAAAAAAAAAGTTTTTGTTCTCGATTTATAAATGGAGCATTGGCCTTTCAAAAGGACAAGTTTGTCTTTTTGGGTCAGACGCTTGATAATTCTAGCTAGGTTCAACAGGATCAAAACTCTGTTAAATACGACACTTTTATAACCTAACCCTACGGAGCTTCTACACGCCGGGGCGATGAGGGGATGTAGATTTCATGACCGGGTCTTAGGTGTTGACGTAAGCTATATATAGAGTAGGAGTACCGGCCGTTGAGGTCTTTCCTCAATTTATCAGCAGGTAGGGTTGTTACAAGAAATCCCGGATTAACGCATAAGACATAGCGCAGGACGCGACATGTAAATGGGAGGTATCTACAACGGTTGAGACGCCGCCAGTCATTGCGCTCTATAAAAAAGGCAACGGGACAAGAATATCTTCAAGACTGCTGTGTCTTTGGCAAAACAGTTTATAACTTTGCATTTCCATCTCTGCTTCCGCCGAAAATTATACTTTGAAGATATCAATGATAAAAAAAAAAACAGGGTAGAAAAGTTGACATATTTCCAATCCCCCTTAGATGCAGGGTTGTGTTTAAACACATTCGACTTCTAATAACTGCATTTTCTTTTAGGGGGTGTGTTCCCTAAGACTGTATGGAAGTCTGTGTGCTGTAATCGAGTGAGATTTCTGTATTACCATTGAAATAATAAATCAGTTAGCTGTCGAAGACTTTTTTCGTGATGAAAATAAATGGCCTAAGTTATAAACAAGCCAAATACTGGCTTCTCATGATGCATATCCTTTTGTTCTGCAGAACTAAAACTTTCTACACCAAACCAGGTTGAGACTTGTACATCCCTAGCTTTGGTACTTTCAATTCAAGTATCGAACACACGTCAGCGAAGTTTGTTAAATTGCGAATCTTCAGATGAAGCTCAATTAGCTTGTCTTTCTCAAAGTGGTATGAAGTAAGTCTTGGCAAGAAGTGGCAGTGATAAGGCAAGCTGTCCAGCATCCAGGAGTAATATCTGAGTGTTATCATGTTCAACTTGACATGAACGCATTCGTTGCCCTTTTTGCTCTTGCCACATTGGATATATAGAAGACCAAACATGTATATAGTCATGTGCTCACCATGAGGGATCCCTGAGGCTTGGATGTATCTGCCTTGGTTTCTCATAAAGTTTACTTCAGTTGCTACTCTAGCACGCAATGCGGCTCTCTCTCTTTGTAATGTATTATTTGTCTTAAAATAATCAGACACCATATGTTTATTTCATTGAACTTGTTGTCTCAGAACTCTTCGTTGTTAACTAATATCCCAAACTATGCTGTTCCAGAGATAACCATGTCTCTTTGATATAGCTGATAAAACATTCAAAATAATGATGATTAAATCTCTCATGACGATTGTATTAAACATTGACATAGTTGTAGATAAAATTTGCTAGAAACCTCTCAATTTTTAGTGACATAACTGATACCCATGCTAATTCAAACAATGAAAAATTTCACCCTCTTAGTTGAACTAACCTTGTCGCCAAGTTGTAGCTATTTTTGAATGTATTCCAGCAATTACTTCTATAGCTCATGATAAAGGAGGTCTATCCTAGACAATCTTTGACGTTTGTGTTAAACTAAATACACTCAATAACGATCACGTCAACCACCTGATCAGCGTTATTTGACAATGTTTGCACTGATCGGTACTGCGTCTTTCTAAACATAACTGTCATTTTGTAATCGAGTGTAAAATTACAACCTCGTCAAATTCGGAAGTGACTTACTCGTGTATTTGTTCCTGTATTCAAAAAGCCTGAATTGAAAATAGCGTTAATTGGTACCCCATACTTACAACAGCTTAATAGGATTTTGGTGGGTCAACGATGAAATAAATAAATAAATAATTGAATGAATAAAAACAATAAAAAACAGTTAGAAACTATAGCACATATTTTATTTACATATTTTATTTACATATTTTATTTTCACAAATGATTTAAAAAATCATGGCAACTCAAAAGTTATCCTCATTGAGAATCTCCTGTTCTCTATCTAATGGTACGCTTGTGTATGAATCAAAATCCATTAAGAACGTACCTCTGCCCTTTGTAAGACTTCTCAAATAATTTAGATATCCGACCATCTGCTGCAAAGGAACATTAGCACGGACAACACTTTGTGCCGACCTAGTTCTGTCACCATGCTTGGACATGTACATTGTCAAGTCTGGTGGTGTATAAATTTGTTCTGCAAGCGACTTGTAACTGAAAGACTCAACATCAGTGGCCTCCTCGTCTTGTAGAGAAATAATGTGACCGCGGCGGTTACTGGAAATATCATTGACAACTGTACCAATGTCCTCTTCACTAACAATGACGCGCACATTCATAATAGGTTCCATAATACTGTAACCTTCAACAGGAATTTGATCCAAAGCCTCTTCAATAGCTAGTCTAATAGCCTGAGATACGGCAACAGGTGAGCTAACATCAACTGGAATATCCACCTTCTCCACATTGATATGGATGTTGTTTAATGGATAATGGGCCTTGCGACCACCACGAGCAACACCTGGAACAATACCAACTTTAATGGCATGAACAATATCATGATGAGGGATAAGAAGATGCTCTTCCTGATTTTCAGGGTATGTCACATAAATCCTATCATGGTTGATACACTCTGCATTCTTAACTTCCTCTGGACCAAATACCGGAGAAACAGAAAGAACTACAGTAGCACTAGAAGGCGTATCGCCAGTAGTCGAGATAGTGGAGTCCTTTGTAACAGAAAGAGATGGTTGCTGAATGGTCTCTTTGTAAGACACCAGAATTTTACCAACATTAACTTTGGCTTTAAGATCATTAATCAAACGATCGCGAGCAATTTCTAAATGAAGTTCACCCATACCAGAGAGAAGAGTCTGGCCAGAATCTTCATCATAAGTAACATGCAATGACGGATCTTCTTTGAGAAGAATGTCTAATGCTTCCTCCATGCCCTTTACATCAGAAAGAGACATCGGATCTATACTGGCAAAAAACACGGGAGGGGGAACAGGGATAGCATTAAGTTGAATTTTAGACTCAACAGGTGTCAGAGACTTGATACCATCTTTTTTCCAACCATGAGAAACAATGGTATCACCAGTGCGAATATCCTTGGTTCCAATTAAAACGCCAATGTTGCCCGCCTTGACAGATTGGACTTCAATGGCCTCATCAGCGTGCATTTGAAATAACTTCATAACACGCTCCTTTTTGCCTGTAGTGGAATTGAGAACAGAGGAATTACTGTTCAGCGAGCCAGAGTAGACTCTGACATAAACCATTAGTCCCTTCTTGGGATCATTAACCACTTTGAATGCTAAAGCTGTAGTCAAGGTTTTGTTGTTGATATCAATATCAACAGGTTGATCGGGGAGCGATATTAGCTTTTTACCTTTCTTAGTGGTAAGACCTTTAGCAATAGCCTGGGGAGCAGGTCGCTCAGTGGGAGCAGGGAGATATTCGATAATACTCTCAAGTAATGGCTGGACACCGATATTACGAAAACTAGCACCGCACAAGACGGGAACAATTTTTCTGGCAAAGGTTGCCTTTCTTAGAGCTTTCTTGATTTCTGCGCTTGAAACCTCCATGTAATCGCTAACTTCGAGATAGTGCTCAACAAGATCATCATCAAGTTCTGAGAGAGTTTCAATCAGGGCAGTTCTAGCTTTTTCACACTCTTCAGCAACACCATCAACTTCTGAAATGTCCATAATTTTAACATCCTTGCCATCACTGCCCTCTTCCCATTGAATGATTTTCTTTTCCAGTACATCAACAACGCCTCTAAATGGAGTATCAAGTTTTCCACCCTCAAAGAAAGGGTAGTTGAGAATAGCAACTTGAGTATTCAATTTCGAGACAACTTCGCGGACGGTTCTGCTAAAACCAGCGCCCTGACGATCCATCTTATTGACGAAAACAATCTTGGGGATTTCCATTTCACTGGCTTGTTTCCATACTTTTTCAGTTTGCGCTTCAACACCAGCAACTCCGTCGAGAATAGTGACAGCGCCATCAAGAACTCTAATTGATCGGATGACCTCAAACGTAAAATCCGCATGGCCCGGGGTGTCGATGAGGTTGACTTTGTGGTTGGCCCAGTTGAAGGTGATCGCAGCGGAAGTAATTGTGATGCCTCTGTCTCTTTCAGCAGGCAGATAGTCCATGACAGTATCACCCTGATCAACGTCTTTGAAAATTACCTGTTAGCTGGAATGAAGACATTGCTATAAATCAAATTTACCTTCTACTTACTTCCAATCCTGTTAATAAGACCGCTGTAGTATAACATTCTTTCAGTAGTAGTTGTTTTACCCTATAAGGGAGTCAGTATGCCACAATCAGTAACAAAGTAGTAACAGTTTTAAATAACATACAGCATCAATATGGGCAATGATTCCAATGTTGCGAATTAGCTCCTTTTGAATATCAGCCTGTTCGGTCGAATACAATCTGTGGGTAGCCAGGAACTTGCCAGAGCTCTTCATGCAGGCGAAGGGGATCACATTTGAATTGACAGAGCCCGAACTCCTCAGGTGCCGCAGCACTAACATGCCTTTCTTATTGATTCTGCTCAACATAGTTGGCTCGTTAACTATTTTTTTTTAGTATTGCTTGAGCTACTGAATGAAGTGTGTTGAGTACAGAAAGTTCAGAAAATTAGAGCACTCTAAATTTTTTAATTAAATTGTATTTTTTTTTTTTTTTTTCTTACTCAAAAAACAAAATTTTTTTTTTTTTTAAATCCACAAATTTTTTAAAAAAAAAATTTTTTAGATAATTTAAAAACCCAGA
>Ga0160505_101641_pt1 | contig 10421 bp, 15 predicted proteins | sample DIDeMG_FD_108225 | JGI IMG/M metagenome (GOLD analysis project Ga0160505, IMG submission 108225) | Enriched chicken feces microbial communities from UW Madison campus, WI, USA - DID2874_E49_Stillage MG | ecosystem: Host-associated > Birds > Digestive system > Large intestine > Fecal ...
GCCTCTCGGAGGAGACCGGCAAGGAGATGACCTCCAAGGACATTACCGGCGCGTTCCGCCAGACCTACCACTTTGGCACCGGTCACGACGGCCGCCTTGTTCTCAAGAACTTTACCATGGAGAACCAGCGTGTCTCGCGCGCCAACTCGGTCCTTAACACCCCCGAGCAGTCGCCCTCGCGCGCGCCCCGCGGCCTTAGCCGCATCACGGACCTCTCGCTCAACGGCAACGGCAAGGCCGAGGCCTCGCCCGACCGCGCTGGTGCTGCTACCGACGACGACCTCCCCTCGGTGCCCCGCAAGATCACCGCTACCATGGTCGTTGACGGCAAGACTCACAAGATTACCGGTGACGGTAACGGTCCCCTCTCGTCGTTCCTCGACGCCCTCAACGCCGACCTCGGCATCTCGCTCTCGATTCGCGAGTACTCGGAGCACTCGGTCGGAGCCGGTTCGGACGTCAAGGCCGCGACCTACATCGAGGTCATCCCCCCCAACGTCGACCCCAAGGACAAGACCAAGGGCGGCTACTGGGGTGTCGGTGTCGACGCCGACATTACCGCGTCGGGTCTCAAGGCTGTCGTCTCGGCCGCCAACTGCTGGCTCGGCCAGCAGGCTCTCCAGATTCCCGAGTCGCGCTAAGTGTATAACAGCAGCATGTGGAGCAAGTGTTGAACAACCGGAAAAACAAAAAGAAGCATCATGTGCTTCGGAAAGCAACTGCACTTATTTAGTCTCTTTTGTCATTGTGGTCTGTCGTCGCGGTTTGCGTGCTGCGTGCGTTGGAACCAACACAAATCATTACTCTTTTCTTCCTTCATATGTATCTCTGGCCCCAACTGTAGTGCAGAGCATGCAACACTAGCACAACGAGAAAGTAGCTGGAACCGATCTGAGCGTCAGTAAACTTGTGGGGAATTGGGGTCGATCAGAGCGCGCAGGCGATCGAAGCTTGACTCTGGGAGGTACAGTATGCATACTGGGCTCTGATTAGTGTCTCATATCTTGTGTCGACGCGTCCGTGGGTCTCCATGGATTTGGTAGTGGTGGTTCATTCCACCCCATGCGGGGTGACGCTAACAAGGTTATGCACTCAGCATGCAGCATGATGCATATCGGCATGCCACCCGCCCCTCTGCTCGTCGTGCTCGTCATAGTGCATCTAGGATCATAGGCGGCCGCAGCATGCATCCAATATTACGGAATCAAAATTATCCTGCGCTGCGGCCTGGGTACCTGGGTGGCCCACCTGCCTGTGCTAGCCTGGATGGAATGGAATGGAAATGGGATTTCCACCAAAGTGTGGGGGAACAACCTGCACCATCTGCACCATCTGCTCCATCTGCTCCATCTGCTCCATCGCCTTAGTCTCCTGGTCTTTGGTCTTGGTCTCTCGCTCGTTTGACCATCTTGCTCTTCCATTCACTCGACTTTCTATATAGTCTCTACGGACCCCACCGCACCCGGCTCCCCAAAAGGTCGCCCGACAGCTTTCACCTCCATTCGTTTGACACGACATACCCACAAATACCCTCCGCAGCAGCGCGCTCCACTCGATACAGATACAGGTACACGATGGTCTGGCGCACGACGATTATCACCTGCACGACGTGCTTCCTCCTCGGTGAGTCGAGTCGACAGCTGCTGCATAATGGCTTGGAACAGCTGCATGCTCTACTACTACTACTGCTATTTCTGCGTCCTGCCCACAACTCGGGCCCGCACGGCGCTCCACGCGGCGCAGTCCACAGTCCACGGCCCACGGTCCGCCGTCCGCAGTCGTAATCTGAATCCTGACCTGACCGCCTGATACCTGTCTTCTGATTGCGTGCGACCGCCGGATCCTGAACCAGACCCAGACCCAGACCCAGACCCACTAATTCTCCGACCTTCAGAAGCTCACACGCAGGAACGACATTCACGCACTGGATCGCGGACCACAACGTCCTCTGGCGCAGCCCGCTGACGTCCGAGGCGCTCGCCGAGAGTATACGCTACTATGCGCTCGTGGGCATGGGCCCGACGTACCTCGCGTACGTGTACGTGTTTATCGGCATGGCCGCACTCGTCGCGAGCGGGTGGAAGCTCCACTCGGGGTGGAGGGGTAAGGGCGGCGAGGTGCTGTTCGACGGTGCGAGCTTGTGTGAGTAGTGCAAGAGATCAGAGGTTTGGGCGAGGCTGCAGGCTGATGGCAGTGCTTGTTGCGAGCGTCACGTACAACCAGATCACGGAGGTGTATCCCAGTAAGTCCAAGTTTAGCCGCCGGGCACAGTTGCAAGCTCACGCTGCAGCCCTCACGTCCTTCCCGAACCCCCTGCCCGAGAACCTCACCGAGCACGACATGTTCCCCGCCCTCGCGAGCGCGGTGCGTGACCTCGCCAACGACAACATTATCACTGCCGTGATGCTCACGGGCGTCATGCTTCTCCAGGTACGTAGTAGTGCACGTTTGTGGAACCGGCGAGGAATTCCCAGATACCCGGCGCTTGCTTCCCGGTCTTGGTCAAGCTTCTGACACCCAGGCCGGACGATACTACTCGTCCAAATCGTCGGGCGAGGTCTACCCCCGCTCGACGGACACGTCGGCCCAGAGCTCGCCCGCCGCGACGCCGCGGGACGAGCTGCCCCGCTCGCCCATCTCGGAGCGCCACGCCACGCCCTTCCGCGAGCTCACGGAGGCGGAGGCGCTCGAGCTCCGCGACTCGGACGCCGAGACGCCCAAGCCTGCCGCCGCAAAGTCGCACCACCGCCGCCGCAGCAAGAAGTAAAGTCACCACTGAAGTGTAGTAGCGCTCATCCGCCGACCTGACATGACCTGCGGAAGGAAACTCCATCTAGTTTACCCCACCACATAATTATTGATATGATCTGGGCTCAACACCCAGAGCGGCGCCGCCTTATGCCGGCTTGGGCGGGCGCTGCGGCCAAACTACCCCATCTATAGGATACCATGCCCCGCGATGCAGGGATAGACAGCGATAACGCCGACTGGGAGTGGGAGGCGGTGTGGTGTCAGTGTCGCGTGAGGTGTGTGCGTTCGCGGGAGTGATGGTGTAGAGTGGCGCCCTCATAGTATTCATCTTGCGGTACTGATCAACCATACCTTGTGCGACTTACACCTCATCCGTCGTTAACCCGGGGCTACGCTACGGATGTCTTTCTTGGAAACTTCTGCTGTGTCTCCCTAATATACGTTTACGGGTCTCATGAATACTGCCCAAAAAGCACTAAACCGCCGCGAGCAAGTACACCTAACCAGCAGCAATCATCTCCTCCAATCTCTACTCCCACCCCGCAGCCTCCTCAAAAAGGTCTTCAACGCGCGCGCCCGAATCCCGTTCATTCCACTTCCGCACCAGCTCGTCCGCAGCCTTGACGGCCTTGACCGTCTCCGGATCGTCGGGCACACCGATCTGGAGCGCTGTATCCCGATGCGTCCACCGCCCGCCGGACTCTTCGTTCACGATGGTCGCGAGGCCGCGGGCGCGAAAGCCTGCCGTCAGCTCAAGAACTGTGAGGGTGTTCGCGATTGCTGTTCCTCGCGGCTAGCCGTACGGCAGTGACGTGTGGCGCGTCAAGGAGTATTAAGGCACATTGCTGCATAAACTCACGGGTAAGCTTTTTGGAAGCCTGCTTGCCGAGCTTGAGCATCGCCGCCTCGCCAACGAGGAGCTTCCGCTTGGGACGGATCTCCCTAATTTCCTCGCTGTCCGAGTCCGAGTCGGTGAGCTCGTAGACTTGGGGCGGCGGAGGCGGCGGCGGCGGGGAGAGAGGGACTACCGAGTCGTCCGACTCGTCCGACTCGTCCCCGTCCGAGTCGTATGCGGGAGGTGGGCGGGCGGACGTCGGGGCGTTGGCCGAGGCTTCAGACCGGTGCGAGCGGGAAGTGGCGGCGGTTTTGGCAGAAGAATCGTAGCTGGGTCGTGCGGTCGACGAGTGGCCTGTCATGGTCCATGCAGCGGTCGTTGAAGTTGCCTGGGATGCCGTCGCTGAAGTAGCAGCTTCGGGAGTCGGCTCGGGCGTGGGCGATGCCACGGGGGGAGGGCGCCAGAGCACCCACCGAAGGCATGGCTCCTCTACTGGGGTTGGGTCGCGGCTGCGGCTCGGCGTCGGGCTCCTGGCGCGCTCCTTGCCTTTGCCCTTATCCACAATCTCACTGCGCTCCGCTGCGGAAACGCTTTCGCGAGGGCCACGGTGCCTCGAGGACCCCGAATGCACACGCCGATCGGCGTCCGTGTCCGAGTCGAGAACGATAACGTCCCTCTGCTATCGTCAGCCCTCCTAACCCCAATCCCTCCGTCGCCTAGATGCTCACCTTGTTCTGCGACTGGTGCTGCATGTCACGCTCGTGCCTGTGCGCGTGCTTGCGGTCATGCTTGCTACCCTTGTTACCGCGTATGCTCTTGTGCTTCTTGTGCTCACGTCGCTGGTCCCCGTGCTTCACCTTGTGTGTGCTCTTGTGGGACCTCTCCATGAGATCGGGTGTCCCCACCTCCGCAGCGGATGCCCAGCCTACATCTTCCCCAACAGACTCCCCATCCTCGGCATCCAGGGGCCGCACAGCGCGCTTCAGTACTCTCCGCACTCCAGCGAGTTCGAGCGCGTCCGGAGTGTATGCGAGCATACCGATACGGATGTCCGCGGACTGCGAGATTGTGGAGAGTGTCGATGAGTTTGATGAGAGCGCCGACGAGTGGGATGACTGCTCGGACGAGTTGGACGAGTTGGAGAATTGTGAGGAAGTCGGAGATGGGAATGCCGAGGCAAGCGTAGAGGACAGGGACGAAGATGCGGAGGGGGAGGAGGGCGGCGAAAAGTTTGCTGATGACAAACGTGAGCGCGAAGACGGCGTCGGGGTTGGGGAGTAAGTGTAAGGCGTTGACCAACGAGCGCGCTTGCCCTCGGTACTCGACGCGGAAGAAGTGGAAGGTGAACGGCGACGTTTGGGTGACATTTCTGATGTGGTGAGCACGCCGCGGGGCGGGAACATACCTCAACGTCAACGAAGTATCATCGGCCGGAAACACAGCCGTGAGATGTGTAGGTGAAGTATTGGGATTGAAGAGGGGGCAAGAATGCAAGAGACGATGAGGAAAGACAGTGAGAGAGAAAGAAAACGAGTGAGTGAGCAAAGGTCAAGAAAACGATGGGGTGAGGACACGATATATACCGTGAGAACTTGGCCGGGCCCTCGTAATGTCGGGATATACCTAGCGTTCTAGTCATCCCCCTCGCCCCATGCACACAAGCCGTGTATCCCCCTTCGAGGCTGAGAGGGCGTCGACCGGCGTCGAACGCCTCGAGGCGATGTGTGCTTATCTTGTGTGTCTGCTGAGGCCACCACTAGACTGCTCAGGCCTCTGCGTCGCTGTGGCATGGCGTCTCTATGCCTGGTATCGGCTAACGCAAACCGGCCTTCTGCTACGAGTGTATGTGGTCCACAATCTGCCAATGTAACTTCATGTCCGGTCGTCAACGTCAGCCGTGACAGGCCTCCTTGAGCCTGCAAGGCTGGAGCCGCGCCATGGTGAACAGATTAGATTGGCAGATGCTAAGGTTACTAAGCATCCGTGTTAGCCCGACGCCGCAGCTCAGCGTCAGGCTGCACCGCTCCTCTCATCGATGTGCACATCCTGCTTCAGTAACTCGGCTCGCCAGTAGTCGATTAGACCGCGACCGCGACGTCTTACCGCTCCCCAACCTTCCCTAGCCACTTCGCTCCATACCCCTCGTTGCCGTTCCGACAGAACACGTTCCGCACTCCATCTCCCCATCTTTTAATCCCAGTCACCAGCCGCCGATCCGAGTTCGCAGTCGCCAAGTCTATGCATACACCCCTCCACTCTCTCGCTCGTCCGCCGCTCAAGCCTTGCTCGGAGGCTGCAGCGCCTGGAACTCGCGCTGGAGCGCCATGATCTGTTGTCAGCTGTTGCCAGAGGCTCAAGCTCACCTCCTCCTTCTTCTTGTTGGCCTTTGCCTCGTGTTCCTTGATCTGGCCCTCGACGCGGGTGCTGCTGTCAGCGGAGTTCTCAGGTTGCGGAGAAGGAAGGAAAGGAGGTAGAGGAGGAGGAGAAGTTGGGGGTGGTGCGGTGTTGCACGGCCAGTGCGTGCTCCTGTCACGTAGCGTCCACCGATACCCCGCACGACATTCGGGGTCGTCCGTGGCATGGCCTTGAGGTCTCGGCTGTCGATTCCGCTTCTCAGCCACCTCGAGCCAACTCGGCGCCGACGCACGTCCCCCGTCGAGCCGCGCACACCTCCACGCCATTGGCACCACGGCAGCACGGTACCCCGCCGCCCCCATCCTTCATCACCATCGCCACCCCGGCACCCGACTCACATCTCGCTCTTGATAAACTCAATTCGCTTCTCGACATTCGCCTTGGCCTCCGAGTGGTCCTGCGGCACGAGACCGGGCCCAATGAGCTTGTACACCGTGTTGTGCGCCTTGAGGTTTGCGAATTCCTGCAATGTCAGTACAACGCCACTTTAGCTATTTACCTTCAGGACGAGCTGGTTCTCGGAGAGCTGCGCGTCGAGACGTTGTCTTGCCTCGATGACGCCCGCCATTTCTGCGGACAATTAGCAGCAAGCACACAGCGGAAAGATGTTTCTGTTTACGCACCAGTCTCGAGCTTCTGGAAGTCACGCGACGACGTCTGCAGCTTGGCCTGCACGGCCGCGATCTTGCTGTCGGCCATTTTGTCGGTGTATGGGTGATGGTGAGGTTTGGGATCTTGCGGACTGTGATGGCAACAACACGACGACATCGAACACGCTGGTGGACATGAGCTCAGACCCATAGTATACTCAGATATTTGATTCCGTCGACCTCCACTTTTCGTGCGCCCAGGACGAGAGTGTCGCGCGTCGAAAATGTGGGCCTCCACTCTGGCGTGCACTCTGAGTACACTCATCCCATCGCCACCCAACATTCTGCAACGCGAGAGCTTGCCTCTTCCTCATCGCCTTAATCTTCCTCCTCATCGTTCTCACATCTTCACTTTTGCTCACTTGCATCTCTCGTAGGCGCGATGCCGCCCAAAGGCGAGAAACGCGTCGCGCCAATCTCCTCCTCGGCCTTCTCCTTCAGCCTCGGCACGCCCGCGAGGAAGAAGCAAGCAACCGTCGGGTCTCCAGCGAGGAACGTGTCTTCCCCTGTCCCACGACTCCCCACCACAACGGCATCCACAGCCTCGTCGAACCTGACGACGCCGAAACGCCCCCCACGCCCCGTGTCGGACCTGCACCCCTTCACCGAGACTCCAAAGCGCGCACAACAGGCCCTTCCTCTTCCCTCGCCGTTCCTCGTAGCCAACCCTGCCAAGGCGGGAGCAAGCACCGGCGTCGACAGCCCGAAACGCCAACACCGCATAAACGATGTCCTGGACGCTTCGCCCTTCCGCGTCAACGCTCCCGGGCCACGACAGACCATCACCGCCCCGCCGGCCGTCGCGATTCGCGAGAAGGAGCGCGTGGCTGACGCTGAGGATGTGGGTGTGAGCCCGAGGAAGTTTAAGGGGAATATACAGTACAAAGGACCAGGGTGAGTCTTGCAATGAAGCTGTGTTCACGAAGGCCTGCAAAAGCTAGCTGCTGACTGGCTTGCAGTCCCCCGCCGTCGGTCCGCCTCGCCGCCATCCTCTCGTCATCGAATACCGCCATGGTGCTCTTCTATACCGCCCAACAGCACTCCGTGCGCTCTATGAAGTCCGCAACGCCTGTACTGGCACAGCTGCGGACCGCGCCCGTCCGACTCGAGGTCCTTGGTACTGTTGACGGGAGGACACATTCGGCGGTCATGCTCCGCTGCCGCGTGCGATGTTGGCCGGAGCATCCCTCGCCTGATACGCTGCTCGTCGTGTTCCAGGCGCTTCCCTCCGACTGTCCCCTTGTCGGCATCGATCCCCGTGTTGTAGCAAGCTCTGCTGGGAAGAAGTACGAGGTCGGCCTGTGGAGTCCCTGGAGTACTGGGCCAGTTATGCCTACCTACGATTCCGTGCTGTTTGCGTCGCGATACCTTATTGCTGAGTCTGTTGTTGTGTAGATTATGTATTCATCTGTAGTGTACTTCTGCCTGTCTGACTATACTGACCTCTGACTGTGCGGACGAGCTGAACGTCATCTCTTGGCCAAGATCTAGTCTTAGGAGGCACCCGTTCCAGTCCTAGTTCGTCCTCGCCTCCGTCCTCCGACCCCACCTGCTTTCCGTCCTTCTCTTACTCGAACACAAAACGCAGAAACTGCCCACGAGCTCGCCTTCGCGTGCTCGCTACGCTCTCCCAACCCTGATTCGAGCAGGGGACCTGCGGATGAAGAGGAAACCATTACAGTCCGACGCTCTACCAACTGAGCTATTGAGAGGAAGACGGGAGGAAGGTCACGTGATGCGCCGATCTTCGCAGCTCGACGTTCGCGATCAACGTCTTATCTGATCACCAAGCTACTCCAGAGAAGGGATAGTGCGGCCCACCCATCCGGTTCTTGTTGTAACAGACGCTACCGTCATAAGTGGAATATAGGCATGAGCTACTGCGGCTCTCTGTAGAGATACATGACGGAGTCTAAATCGAGAACCAAGTTAGCCCGTCGTGCCACAAATGGGCGTGTAAGTGTATGGCAAATATCGCATCCGACATCGCATCCGACACTTCGCTCTATGTCCGCGAGACGTTCAGTACATCCTGTTGACATTTGCCCTGCCATTCAGTGCGTCAAGAAAGCGTCTCTGATGTAGATACCTACAGACACTGCCCGACTCGTGAGCGGTGGTAAGCGTACTGTATCACGGCCGTGATTCGAGGGACCGTGCCACACGACATTGCCAACCGTAGCGTGATGCGCTGGTTGCACGCTGTATATCCGAACAAAACAGATAACATCAGCTGACAGCCCAAATAACCCCCGAAACCAACTGCCCGCTGCGCTTGGAGGCTCTGGCTTGGCATTCCACGGATGGTGCCTTGCGTTGCTGTTTTTGACTTGTCTTCCGACGGTAAGAGGCAAATTATGGTTATCCACGCTGCACAAGCGCTCGTGCGAGCATGTGATTTTGGGAGTCTCCTGATCTCGTGGGCGACTTCGAGCTCGTGCTTACCTGCGAAACCGTGTACATAAAGGACGCAGCGGGGAGTGCGATGACCCCAAGCCACCGCCGTTCCTCTGAGCTACAGACGCCACGACATGAAGACCGCCTTCGCTACACTCGCTCTCCTCTTCGCTTCCCCCATATCAGCTTGGTGGGGCGATACCCTCGCACCTAGGGCCGACCCAGAATGGATCTATGCAACGGTCATCCTCTACGACCCACGCTCAGGCGATAACAGCACTGCATGCTGGTACGAGCATCACTCACGCTCAAGTGTCGACCGGCTCATTCCGGCAAACTCGACAATCAAAGTCTCCTGCGGTGTCAGAGATTCTATAAGCAGAGACGATATCTACCTCAAAGTCTACCCCGGGAAAAGGTATCCCTGCTGCTTCGTCCCTGCTTGGGAAACCGACATTGATCCGTTGACGTTCGGCAACAATACGAATCATACCGTGCGCGAGTGCCCTCAGAACCAGACAGAGTGTATCGTCACTCCCGCGCCGCCGTACTCGCCTACCGCCACGCCTACTTCGACTACTGCCTCAACCACTGCCTCGGTTAGTAGCTCGCCTACCACTCCTACGACTCCTACTTCAACTACTGCCTCGACTACTGCCTTTAGTGCATCAACGGCAGGATGTCCAGGGTGGCGACAACATTGATTCTGGGCATATAAGGTCTCCAAGCTGACAGTTCCCACAGTCGCAGGCTCGGCGCGCCGTCTACGTTCCTGTCTCCGCTATATGTACCATCCTTTTCGCCCTGTTGTGGACCCTCACGTAGCTGCACACAATGAGCACAATGAACACATTGAGATGCAGCATTGCGCCACATGACGGATCCAGTCACACACTGTCATCGGGGAACTCGAGCGATGGCGAGGGTCTGTGCGCCACACAATCTGCTCCCGTTGTGTTTGTGTCCTCGCACGACGGGGTGTGTGTGCTGTATACAGTGTGCTTCTCGCTCTTGTCATTTCTCTTTCTCTCTTTTCCCCATACAGCATCGACCACTCCCTCTGCTGTATCCTTCAATGCTCGCATCGACATCATGTCGGCGCCGACCACAGCTCAACCTGAGCTGCTTGCTCAAGACGATAACTCCACCCCCAGCAACGCACACACTCCTCCCCCTCCATTTCGCCCCTCCGCGGCGCCTCTCGACCACGCCTACTATCCGCACATCATGGACAGCATCATCTATTACGCCGACCATACCGCACTTCTCAAGCTTCGGGCCACCTCTTGGGCCATGTGTGAACGCGTCGATTCTATCCTGGCTCGCCATGTCGTAATCCACACTGCCGATATCGTGACCCAAGAACACGTCGC
>Ga0160505_101642_pt1 | contig 10406 bp, 6 predicted proteins | sample DIDeMG_FD_108225 | JGI IMG/M metagenome (GOLD analysis project Ga0160505, IMG submission 108225) | Enriched chicken feces microbial communities from UW Madison campus, WI, USA - DID2874_E49_Stillage MG | ecosystem: Host-associated > Birds > Digestive system > Large intestine > Fecal ...
AGAAAAAAAAAAAAAAAAAAAAAAAGGGGAGAAGAAAAAGATGGAAATGTTTAAGTGGTTTTTTTTTTTTTTTTTTTTTTTTTTTTTTTTTTTTTTTATTTTTTTTTTTTTAATTTTTTTTTTTTTTTTGGCAAAAAAGACACGGTAATATGTCAAAGACCACTCTATACCAGCCTACGCGTAGGTCTTGGCCTTTGAGCGTCGGTTCAAAGCGGAAAAAAGAAATTGTATAAATGAAATTTCGAGTTAGGGTAGGCTCGGGTGGGCTTCCAGAGGGATAAGAGAGGAGTAAGACAAAGCGGTTTAGTAATAAGCGGGTTAGGAATGGATTAATGTAGGTTAATGGATTAATGTAGGCTAATGGATTAATGAGGATCAACGTCGATTATTGAATACACGAATTAGTTAATAGCTAAAAATGAAGCTTAAACGCAAATGCCAAAGCAGCATCGTAAACCGAAGCAGGTTACCCTTCCATCTCACTAACGTCAGCAAATGGTACGTCAGGCCCAGCTCGTTCTTCTTCTTCTTCTTCTTCAAATCTCTTGGTTAAAGCCAATAGGAATATAGTTCATGTTCATTCCGCCCCCTAGATTCGATCTGTTCAAAACGAGTTAACCCTGGCAATACCCGGTCAAATAGGTCTTGTTCGATATCAGCAAAATGATTTTTTGCGTGGATTGAAATGGCTTACGTGTTTACTTGGTGGCTACCTGTGGGCATGTGGGTTTATATACGAGGCGTACATGCTGGGTATTGATAGGGCTAGGGTAATTACCACACACAGCTGTTCATTTTTGGCTTAGAATTTCTTTTTTGGCGTCCAGATTGGTGAAATGTTGGCTTTGTTTTGGGGGGTATGGCTGACTAACCCTCGCGCTAAACTCCTTTGGGGGCGGCCGACGAAACAACAGCAGCAGGACCAGGTACCGGTACCCTAAGAACCGACGGCACATGCATATAATGGTGTGCTTGTTGGGACTACTATTTATATAGCGTAGTGTTCACCGTGTTTGAAAGGATATAACGCGAATACAGTCGAGCCACGGTGTGTGATGGGTCGATACACATTGCAAATCCCATGGATGCCACATGAAGATGGACAATCCTGTGTTTCGCTAAATGGTTCACAGATTGTATCTGACCACAGAGACTTGCAGGCATACCGTCGAGACGCCATAAGAGCCAGGATGTGGGCCAGTTGATGATATCATCTACTGTTGTTCACAATGACACAAAATTGTGCGCCGCCTCAGAGCGCGACGGAAGAGAATCCCCCGGTCCCATGTTTATTTTCTGGGTGGCGCTTGGCACTCGGCGCCGAGAGGACAGGTAGTCCCCTCGTTTTGACAGCACGAATCCGCGACCTACGAAATCGGCCGGAACCACGATTATCATGAGAACCTAGGAGCCCCTTGTCTGGTTGCCTAGAGCCGTTATTACTTTTGGTCCACGCCTTTGTTGCGCGCTTTTTCTAAGCTGTTGCTCCAGAGTAAAAATAATAATCATTAGAAGCTTACGTACTAGTGGTATGAATGCTTGTAGATCTGGGTATTAACAAAAATATTAAACTCAGGCCTTTAGGAGAGTAGGCAATATATTGTCATGCAGTCCGGCGTGATATGAATAATCTCTCTTTTTGTCTTGTCCGCCATGTTGGTTTTAGGAAAAAAAATCAAGAAATCGATTAATTAACAATAAATGAGTAGGCAAATCGCGAAAATCGTTTCCTCCTTTGGAAAGTCCACAGTATTCCATGTACAAGCATCGTGTTTTAGACATGCTTAACCCCCTTGAAGGCAGAAATTGAATTTTACAGTGGTTAATTTTTGCTTTACCAAAAATATCTACTCTTTTCGTAGATGGTGTGGAGATTACTGTCAGGGTTGGTGTCAATAATAATTATATATCAGAATGGCGTTTTTTGTATTAGAAAATCTACGTTTTTTTATTATTCCCATTGCCATGGGAATCTTTGATCGTACTCGCAGCTACAGTGGGGTATAAAATTAGAAGCTTCATCCATTATGATAGACTAGAAATTTGGAAATCTGTTATTGATGGCCTGGAATCTGTGTCTTTTTTTTTTTTTTCGGATTACTGATTTGACCTGATAAATCTGCCACTATTGAAAGACAGTTGGTTTCATCTTGTTTCAACTCGATTAAACTCCCATAAAAGCACCCTGATCAAATGCTCTAGTGTGGTCATTTTCGGCCAGCACAAATGCAAATCAGTTGGAATACGTTGAACAGGTAAAATTCATGTCAAATACCTGACCAAACAATTGAGTGCTTAAACAACCCGCTGCACAAAAGTCCCCCAGTATATTGAGCTGATTACGACTTAACCTAGCCATATACACGGTAAAGCTCTTCACGTTTTAGCTAGCTAATGAACCCTCTAGACGTCAAAGTCTGCGCGAGTGCCTGGTCACAATTAAACTATGCATCCGATAAACATTTAACCCCTTTTTCTTGTACATGCATGAAATAATTCAAACGCCGGTACGTATGAATGTAAGCACACATGAAAAGCCCTAAGTTGCCATCACGCAGTACGTTCAAGATCCCAGACTTTCAAAAAAGAATTCCCCAGGCGAATCCTACCAAAAAATCAAGCGTAGCTCTGGACCATACTCTACTGCCATCAAACAAAACAAAAAAGTGGAGACGATTTTTCATGCGTTCCAACTCTGAGGAAAATGTCTAATCCGCCCATGTTTTTTTCTAACCCTGATTAGCTATAATAGCTAATCCTATTTCCGGATTATTTAAAAGGGTGTAGAGGATGACGTCAGCAATATTATGCATTGTTAAAAAGCCTAGACGTGCTTAATCTATGCCGCCATTATTATTTTGTTCACATTGGTTTTCATTGGTCCGTTTGCGTTACGGGTGGATGCTATCAGCTGACCGAGAGGCTTTGGCACACGCTGGTATCGTGTCGGTTGGATTAAATCTGGGTCCACATAGATGGCTTTATGTTTGGTATGAGAAGTAGTCGCGAGGGCCAATGTCAATCAGGGAAAAGCGGTCATTAAAATATGGTCAAGCGATGAGTGCACAACCACACTGGTGCAGACAAAAAAAAAAAGAAAAAAAAAGTGATATGATCAACCGTACCTATGAAATCTGCCAAATCTAAGCACTCAAACCTGCTTGGTTTCTTTTCAAAATTTCAAAATCTTTAACTTGCAACTCTTTTTGCCTACTTTAATTTTGGCCTTGTAACGTTTTAACTCGCATCTTGATGCCACCAAATCAGTCCCGACTTAAGCACATAGTAGTACACCAACCACAAGTATTCCAGCAATTTATATAGCAATTTAAATCAGTTAAACAAGTTTTCCACTCATATTCACACCATTATAGCCCTTGGACCTGTAAGCATTTAAGAAACTACATGTCAATTGCCCCTTAGTACCTTAACAGCATAGATTATTGTCAGTATAAAACGAGTGTCAAACTTTTCTAGGCTCTGTACACTTACCCGATCATTGACGTGAACAAAGCAACAGGCGGCTGTAACTTTTATGAAACTGAAACCAGCAGCGATAGCTTCGCAACTACCAACCTGTACTTCCAACATAAATAACTAAAATATTCAGAAAATTTTACGAGTCTAGACCTAACAAGTTGGTAACACAAACTCTGAACGTCCCTGTTTTTCTTTTAAGGGTGCAAATATTAACATACACTCTCAAAACAGTACTTATAACGTACATTACAATATCAAGCATCATAGCGCAGCCTAAAGGAATCCCGGCAGAAATGGAAACTAGAAAATTATAAGTTACATGTATTCTTGGGCCAATACAACAGGAAGACAGTAGTATAGTTTATTGTACTAATTATCTGTAAATCTGGATTTGAGTAGATTATGTAAAAATGCACGGGGTGATAATGGTAATGAATAGTGCCAGCTATCGATCGCCATTTTTACCCGAGCCTGCCACCTGGTGAATTAGTTTTACGAGGACCATACCACTAGAGAGTCACAATGTAGCTGAGATTTGAGTGAAGAGTTCTCCTTTTTGTTTCTTGTGATATCTGCTTCATCACTCCTGTGTCTGCTGGCCAATGCAAGTCCAGATCCCACTATGAAAGAAACATGGGCATCTTAAAGAAGCTCAAAGCGCCGTTACTAAATAGGTCCCTTCGGTCTTTTTCATCTTTACACGTAGGTAGAAGGTCTGTCCTAATATTTAGAAGTTGACCAAATAAAATTAACAAATGCAAAAACAAGACACACAGCATTGAAAAATCTGGTTTAATAATTAGTTCATTATAATTGCATCAAATAGTCACAAATAAGAACTTACTCTAGCCTCAGAGAAATCCATTTGTTGGCTATCGAACTTTTTCATGACGTTAAATGTCCTCGATAAGCTTGTGACCCTCTTCAGTCTCAAACCTTGTAGTGTGGTCACGTGCACTCTAACAAAATATGTTTGCATCCTTTGAACGCTCGTTGAAGACATCGAGCTCTTGTTTCCAGGTGGTCATCTTCTTGACCCTGCCTCCAACTGCTTCTTGGATAGATAGCTAATCAGTTTATTGTTCTTAAATCAAAGGGTTACATACAAAATTACAAAACAAAACGATATACAAAGAAGACATGAAATTTCAAAACATTTGTCTCTATGAGACTGGCAAAGTAGCGGTATCAGTGCGCGCAATAAGTTCAGACGTTTGATGGCGCCGAATTCTCCATGAATATCTTCATGTGCTAAAGGACATAGAAGACGGACTCTTCAATATGACTTCTAACAGTCTTGGTGGCAAGAATGTTGTTATTTGTTGTTATAGTCCTTTTTTTGCTACTTCAAAGGATATGACTTGGGTTTTAAACCTCTTGGCCTATATTTGGAGTACTATTTATTTGTTACAGTCACTTTGATTTTATAGATCTGTGAAATTTAACAATCAGAAAAACGGTTGTATAGTGTAGTGGTGATCACATCGGATTCTGATTCGCATCTTAAATTCCGGGAACCCCGGTTCGATCCCGGGTACGACCTATTTTTTAACTTTTTTTGATACGAGTAGTTATTCTTCTACCTAAAACTTTCTCTTCTTCTAGCCATCTATTTTGCCGTCGTCTCTTCAATCATTGCCACCGTTCTTCCATTGTGCGCATGAACCCCCTGGTCTTCTGTTATTGGAGATCCTTTTATTTTCTCTGGGTTCTGTTGTTCTGAGTCCGATCGCTTCTTTATTCGGCCCTTGTCGCAACCCCATTTTTTTGCTTGATCTGCCTCTCAAGTTCATCCGCCATATCCAAGCCCTTTTCCCCGATCAGCTCAATCTAGACAGCAACGTCTAGCATTAGGAATCATAATGAGCAGCCCTGATCACGATTCCAGCGAGGTTCTGGAGCTTTATTCGTCGCCCCCAGAAACAAATGACTTTTCTATTGTGAACGTGGAGAGCGTAGATCCCATAAACCTTGACGATGACAACGACGATGACAACGACGATGACAACGACGATAACAACGACGACATCGTGGAGATCTCCGCCAACGCCACGCCACAGTCAGAAACATTGGCTTCACGGCCACCAGCAGGCACCCGCCGCAACTCTGGCGGTGATGACCTCGAAATCACATCTGTAGAAATGCACACCCGGCCGCCGCCGCAGCGCCGCAACATTCTAAATTTGCCCGGTGGAAGTATGGCGTTCTTTTTACCGGAACTCAACGGATATTCAGACTCATCGTCACGGACTCCGACTCCACCGCGGACCACTTTTAATATCCCGCGCTCAACTGCACGGCCTCGTCCCAGCAGAAACGGTAGCAGCAACAACAACAACAACGACAGCAACGACAATGGTAGCAGGTATCGAATGCGTGACCTGATAATGCCGAGATTCCAGTCTGTACAGGGCGCGCTCTACCAGTTTCTAGCGGGGCTTCATTCGCGCGAGGACGACGATCTCCAGCGTGCGCTACGGTTGTCAGCACAACAATACTCTTTTCCCTACCAGGGCACAAATAATAGCCCCAATATTGAAGATGCGCGCACGCTGCCTGTTCCAAAGGAAGTGCGTCCAGGTTTCACGCGTGCTATTGATCCTACCGACACATATGAATGCGCATGGTGCCGGGTCGAGCTCAACGAGGGTATTCCAGAGCGGACCAAGGCCAACGAGGAGGAATGGATAAAATCTTTTAATGGCACAAGTGATGTTGATAGACAAATGTCAAAGCGCATTTTCTTTTCCGGCTGCGGCCACGTTTACTGTGGCTGGTGCGTGAAACGCATTGTTAACCGGCCCAAGACGCGTGTCAAGAAGAAGCAGCGGCCGGACCCGGCCCTGGTCAACTCGCAGTACATTGCATCGTGCTGTGTGGACGGTTGCCGCAAGCCATTCCGCGGCAAATTTATAGAAATCTTTTGCTAGTGTCAGAAGAAACATCCATCAGCCGGCGCGCACCATGGAAATAACGGATCATGCATGTTTTGTTTTCTTATTATTATTGCTAATTATTTATTTATTTGTAAACTCTTTCTGTTTTATGCTCGATTATATTTATTAACTATGATGCATTGGTAAAGAAATTGACTAGTTTAATCCGCCGTTTTCACGAGCTCGAGAAGCTCGGCTGCAGGCAGTCGTGCACTCTCGGAGCAGCAGAGCAGTCGCGGGAGCACTTGTGTATGCATCACCGCGGTAGCACGCGGTGCTAGCTGCTCGAAACTGCGTTTCTGCGCCGGATCGACTCGGAATTGCATATGTTGGAAGCTTTCAACGTCAGCGACCTCGGGCCACGTCTCGGTGGTAGGCACACCTAGCGTCTCAAATATTGCCCCAATCAAAGCAATATCACTAGATTTTGAGTTCTCGTTGTGAAAGGGAGATATGGCGCTGGCGGTGCTCTCTGAGGCGTAGAGCTGGCACGCAATGCATCCAACGGCCCACATGTCAAGCCGGGCGCCGTAGTTCTCAATGCCAAAGAGCAGCTCTGGCGCTCGGTAGGTACCTGAACCTACGTCTGTAATTTTTTGGTCGGCAGGCTCCTTTCCGTAGTTATCTGGTCCCAGCCACGCAATGTCAAAGTCAATCAGTTTCAATTGGCTGTCGGCCGTGTTGCCTGTGCCTGTGAACATTAGGTTTGCCGGCTTGATGTCGCGGTGGATCACGTCTCTGCTGTGAAGAAAGTAGAGTGCGTCCGCTAGCTCGTTCATAATGCGGTCAGCGCGCGCAATGGGGAGGGTGTTGGCGCCATCCGGCCCACGGTGGTGCTTGAGTAGAGTTGTCAGGTCGAGCTCGTAGAAGGGCAGCACGATCGTGAGCTGCTGGTCCAGCCCGTCGTCCTCCATCCAGTCGTCAAGAAGCTCGGTGATGTGCGCGGGCCGGTCTGCCAGAAAGCTGCGCAGCAGGGCGGCCTCCTTGAGCGCGTCATGAGGGGGCCGTAGCTCGTCGGGGATTGTGGTTTTAAGAGCGACAATTCGGTTGTTGCTGAAAGTGTCAATGGCGCGGGAGACATCGGCGTAGATGCTGGACCCGACAGGGCCCTGCTTGACGTAGCGTTCGGGCATGGCAAGAGGTATATATCACTGGTACACAAGGAGTGGTGATCAGGATGACAACAAGGCCGGGCCTTAACGTGGGGTTGGAAAATGCGCGGTCCGCGGCGGTTAGGGCATCCCCGGAAGCACGCTTGGGAGGAGGATCTTTGTTTGGATAGTACCGTCGGTTGCTCTGTGCAACTTTCATCCTTCACGCCAATTCCAATCATTGCTAACAACGATAACAGCACCAACACCAACCACAAAACCCACTAAACACATACCCGCTTCCATCTGTAAGAAGAATGACAGTAACGCTCGGAGGCTGGGTCGAGATGGAGACCCATGATATCGGCACGTCTATCTACAACGAGCAGCCACTCACTGCCGACAAACGCGCACTCAAATGCCGCAGCCTTGATAGTGCCATAGCTGCAAACGACCACTCTGCCTTCAAGATGATGGCCATGTCGCGCGAGGGCCTTGTCGCGGCAAAGTATCGTCGGGTTTTATGGCCAAAGCTGCTGGGCGTCGACCTGCACGGACTCGAAGAAGATGAAAGCGACGCCATTGAGGAGTCCCAAAGCGATGATACCCAACGTACCCAAATTGGCGATAACGACTCCATCGGCAATGATGAGGAAAAGAAAGCTGAAAGTGGGGCCGCCACCAGCACTCTCGAGGGCGGCTGGCGCGCGCTACCGCCGCATCCTGAAGAAGAACAAGTTCGACTTGACGTGAACCGCTCATTTGTGTTCTACCCGACGTTCGCGAGCAATACTGAGCGCGAAGAGCGACGCCGTGACTTGTTTGACGTGATTACATATGTGCTGCGTCGCAACCCAGCACTCAGTTACTACCAAGGCTACCACGACGTGGGCCAGGTGCTGCTTCTTGTACTGGGACGCCCACTTGCAATGCGTGTACTCGAGCACGTCTCTTTGTACCTGCTGCGCGATTTTATGCTGCCAACTATGGATAGCTCCATTGATCACCTTCGCCTTTTGCCCGCCATCATTGGGGCCGCAGACAGTGACCTTGGCCAGCTGCTTGCTGGGGTTGACCCCTACTACGCGCTATCCTCAATTATTACTGTCTTTGCGCACGATATGGACTCGTTTGACGACATTTGCACCGTGCTTGACTATGTATTTGCATCGGGCAGCATGGTTGTCCCGCTTTACTTATACGCGTCAATGGTCGTGAGTCGAAAGGCGGAGCTGATGGCGCTGCAAACAACGGACTGTGACATTTTGCACTCGGTGCTCTCGCAATTCCCGTCTCCCATATCACCGGCGCTACTATTTGACGTAATGGCGCGCGCCTCAACACTGCTAGAGGTATATCCTCCGCAATATCTAGATTTGTGGAGCGACATTTCGGAGTACTCGGTGCTAAAGACAACAGCCGCGCCGCAGCCCCCTGGTCGCCGCTACAGCACGACTTATGATTTGGACTCGCATTCTATTGACTCTTTCCGGACCCGGCTTAATAGTACAAGCTCGATGCAAAGCTATGTGACTAAGGGATCCGAAGAAGATGAGGCGGCACTTGAAAATGAGACTGGTGTCGACGATGAGACTGATAGTGATAGCGAGAAGCACGGCACCGCGCCACCGTCTCTTTCAGATTCCACCGCCACGATCCCGAACGAGCGGCCTTTTACTAACAGCTTTATGGAGTCCGAAAAGCAGCCACATAAACTTTTGGCACTGCAGATTGAGGAGTCTAACCGTAAGGCGGCCGAAAAGAAGCGTCTAGAGGACGAGCGGCGGCGCCTGGCAAAGCTCAAGGCCGCGAGTGTCAAAAACAAGGCTTCCACAGATACTGGCGGTGCCAGTCCGGCGCATATTGGAATATTTTCTCTGGCGCGCGTGTCCGAGCTGTTGCATGAAAACACAAGCAACAGCAATAACATTGTGGTGCTCTCGCGGCTCCTACGCCAGGCAACCCGTGCATTGCTTCCGCGCACGGGGCTTGGAATTTCACTTTATGTTGGTGTTTTTAGCGTGCTCATGGCCCATTACTACTTTAACCAGGGTCGCACTGAGATTTTTGCTGGCATGAAGCTGCACTTCCAGTTTGCTTGGGAAAACTTGATTACGCGCTACTTTTAAAGTCGCTATATTCTTTTCCAGTGGAATTGAGAATGTGATGATACGACTGGGGCTTTGAACAATATGGTATTTCCACTCAATGCCTTGATCAAGAGAGTATTAGATGAGATTATGATGACTACGGTACACGATTTATATTGGTGATTTGCTTGGATGTTTTTCGATTCTATTTTTTTTTTTTATGGGAACCTTCATTTACCGGCACTATTTTTTTTCTTGGGCGCTCTTTTACATATATCTTTTAATTCTTTTATTTGGAGGATCTTCGTTGGATGACTGATGATACAGATCGCTTCTTACACCGCTTTGTTTTTTATTATTATCTTTTGGGGGGTGTCTGGTTTCCCGGGTTCTAAAACCATAACTATAAATAAAATACATGATTTTATTATTCTGTCTACTTTTCTTCCTACTCATTTGTTGAAAAAGATACAAAAGCAATGGCATTCTTTGTTCTACTTGTAAAAAAAAAAAAATTCTTGTTAATCGCCTTGGTTTTTATGGTCTTTTCGAAATTGATTGGTTTGACAGCCTATATTACTACCAAGAGCCCGGCATTTGTGCACCATGCAATTTCTCACATGTGAATGCACACTATGAAAGCATAATATTTGGAGTAATAGTTCGTGTCAAGCCTGTCCGTTGAATTGATAAGACTAGGAGAGAGCCGCCAAAAAAAAAAAAAAAAAAAAAAAGGATTAAAAAGTTTAAACTTGTCTGAAGGTTATATTCAAAAAAAAAAAGAAAAAAAAAATGAAAAAAGATTAATA
>Ga0160505_101643_pt1 | contig 10404 bp, 8 predicted proteins | sample DIDeMG_FD_108225 | JGI IMG/M metagenome (GOLD analysis project Ga0160505, IMG submission 108225) | Enriched chicken feces microbial communities from UW Madison campus, WI, USA - DID2874_E49_Stillage MG | ecosystem: Host-associated > Birds > Digestive system > Large intestine > Fecal ...
CAATTAACTGTTTTAAAATTGCGACTTCGTTATAATATCATCTGTCGAGCTGTGCGTCAACTACTTTTTTCAATTCTTTTTAGGAATTCATTTAGTCATTTGGCACATGTAATAATATACCAAGACTTGTGCTATTCGTCAACCATAAAATGATTGATAGACCAACGTTTCTAGTTACTCCGTTTCCAAAGATGATTCGTGATTTTTAGTCCGTGATTTCCGCCTTTTTTAAGGACTTTTTCCGTTATTATTAGCCTATCGTTCGTCTTTTTCCTTTTTGTGTTTTCTTAATTCCTATCATTCTTATAAATTTAAGTATGATTTTATCTATTTTGTGGAATATTTGCTAAAATGGAGAAAAGAATATTGTTCCTAGGAGGACCCAGTATGAAAATACTTGTAGCAGATGATGACAAAGAGATCGTAGAACTATTAAGCATTTACTTACACAATGAAGGCTATGAATCGGTCAAAGCATACGATGGAAAAGAAGCACTGACCAAGATTCGCACCACTTCTGATATCGAGCTATTGATCTTAGATATCATGATGCCTGAAATGGACGGCATGCAAGTCGTCAAAGAATTGAGAAAAGAATCCCAAATCCCCATTATTATGTTGACCGCTAAAACAACCGATATGGATAAGATTCGTGGATTGGTCGCAGGTGCTGATGATTATGTCACCAAACCTTTCAATCCATTAGAAGTCATGGCACGGGTAAAATCGTTATTGAGAAGAACCAAGATGCAGGCTGCTTCAAATCAACCAGAGATTCTGGAAGTAAGCTCCCTTATCATCAACCGCGATTCCCATGAAGTAAAAACGGTGGATGGCAATGAGATCCAATTGACCGCATTAGAATTTGGCATCCTCTACTTATTGGCATCGCATCCCAACCGTGTCTTTAGCGCCGATGAGATTTTTGAACGAGTTTGGAAACAAGAAAGTGTCGTTTCTGCCAAAACAGTGATGGTCCATGTCAGTCACTTGCGAGATAAGATCGAAGAAGCCACGGATGGTGAAAAAGTCATCCAAACAGTATGGGGGGTCGGCTACAAAATAGATGCGAAGTAAACCAACTGAAAAAAAGCGCAACACACCAATCGAAAAAAAGAAACGGATCACGTTGACCTCAAAGGAAATCAGTGAGTTATTTGCGGAAGGAATTGTAACGATTGTTCTTTTACTTCTATTAAATGTCGCTATTTTGGTCATCTTGACCTCAATACGAGAAAACTCACCGGTTTTAGTCGAAGCGATCTATGAATCAAAGAATGCGTTCACGGCTGCCTTCAACACAGATATCTTCCGCAGTGGTCGCAACTTCATTCTACCGATGTTCTTCCTATTAGATGTGATCGTCTTATATTGGCGTTTGATTCGACGTTACCATCAAATGCAGCTACGTCACATTATCAGCGAGCTGCACTTTATCGCAGAAGGCAACTACGATCATCGCATCCCCTTCGAGTTACGGGGCGATTTAAGTCGGATCGTTTCTAATATCAATGGCTTAGTCGACAGTACGGTGGCGGCGATCGAAGATGAACGGCGGATTGAGCAATCCAAAGATGAGCTGATCACCAATGTCAGTCATGACATTCGGACACCATTGACTTCGATCATCGGCTACTTAGGTCTAATTGAAGACCGGCAATACCATTCGGAAGAAGAATTGCTGAAATATACTCATACGGCGTATGTCAAAGCCAAACAAATGAAATCCCTCGTCGATGATTTGTTTGAATACACGAAAGTGCGTCAGCCTAGCGTGCCCATTAATGTGATGGAATTTGATATGGCTCAGCTAGTGGAACAATTGGCGGCAGACTTTGAATTAGAAGCTAGTCGAAAAGGCATCAAGATCGAAACCTACACCCGTCCAGAGCATATCGAAATGGATGGCGATACCGAAAAACTGGTGCGAGTTTTCAACAACCTGCTGTCAAATGCCTTGAAATACGGCAAAGGCGCCGATAAGATCCGCATGGAGGTCGAGAAAGTCGGGACCGAAGCGATCTTAACCGTCAAAAACAATGGACAAATGATTCCTAAGCAAGCCCTTGATTCTCTATTCGACCGTTTCTACCGAGTGGAAGAATCCCGCTCTCAAGAAACAGGAGGAACTGGCTTAGGTCTAGCGATCGCTCAAAGCATCGTCGCCTTACATGGCGGCTATATCTATGCCAAATCAACGCCAGAATGGACGTCCTTTATTATTCATCTCCCGTTGAAGCGCAACAATTTGTCCAACACACAAACCTATGGTTGACGCCCCAACATTTTTTGGGTATGCTAAAGAAAATAATCAAGGCACAGAACCTAGTATATTTTTTTCATCTAGTAAAGAGAGCTGATGGTTGGTGAAAATCAGTGTTGGAAAAAATAGAATCCAGTTCTTTAACGTGTATTTTTCGAAAGAAAAATCGTTGGCTCACGATACGAGCAGCAAGGGCAGCGCAAGCTGAACTTGGGTGGCACCGCGAATGGTCATTTCGTCCCAAGCAACACGGGATCGGAATGGCCTTTTTTCTATGGAAAAATCAAAGGAGGATGTATCACTATGTTAGATGTAAAAATGATTCGCCAAAATTTTGCTGAAGTACAAAGCAAACTCGCAACACGAGGCGTGCAAAAAGAAGTATTGGACCGCTTTTTAACGCTTGACGAACGTCGCAGAGAACTCTTAGTCCAAACGGAAGAACGCAAGAAATTGCGCAACGATGTTTCTGGTGAGATCGCTGCCTTGAAACGGGCAAAAGAAGACGCGGCAGATAAAATTGCCCAAATGAAAGAAGTCGGCAGCCAAATCAAGCAATTGGATGAAGAGATTGCTCAAATTGATGAAGACATCAAAGAGATCGCCACGACATTGCCGAATTTGCCAAATGATTCTGTTCCAGTGGGCAAGGATGAAGACGACAATGTAGAAATCCGCCGCTGGGCAGAACCAAAAGCCTTTGCCTTTGAACCAAAACCCCATTGGGAGATCGCTGAAGAGTTGGGGATCCTCGACTTTGAGCGGGGCGCCAAAGTTTCTGGCAGCCGCTTTGTTTACTACAAAGGCTTAGGTGCTCGTTTGGAACGTGCCTTATACAACTTCATGCTGGATCAGCATGTCTATGAGCATGGCTATACCGAGATGATCACCCCTTATATCGTCAATAGCCAAGCAATGTTTGGCACGGGGCAATTTCCAAAGTTCAAAGAAGATGTTTTCCAATTGGCAGACACGGATTTGACTTTGATTCCAACTGCTGAAGTACCTTTGACCAATTACTATCAAGGGGAGATCTTAGAACAAGAACAGCTCCCTGCCTACTTCACTGCCTTGAGCCCATCATTTCGTTCAGAAGCTGGCAGCGCTGGTCGTGATACCCGCGGCTTGATTCGTCTGCACCAATTCAATAAAGTTGAAATGGTGAAATTCAGTGATGCTGACCATTCTTATGAAGAATTAGAAAAGATGACGGCTAATGCCGAAGATATTTTGCAAAAACTCAACTTACCTTACCGAGTGCTTAGCTTGTGTACAGGAGATATGGGCTTTTCTGCGGCGAAGACCTATGATTTAGAGGTATGGATCCCTGCTCAGGAAATGTATCGTGAGATCAGCTCTTGCTCAAACTGTGAAGATTTCCAAGCACGCCGTGCCATGATCCGTTACCGCGATCAAGAGGGCAAGATTCACTACATGCATACACTAAATGGTTCTGGTCTGGCTGTCGGTCGGACGGTAGCCGCAGTGCTTGAAAATTATCAAAACGAAGACGGCAGTGTAACGGTACCAGAAGTTCTGGTTCCTTACATGGGCGGACTGACAAAAATCGAAAAAGCCTAAGCCTTAGTACCCTTAATTGCACCCCCTTCGTAACAGTCACTCCACGTGATCTGTTACGAAGGGGTTTTCTAGTTCACCTAATAGATAGTGGTTGCAAAAGACCCCCTAACGCCCTTGATCATTTCTTGCAAGAGAAACAACGCAACAAGGCTGTAATTTTTAAATGAATAATTAGAAAAATCCCTTCATCTTTTTAAGTCTCTATCAGAAACCGGGCATGATCGTTGAAAGTACCTGTGACTTATGGTAACGTGGGCATAATTTAGGATGGAATGAAGGGAGCTTCACCAATGCCCGAACGAAAGACCTATGCCCGTCGGAGTGACTTGCACAAGAAACCAAACAATAATCAAAAACGAACAGCGTCAGCTGAAGAAAGACCGAAAGGACCACCCTCGAGAAAGAAGCCGTATCGAAAAGCAATTTTTTCCTTATTCGCCTTATTATTGATCGTTTTGATCGCGACGGCTGGCTCAGTCCTTTACACGTTACACCAGCAAGAAGTCGCAGCCCAAGAAAAATATGAGGCGGCTGCGGAGAAATTACTGGCATCAATCCAAGCAGAACAAAGTCAAAATGGGTTAAAAACAACGCCTGAAGTGCTCTCCAAAGGCGCAACCAAAGAATTGATCTACCGCCCGCAAGACCTTGATACGTTTCCCATCAAAGATATCAAAGAACGGTTGACACAAGCCGCTGATCACTTGCGTAAAAAACAAACGAAAAAAGAAGTCGTCACCGTTGCCCGCATCCAAGCACAAGCAGCGGCGTCAAAGGTGTCTACTTATTCATTGAAAGCCGACAGCTATGTGTGGAATCGAGAAACCGGACGTTTTGAAGATGCGGACAGCCTAACGGATGCACCGATCTTCGTATCAGAGAAGACGCAAACCGAATTGTCTTTGAAAGAACTGGTTCCTGATGAAGGCAGCTTATTAGGTATTCAACAAGTCATTCAGCAGAAACTGCTGGATCAAGCCAAAGAACCCGCCAAAATCATCGACGCCGTCTTGGCCATGGAGCGGATCACCTTCGATTCGAAATTTACTTACGATCCAGAGAAGCTGACCATCGAATTGCCAAAAAATCAGACGGGAGCGACGGAAATCACCCTGCCTTACAGCGAGATCGCCCCATTCATTGATCCTGATCTCGTGGCTGCTGACCAACTCAACAATGCCTTGCCAAGTTTAGACCCCAATAAAAAATACGTGGCATTGACCTTTGATGATGGACCTAACAGTACCTCCACCATGGATCTGTTGAACATCTTACAAGAAAATGATGTCAAAGCGACCTTCTTTATGCTGGGACAAATGGTAGAGCAATATCCGCAAGCTGCTAAAAAAGTCCAAGAAGCTGGACACGAGATCGCCAGTCATTCTTACTCTCATCCGCAGCTGAATACTCTTTCAGCGGAAGATTTGCAGGCAGAAGTCACAAAAACCAACAAAGCCATTTATAATGCGACGGGTTTACTACCTAGAAATTTACGACCCCCTTATGGCGCTATCGACAAACAAAGCGCACAAACCATTGGCATGCCGATCATTCAATGGGACATCGATTCTCAAGACTGGAAATTGAAGGATCCGAAGAAGATCAATGCCTTGGTGCAACAAAATGTCTTTAATGGTGCCATGATCTTGATCCATGATATTCACCCGAAATCTGTGAAAGCCGTACCGGGAGTCATTAAAATGCTCAAAAACGAAGGCTACGAATTCGTGACTGTCGATCAATTATTAGAAGCACGGCAAAAACCATTGCATCAATACTTTGGGATGAACGACGAGCGCCTCGTTGACTAAATAAAAAAAGGAACGCAGCAAATTGTCTCTTGCTGCGTTCCTTTTTGGTTATTGGATCGTTCCCTCTTTTTTTAGCCCTTCTTATCCTCATATACATTGGTCACAAAAATTTGGATCAACAGTTCAGCGACAGCTTTTGGCGGCATCGTTGAGAAATCTTTGAGCCAGCGTTCGATCAACCCGATAGACCCGCAGACAAAAAAGCTAAGACACAGTTCCAATTCTTCCTCGGAAGCATCTTGAAAGTATTGGGCAAACCGTTTCAAGGTCTCCGGTTTGATCTCTGACAACAAAAGATTCAGCAAATGGCTGTTGTTTAACAAAATCAAATGGGTGGTACTAGGATTCTCATACAAAATCGTCAACAGCTTTTCCAACCAAAGATCCAATGACAAATTTTCCTGCTGCAAGTTCGATGCGATCTGCTCAACGAGCTCCCCTTCGATCTCCTCCAACAACGCGGCCGTATCCTTATAATATTTATAAAATGTTCCTCGGTTGATATCGGCTCGTTCCGCAATCTCTTTGATCGTGATTTTGCGGTACTCTTTTTCCAACAATAACTCCTGAAAGGCGCGTCGGATCACTTTTTTCGAGTAGATCGTTCGACGATTCCCCACAGTCCCCACCATATCGTTTCCCCTTTTCTCTGTACATTTGATCAATATTTGTCTATTTAATGACAAATACATAAGCATTGAGGATTGCTCTTACTTTTCTTTCTTAGTATACTAACACCATGTGATTAAATCAACACGTGTTTAAAAAATGGAGGCTTTATTAATGAGTTATGTTGAAGTAAAGAATGAATATAAACGCTATCAGATGGGCGAAACCACCATCACTGCCAACAACGATCTTTCCTTTGCCATTGAAGAAGGCGAATTAGTGGTGATCCTTGGCCCCAGTGGTGCAGGAAAATCGACCGTTTTGAATATTTTAGGTGGGATGGATTCGCCAGATGAAGGACAAATCATTATCGACAATGTCGATATCGCGAAGTTTAACGACAAACAGCTGACGGAATACCGCCGCAAAGACGTCGGGTTCGTCTTCCAATTTTATAATTTGGTGCCGAACCTGACAGCGAAAGAAAACATTGAATTGGCAACAGAAGTCTCACCGAATGCACTCGATCCTGATGAAGTCTTAGCACAAGTCGGGTTAGAAAACCGTAAAAACAACTTTCCTTCGCAGCTCTCTGGTGGGGAACAGCAGCGGGTATCGATCGCTCGGGCGTTAGCCAAAAACCCGAAATTGCTATTATGCGATGAACCAACCGGTGCGCTGGATTTTGAAACAGGCAAACAAGTGTTGAAGCTTTTGCAAAACGCCAGTCGGAAAAACGGCAATACGGTGTTGATCATTACCCATAACAGCGCCATTGCCCCGATCGCCGATCGGGTGATCCATATCAACGATGCCACCGTCCGTTCCATTGAAGAGAATCCTCATCCAATCTCGATCGATGAAATCGTTTGGTAGGAGGATCTGATGAAAAATAAAACCTATCTTAAAGCAAGTTTGCGGGAGATTCGCCAATCAAAAGGCCGCTTTATCGCAATCACCTTGATCATTTTTTTAGGAACGTTTCTCTTTGTCGGTGTCAAAGCGACGGGACCGATCCTGAACCATTCCGCGAGTGAATATGTCAACGGTCAGCATTTAGCAGATCTGCAAGTCACTTCCACGCTGGGATTGACGGAGGACGACATTGATGCGGCGGAAAAAAGCGGTGCGCACACAGAAGCCGCCTATCAATTTTATTACGCTGCCAATTCAGATGAAGTCGTGCAAGTGACCTCTTATGATCCCTCGCAGGAACTCAACCAGCTACTGGTGAAGGACGGCCGATTGCCAGAAAAAGCCGATGAAATCGTGCTGGACACCGAAGCAAAAAATTATGGCTGGCAAATAGGGGATACTTTTACGATCGATGATGCCGATAATCTGTCGGACAAAGACTATACGATCGTTGGGTTCGCCACCTCTCCCATTTATATCAGTGCTGCCGAACGTGGCTATGCGAATGTCGGCAGCGGTGTCGTGACGTATTTTGCTTATGTACCGGAAGAACAGTTCAAGATGGAGGTCAAATCGATCCTTTATCTCGCCTTTGATGATGTCGCAGGCCTTGAAACATACTCCGATGCGTATACCGACAAGATGGCAGCCCATCAAGAAACGATTGAGGAACTGTTTGCGGATCGCCCTAAAGAACGCTTAGCAGAAATTCAGCAAGATGCTTTTGATGAATTAGCGCCTGCAGAAAAAGAAGTCCGCGATGGACAAAAACAGTTAGCTGATGGACAAGCCCAACTGGATCAGGCCAAAGCGGAACTAGAACAACAGCAAGCCGCCTTGGCACAGCTGCCGCCCGTACAACAAGCAGCCCTCGAAGGCCAATTGACCGCTGGGGAAGAAGAATTGGCTCAGCAGCAAACCCAATTAGATGAACAGCAACAAGAACTAACCGATGCCCAACAAACACTGGCAGAAAAACGTACAGAGATCGAAGACTTGGCAGAACCTACGTATCTTTACAACCAACGCAAAGATAACCCCGGTTTCCAAGAATATGGTGGGCTGTCTGATCGTATCGCAGCAATCGCCAATGTGTTCCCTGTCTTCTTCTTCTTTATCGCTGCGTTGATCACCTTTACGACACTGACGCGGATGGTAGAAGAAAACCGCAAAGAGATCGGGACCTTAAAAGCGATGGGCTATGGCAAAGTCGAGATCTCCCTTAAATATTTGATTTATGCCCTCCTGTCTTCGGCCATTGGCATTATCAGTGGTGCCGTATTAGGGACCGAACTGTTGCCGCGTTTGATTTATTTTCTATCCAGCGAACGGTATCTTTTAGACGGGATTCGCGTCTATTATGTCTGGTCGCCAATTATTTTGGCCGCGATCGCCTTTTTACTGGCGACGCTTGGTGCTTGCCTCTTTGTTTTGATCAAAGAATTGCGGGAAAAACCTGCCCAGCTACTGCAAGTTCGGGCGCCAAAACCTGGGAAACGGATTTTATTAGAGGCCATTACACCCTTATGGTCACGCTTAAGCTTCAATCAAAAAGTCAGCTTCCGTAACATCTTCCGCTACAAATCGCGAATGATCATGGCAATCATTGGCATCGCCGGCTGTACGGGACTGATGGTGGCAGGCGTTGGGTTAAAAGATTCCTTAAGTGCTGTGACTGCGAAACAATTTGGGCCCATTACAGATTATCAAGCCGTCGTGACCTTAAATGATGCGAAGGAAGAAACCGTTGCTGCCGCTGAAACGGTTTTAACAGACGATCCTCTTGTGACCCATTCGATGCTAGTCTACAATGAAACGATCGAGATTCGACCAGCTAACCAAGGAAAACAAAGTTTGACCTTGATGGTCCCTGCAGATCTAGAAGCTTTTACCGACTATGTCCATTTGAAAACAACGGCAGGTCAGAAGCTGCCTTTAACAGAAGGCGCCGTGCTGACTATGAAATACGCAGAATTGTATGATCTGCAGGTTGGCGATACATTGACCTTCTATACTAGCGATCAAGAAGCCTTTGAAGTACCTATCAGCGGCATCGCAGAAAACTATTTAGGCAATTCCCTTTATCTGTCACCGACTCTTTACGAAGAAATCACCAATAGTACCTTTGAACCGAATGCGTTCTTAGTCAAAAGCAAGACGATGACGAAAAAACAAGAGGAAGCTTTATCAACAGCCTTGTTAGATACCGACAAAGTCAAAAACACGACGTTCCTTTCCACTCAGATCAAAATGCAGGATGATTCGATGGGCAACTTGAACTCCATTGTCTTGATCTTAGTTGTACTATCAGGGGCATTAGCCTTTGTCGTCTTGTATAACTTGACCAACATCAATGTTTCCGAGCGGATTCGCGAGCTTTCTACTATTAAAGTATTAGGGTTTTACAATAAAGAAGTCACCATGTACATCGTACGGGAAAATATCGTCTTTACGTTACTTGGGATTCTCGCAGGCTACGTGGTAGGTTACTTCTTGACTGACTTTATTTTGATCCAAGCTTCGATGGAAAACATGGTCTTTCCATTAGTGATCAATTGGCCGGCCTATGCTTTAGCCGGCGGCATGACGATTCTCTTTACGATCATCGTGATGTACGTCACCCATGTGAAACTGACTCATGTCAACATGATCGATGCGTTGAAATCAAACGAATAAGCTGCTGCTAAAGCGATTTGCTGATCATCCAGCAGCGATTTTAAAGAAAAGGACGCCACTCTTGCCTAGATAGCTGAGAGTGACGTCCTTTTTTGAACAAATAATCCCCTCTGTCCGCTTTTGAACAGAGGGGGCGTTGGTTTTCACGTGAAACATTTTATGATTTTACAGAGTAGTTTGGTGCTTCTTTCGTGATTTGAACATCGTGGGGATGTGATTCTTTTAGTCCGTTGCCGCTCATTTGGATGAATTGTGCTTCATCACGTAATTGCTGTAGATTGCCAGCACCGACATAACCCATCCCTGATTTCAACCCGCCGATCATTTGGAAGATGATATCAGAAACGCTGCCTTTATAAGCGACACGCCCTTCAATGCCTTCTGGAACCAATTTGTTGGCTTCGTTTACGCCACCTTGGAAGTAACGGTCGCTGGAGCCTTTTTCCATTGCCCCCAATGAACCCATTCCGCGGTAGGTTTTGAAGCGTCGGCCTTGATAGATTTCAAATTCACCTGGTGATTCATCGGTTCCTGCCAACATGCTACCTA